>ENA-OSEO01002832-OSEO01002832.1-sediment-metagenome-genome-assembly--contig:-NODE-2832-length-22748-cov-6.171673_pt1 | contig 22748 bp, 22 predicted proteins | sample MGYA00237883_ERZ534232 | MGnify/ENA metagenome assembly ERZ534232
ATTACTGAAAATCAGGATGAATAGAGAACTCTCCTTGACTGAACTTTTCTAATCTATGCAAATATGAAACAGTAACTTACCTTTTTGCAGTGGAGTCTAAAGTTCAATTCAACCGACAAAAAGTGATCGGTAAATTCATTGTGGATTTCTATTGCCACTCTGCACAACTGGTTGTAGAAGTTGATGGATGGCAACATCAAAATGCTGCCACTCTGCAAAAGGATATCGAGCGCACCAAAATTTTGAACACCTATGGTATTGAAGTGCTTCGATTTACAAACGATGAAATTGATAACAACTTTTTTGAGGTATGCATGAGGATCAGGGAGAAAGTTGAGGACTGATTAGCCTTCCCCTTTGGGGAAGGGGGACCGCGCCTGCCCTCGACGAAGTCAAGGGTGCGGTGGATGAGGTGTGCATTAGCCTTGCCTGAAACTCCCCCACACCAGTCTTCCCTTCCCGGTCAAGACCAGAGTAGAATTGTTCTGTTTATAAATGAGAATTATTTAAATAGAAAGGACCCAACATGGCACTATTACAAATCGATCTTGTTTCTGAAAAAGTAGGGGTCAACCTGCCGCTCAATTTGATCCTGCCTGATGACCTCGCGCGAGGTGGCAAACCGTTGGAGGAGCGCAAAGTGCTCTACCTGCTGCACGGGCTTTCAGATGACGCCTCCGCCTGGCCGCGTTACACCAACATCGAGATCCTGGCGCGCGAGCATGGATTGGTGGTGGTGATGCCCTCTGCTGGGCGCAGCTTCTACACGGATATGGCCAATGGACAGGCTTACTTCAGCTATATTACCGAGGAGCTGCCCGCCTGGCTGGTGGCAACCTTCCGCATTTCAAACTCACGCGAGAACACCTTCGTTGCTGGGCTCTCAATGGGCGGCTACGGTGCGTTCAAAGCCGCCTTCCTCCGACCGGACCTCTATGCCGCTGCCTGCAGTCTCTCGGGCGTGTTGGCGCTGAACGCGCTGCTGGCACCACCGGATAAGATCGAAAACCAGGCGTTGATGCACGAGTTTGACCTGCTTTTCGGTGGGCTGGAGAAGCTTTCGGGCAGTTTGCACGACCCTATGACCTGGCTAAAGAACGCTGCTGCAAGTTCCACCCCCCAGCCCCGGCTCTACGCCGCATGCGGGCTGGAGGACGACCTGCTGCCGCTCAACCGGCTGTTTGTGCACGCGGCAGCGCAGGTGGGCGTGCCGCTGCATTACCAGGAGGAACCTGGCAAGCATGACTGGATTTTCTGGCAGAGGCAGATAGAGAAGTTTATCCTAACGCTTTAATCGGCTATGAACATTCTTTTAGATGCAAATGCGGGTACTCGATAGCGACCGCATTTGGGTTTGGTTTGTTGGTGACACACAAATTAAGGTTCTCTGCTTTGTGTAGTGCTTTGTGGTTTTATTCTCTGATCTTCTTTAATATCGCGACGACTTCCTCGGTTTTGAGCACTTTGCCATAAGAGACGACCTTGCCATCCACCACCAGCGCTGGCGTGGACATGACCCCGTAGGAAGCGATCTGTGCAAAATCTCTGACGTGGTCGATAGTGGTATCCATGCCCAACTGCTCCAGGGCTGCTACAGCCGCGGCTTCGAGCTGGTTGCACTTGGCACAGCCGCTCCCCAGCACTTTGACATTCGCGCCCTCTCTTTTGGCATTTTCAGCGTTCACGAAGCTGACTTCCTCAATCGGACCACAATCCTCTTTTTTCTTTCTAAAATTTGACAAAACCATGATTAATTCCTTTCTGAATACAATCTCAGCAGCAACTGCTCGAGCAGTCACAGCCGGACTTGTTGTTCTTTCCGTTGTAGAAGACTTCCAGGTTTTTGGGCAATGTGTAATCATCTTCCGGGCAACAGGGGGGGTCTTGCGATCCAAAAGCCGCCTTCAGGATCGCCTCAGCCAACATCTCCTGGGGAGGCATTTCGTAGTTTTGCCCTTCGTATTCGAAAATACGGCAATCCACGATGGATCCGCTGATATCGCTGCAGCAGTCACACGCATTCTCCCGGACCTTGCAACAAATATCCTGCCCGTTCACGCGGACGGTGGGCGATGATACAAATCGATACTGTTGGGCAAGTTCTGCTGATTCCATTTTTGTCTTGCGGTATTCCAGAGCATAACCGGCAAGCCGCAGCACCGGGGAAAGCGCGGTGAGGACCTCATCCAGCACCTGTTCGGTGCCAATGCAGCGATCGCAAACCTGTAGGTCCAGGTAGAGGTACTCCACCAGCACAGGTTTGGGTTTCCTGCCCTCAAATTTGGCAGGGTGATAAGGCTTCAATGGACTCAGGTCAAGCGGCATAGATCCTCTGTTATCAAATTAATGGTTGCAAGGCGTTGAACAGATAGCCCACCAGGATGATCCCGAGGACGCAAATTGTAATAAACAAAGTCAATAGTTTTGGTTTGATCGCTTTTCGCAGCATCACTAAAGATGGGATGGAAAGGGTGGTGACCGACATCATGAAGGCTAAAACTGTGCCCAACTGCGCTCCCTTGGAAAGCAGGGCTTCGGCTATCGGGATTGTGCCAAAGATATCCGCATAAAATGGCAGGCCCAGCAGTGTTGCCAGGAAGACGCCAAAGGGATTATTGCGCCCAAGCAGCGAGACCACCCACTCTTCGGGGATCCAGTTGTGGATGAACGCGCCGATGCCGACCCCGATTAATATGTAGGGAAACACTTTTTTGAAGGTGGAAGCCATCTGTTCACGGGCGTAAACCAAGCGGTCTTGCGTGGTCAGCTCAGGGGACTCGATATCCACGCTGCCGGCTTGCAGAACGAAGCTCTCAATGTGGGGTTCCATGTGCAGTTTTTCGATCAAAGATCCACCCAGAATGGCAACAACCAGCCCAAGGACTACGTAGAGCACGGCAATGCTTGCACCGAAGATGCTGGTGAGTAGTACCAAGGAACCGAGATCGACCATTGGCGAGGAGATGAGGAAAGAGAATGTCACCCCCAAAGGTAAACCCGCAGAAGTGAAGCCGATGAAAAGCGGAACCGAGGAACAGGAGCAAAACGGGGTGACCGTGCCGAGTAGAGCGGCGATGATGTTGGCGCCCAACCCGTGAAATCTGCTGAGAATTTTTTTACTGCGCTCCGGAGGGAAAAAACTCTGGATATAGCTGATAAAAAAGATCAGGACGCACAGCAGCAGGGTGATTTTAATCACATCATAGATGAAGAATTGCAGACTGCCAACCCAACGATTGGCCGTATCCAGCCCAAACGAAGCAAGAAGCCTCCCTACCAGGGCATTTAGCCACTGCATACCCAGTATTTGATTTTGAATAAAATCCCAGATTGAGGTTGTCACAAATTACACTTTCTAAAATTTGATGGGTGGTATCGGAGGGTGAGAGTCATTTTTCGCAGCACCCGAATTGGTCTGGATCATCGGAAATTGTAGTCAGCTGTTGGACAAGAGAGACAGCCGCCAGAGCGCCCTCGGGACAAATGCGATAGAAGATCCATTTACCTTCCTGCCGGCTGGTGACAATACCCGATTCGAGCAAAACTTTCATGTGGTAAGAAAGCCCTGATTGCCCACAATCGAGATTTTCCAGCAATTTGCAAGCGCACTTTTCGCCACCGCGCAGCATCTCGAGCACACGCAGGCGGGTTTCGTCGCAAAGAGCCTTGAACACACGTGCCTGACTTTGATAATCGCTATCCATCCTTACCTCATATAAATTATTTTTGATGTAAGCAACTATAAGCCTCATATCAAAATTTGTCAATCTGTGAGGGATATAATGCCAATTTTGAGCAAATCATGACAAAACACCCTACAAAACCCCTACAAATTTTGGGTATTTTCTCTTTTTAGTTTACAATATAGGAGGAGAAGAGAATACAGAAATCCAACAGTCGCTCCGAAAGAGGTTAATTTAAAGTGCCCCGTTTCTGGCGAGTATTATTGATATCTTTAATTATCGTCCTCGTGCTTTACGGCATTTACTTCGCCCTGGGCAGACCAGTAATCCCCCTGCCAACCATCCCTTATAAAGTTTCTCCCGGACAGCCACTACATTCCATCATCACTTCAGATGGAGCCGATGAGCTCAAGCTAACGCTGAATACTTCTGGCGAAATTGAGATTACCTCAGAAGATCAATCTGTGGTCGCGCTGAACTACACGCCGGAAACCTTCGATAACACTCTCGACCTGGGCGAGAGATTGCTAATCGCACAGAAATCCCTCCAAAGTAATGAAGACGTCCCTGAAAGTTCTCCTTTTTTGCGGAAGTTGATTGACTGGGTCATCGCCTATTACTACCATGTCATCCGTTTTCGTTTGTCCGTTTTACTAACAGCTTTACCATAAAAGCACCGCTCAGTAATTATTTAACAAGGAAATAGAGGAAATAAACATGAACAAAACACCAACTTTCATTAAACTGCTTCTGGCAGTAATCTTGGTCCTCGGCATGTTGATGGTACAGCAACCCCCCATGGCAACCGCCGAGATCGCCAAGCAAGAAATCCCTGCCAACCTGGTTCACATTGACGTCACCTACGACCCCGGAACCAAAAGCTACAGCATAGGTGGCTTCTCAGCGGAAGACCTGCGACAGGTGGGTGCGCCCCAATTCCAAGATGAAATCTGGCAGGTGCTCAGTATGCTCGATGGCGTAACTCTCAAGATCCAGGGCGATGTGATTGACATTTTCACGAATGATCAACCGTTGTTCTCGGTCGCCTGGGATGGAGCCTCACGGGAGATTCTTTATTCACTTCTGAATGCCTACATCGAGCTTGGGGACGTCGACATGGAACGCGCTGAAGCCTGGCTGGATAAAGCCGATATAGTCATCTCCCTGCGCCAATCCAAGGAACTGAGTGAGCCACTACAAATCTCGTTGGCGACCCTTTTGCAAGTACAGGTGAAAGATAACGGCGAATTGAGTGTTGAAGGCTTCCCAACGGGTATGTCGCTCACCCCGGAGACGCTGGATTTGGTCAACTTGGCAGGCATTGAGAACCTCAAGCTGTGCTGGAATAAAGGCGTAATTGATCTGCAAGTGAACGGTCAGGCCTTACCGCAGGCGACCCTTTACCAGGGTGGTTTGAGCGTTGTTGATAAAGCCTTTGGGCTCAGCCTTGGTGATCTCACCCCAATCTTTGGCTCAAGCTTTGGAGCTGGCCTGGTCATCGGAGAAGCTGATCCGGTCACTGGCGAGTGTTTGCCTTAGGTTTTGACTAGTCGCTTAAGAATACAGACCTGTTTAAATAGAAGGAGGGCTGACCCTGCAAGGTTGGGGGCAGCCCTTCATGTTTTCAAATATTCTGCAAAATCACTCACAAATACACGCCTGAAACTCCCATACAGACTTTAAGGGTGACGCTTTCCCAAAACGCTTACATCAATCCCACTCACAGCTGCAAAATAGCTTTACAATCTATCTATCAACCCTGCCTAAGGATGCCACATGACTGTAATAACCCTCCAACGCCACATCCCACCCGCTGAACAAGGGCTTTACCTCTTGCTGCCTTTCGAGATGCCCGCCAACACTGCCCGGCTGGACTTGCGCTATGCATATCAGAGCCATGCCAGCGAGCCTCTGGCCTTGCCTGAGGGTCAGTTCGCCAGGACCAAACGCGTGAACATCGTCGACATTGGACTAATTGCTCCAGATGGCTCGCAGGTTGGGGCAAGCGGCTCGAGCCGTTCGGAGATCATGGTTTCTGAAGTCAGCGCGACGCCCGGCTACCAACCACACCCGCTTAGCCCGGGAAGCTGGCAAATCATTCTTGGCGCATATGTGATCGCCCCGGAGGGGGTTGATGTGGACATCAGGCTCGAATTCACTCCCAAGGTGCCCCGCTGGCTCTGCGGCGACCTCCATGTGCATACCCTGGCTTCGGATGGCAGTTTGCCGCTCGAACATCTGGCAGAGCACGCCCGCATCCATGGGCTGGATTTTATTGCCATCACTGACCACAACCAGCCAGTCAACCGTGCTGCGTTTCCAAAGGTGGAGGGGCTCACGATCATTCCAGGTCAGGAGTGGACGCACTACAAGGGTCACAGCAACTTCCTGGGGCTCGAGCAGCCCTACCAGGGCAGTTTCATCGCCAATAGCCAGGAAGAAGTCCAGGCAATTTTCAGTGAAGCCCACCAAAACGGCGCTCTGATTGTTATCAATCACCCCTACGAGACAAATTTTGGTTTTAGATATGACCTGGACTCGCTGGATTACGACCTGATCGAGGTGTGGAACGGACCAATGCGCCCCGCTAATCTGGAAGCAATCGCGCGCTGGGATGCGATGCTCAAGGCTGGACGTAAGCAAGTTGCCGCCTGCGGTAGTGATTATCACGAAGACACCCTCTTCCAGCGCCTGGCAAGCCCCTGCATCTACGTTCTGGCTGATTCCAACAGCGACGCCGACATCCTAAAGGCTGTCAAAGCTGGCAGAAGTTACTTTGCCTTCAGCCCCACCAGCCTTCAAGTGCTGCTGGACGTCGAGGGGGAAACTTTTGGCGCCAGCCTCGCTTGGCGTGAAGGCATGCAAGCCTCACTGAAGGGTCTGGCTCTGGAAAAAGGCGATGTCATCCGACTTATCACCCAGGAGACCACTCAGGACATTTTCACTGCCCCGGAAAAGGGAAATTTCGAGACCTCGCTGCCAGTGACGGGTCCCGGTTATTGGCGTTTGGAGGTCTGGCGCACATTCTTCAGCTTCCTGCCCGCCATGCCCGCATTGGTCACCAACCCGATCTGGTTTGAGTAGCTCATAGCTGACAGGTAAAAAAATAGCCCGAATTGTTAGTCCGGGCTTTTATTGTCAATTCCCCTTCTTAATTCTTAGATTTCAGCATGCCCAAAAGCCGCTGCCAGCCTTGCTTAAGTTTGAAACCCTGCAAGCGCCAGGTGCCAACGATTCCATATGGAAGGAACATCACAATTAATACAAATATGATTCCAAAGACCAAGGGCCAGCGAGCGCCAAACCAAGTATACAAAAATTGGCTGAAAATCTGCATGATCCCAGCCCCTAAAATCGGACCAATCAAAGTGCCCATCCCGCCAAAAATCGTCATGATGAGCGCATTTACTGTCGTCACGCTAGAAGTCATTGAAGGGGTAGCGCTGGTGGTCCACAACGAATATAAACCGCCAGCTACTCCAGCAAAGACAGATGCGATCACAAAAGCCAATGTCCGATAAGTGACGGGGTTGTATCCAATCATCCTGGAACGGTCCTCATTCTCACGGGTCGCCTGGATGACTCGCCCGGTGGGCGAACTAACGATACGTTTCATCAAAAGGTACGCAACCACCATAAATGTCAGCGCTATGAAGTAGAAGGTCAGACGATTTTGGGTGGGGTTAATCCACATAGGCACCGGTACACCGTGCATACCCTCATCCGCACCAGTCCATTCCACAAAATCAGTGGCACGCGCGAGTAAGTTCAGAGCGGTTGCTAGTGCCAGGGTCAACATTGCAAAATACGCGCCCTTGACCCGCATCGCCGAAGCGCTAAACAGCAATCCTATCAAGATAGAGACCAAAATTGCTGCCAGGAAACACATGATTAAAATAACAATCTCAGTGATATTCAAATTACCGATGAAAATCTGATAACTCTTCAATATGTCTGGGGCAACGTGTGTAAGCAACAGAGCCACTGTGTAAGCTCCACCGCCAAACGAGGCAGCATGACCAAACGATAACATGCCTGCATAACCAATCAGCAGATCGTAACTCATTGCGAATACCGCCATGATAAAAAAGTTGATCAGTTGTCCTTGCCAAAATTTATTTATTCCTTCAGTCAAGCTGGTCTGTCCAAGCAAGGAGAATATAAACGGAAAAGCGAAGGCAAGTACTACAAAGATGATAAATCCAATATCTTTTTTCCTGTTGTTACTCTTCATAGTTAGTCTTTCTTCCCAAATAGACCTTGTGGTCGCAGGATCAATACAACGATCATAATAATCACGGTTGACGCCTCAGCGATGGTCGGAGATAGTTGCAATTTGAGCGCAAAGTAGTCCCCAAATGCGCGCGCCATACCAAGAATCATGGCACCAACAAAGGCACCAACATAACTGCCCATGCCGCCGATCACTACTGTGATGAAGCCTTGCATTTGGTACTGGTCACCCATCATTGGCTGAACCGGCAAAAATGGTGCAGCACCGATGCCACCCAAGGATGCCAGGGCAACACCCAGGGCGAAAACGAGGGTAAACACTCTTTTAACATTGATACCCAACGCTTCAACCATCTGCGGATCCTGCACACCTGCCCGGATGATCATGCCCAAACGGCTTCGGTTCATCAGCAAGGTAACAAAGACGAACATAACTACCCCAAGCAAAATGACAAACAGCCGATAGGTTGGGAAGGTTACCCCAGCAATACTGATTGTTGAAGAACCATTCATCAACCATTCTGCAATTGTTGTTGCCCGACCGGGTTGGGCGAACAAGGGAGGGCGTACCATCTGGTATGCCAACGGATCCCAAAGTACCTGGACCAATTCACGCATTACAAAGCTCATTCCAAGAGTCATCAAAACGATGAAGAAGCTGCGCACATAAAGAGGACGGATCATGGTGATCTCGATCAAAGCACCCAACAAAAAGCCAAAGAGCGTCGCAGCAATGATCGCCAGGGCAAATCGCAAGTTACCATTCATCAGCAGAACGCCTTCTGAAGCACTTTCGCGAACAAGAGTAAAGATGATTGCCAAAACAAAAAGTGCCACCGGCAGTATTAAACGTTTCTTCAAAGGTTCTGGAGCACTTACTTCTGTGCGATTACCGGGTTTACTTAATCCTAAGGCAACGAATGCCCCACTGAGCATCAACAACAGAAGTCTCAAAAGGAAACGCGGCAGAGGTTCTTGCGGGCTGAGTTCCGCCAATGGGTTGGAAGAGGTTGTTGTAACTGCAACCATCGCGGTCTTCGCCAGCCCAAGGATGTCAAATTTTACTAAAGCTAACACTGCAACCAAGAGAGCCGCAATATATGCGAGTTTAGGCAAACGTTTCTGCCAGGCTTCACTCAAATCAAGGCGCACAAGCAGCGGCTTGATCACAGGGATCAACATTACTGTGGTCGCGAAGGCTAATACCAAGGGGAGAACGCCGAAAATAAAGGTTGGGTTGGTATAAAATTGCCAGCCCGTGTAGGCACCAATCATAAACATCGAGCCATGGGCAAAGTTAAGTACGTCCATCAACCCGAAAATCAAGGTCAGGCCTGCCGCAACCAGAAAGAAAAGTGAACCAAGGGTTAGCCCTGAGAGCGTTGTTCGGATAAAGGCTTCCTGCCCTGCGTAGGTGTATAACCCGAATACCACCCCTGCGACTACTAATATCCCGATCACAGAATATAGAAGCTTTTTAGAATTGTAGCTCATTGCACCTCACTTGTGCTGATTGGAGCCTGGATGCTGGCTCCTAAATACTGATGGATAAGGTCTTGGTTTTGGACCAAGTCTGACATCAGACCCCTGTGAACACTTTTCCCATCGTCGATGATGACATAACGCTCAGCCAGTTGGCTTGCCATGATGAAGTTTTGCTCGACCAGCAAAATCGTGGTGGTTTCTCTTAACTTCCGAATGGCTTCCATCATTTGTTGGATCAAAATCGGGGCAAGACCCTCGCTCGGTTCGTCAATCAGAAGCAGTTTATTATCAGGAACCAATGCGCGAGCTACTGCCAGCATCTGTTGCTGGCCACCGGAAAGCTGGTTTCCTTTCAGCTTGGAAAGTCGCTCCAGATCAGGAAAAAGTTCAAAAATGAAATCAGCATGACGATCAAGGTCACCTTTTTTTCTTTCAGCCAGTTTCAGATTTTCCATCACGGTCAAAGCACGAAAAACGGCTCGGTTTTCTGGAACATAACCAATGCCAAAGTTAGCTATTTTGAAGGCTTGCTTACCCTGAATTTCCTGCCCATCAAAGATCACTCTGCCATTTCTCGGAGGGGTCAAGCCCATAATCGTCTTCAATGTGGTGGTTTTTCCAGCGCCATTGCGACCCAATAGAACTGTGATTGAACCTTTGGCAACATCGACTGAAACCCCTTCGAGGATGTGAAATTGACCAATATATGTATCAATCTCTTCTACGCTTAATAAATATCGATTACTGTCTGTTGTTTCCATCATACTAATTCTCCGTAGAGGTCGCCCAGATAAGCTGCCTGGACCTGTGCATTGTGCGCAATCTCATGAGGCGTCCCTTCTGCCAGCAACCGACCCTGTGCCATCACAGTTATACGATCAGAGACCGACATGACCATATCCATTCGGTGTTCAACCAGGATTGCCGTACTCGATTTGAGATGAACCACTTTATTGATGATCTCAATCAATTCGGGCACCTGTTCAGAAGACATACCTGCAGTCGGTTCATCAAAAAGAAGTAATTCAGGCTCAGTGGAAAGCATGATGCCCAATTCAAGTTTGCGTTTCTCGCCATGAGCCAAATTTCGAGCCAACACCCCCTCCCTTCCCCGAAGCCCAACCAGGTCTATCACTTCCAAGGCTTTTTCCACATAGATTGGGTATCTTTCAGCCAGGGAAAAAAAACGAAAGTTGTCCTTACCCATCGCTTGTGTCCCAAGACGGATGTTTTCCAGTACATTCAGATTAGGGAAGATGTTCGTGATCTGGAACGAGCGCCCAATGCCCATGTGGGCACGGCGTTGAGGGGCTACATTGGTGATGTTCTCGCCTTTATAGAAAATTTTTCCACTGTCGGGTGACATCATTCCACTGAGCAAGTTAAAAAAGGTCGTCTTTCCTGCTCCATTTGGACCAATGATGGCATGCATGCTGCCTTTGGCAATCTGGATGCTGACGTCATCCACCGCGATCAGTCCGCCGAAAGACTTGCGCAGATTTTGCGCTTCAAGTATGGTTTCGTTGGTCATTCTTTCCTTTTCTTTCTCATATTGACAGATTGATTTGTCTTCATCTTTTTATATTGGCTTTGAGCTTTTTAAAAAAACATCGAATTACTATACGCAAGAAGCATAAACTCCTGTTTTTCAGGACCTGGCTCTCTATCCCTTTTGAAAGCGATTCGATACCTTTCCAATTAACTCAAATTGTTACTTCAATCGATCCCACGATATTCAGTAACCTGTGGAAGAAATCGTTAACTATTATGATGCCGACAAGGAGTTAATCAGGTAGGGAGGTTGGCCCTCCCTACCTGATTAAAAATCTTATTTACGGAGCTGGCATGACGGTCAGATCACCACAGCGGGCTGCATAATCACCTGCAAGGGTGCAGGGAACATCCAGTTCATCATATTCGGAGACGTAGATGGTTTCAAAGAACTTATATTCATTGATACCATCTTTATCCAGGTCTGGATCGAGATTGACCAGTTTGAGGATGTTCATCGGTTGTTCACAGACGTGATCTTCAGGACGAATGTAATAGGTACCTTTGGGACCGTCAAACATCAAACCTTCCAGAGCAGCAATCATTGCATCACCGCTGGCATCACCACCAGTTTTTTCCAGAGCTGAAGCCAAGGCTATCGCGGAGGCAAAACCACCAGCAGTGAAGAGATCAGGATATTCGTTGAAAACTTCGACGTGGCGTTCAACCATCCAGTCATTGACAGGATTCTCAGGAACGGTCCAGTGGTAGACGTTCAGACCAGTTGAACCTAGTGCGCTGCCAAAAACGGCTGCAAAGGAAGCATTGTCACCAAAACCAGTACCGACGGTCATGGAATCAAGCGTGCCAAGGTCAGTTAATTGCTGGAATAGGGTCACATACCCTGTTCCAGACCAGGTCAGGAAGAGATTCTGCGCGCCGCTATCCATTGCTTGCTGGATATAGGCAGTAAAGTCGGTGGTCTCAAAGGGCACGGCTACCGGAGCAATCAGGTTCCCGCCATATTTGGCTACAGCATAGGCCAGTGCCACGTTGGAGCCCTGACCAAAAGCGTTGTCCACATAGATATGGGCAAAATCGGGTCCGACATTTTCGACCAGGTATTTTGCGATCACGAGAGTATCGTCAAAGCTGGTACGTGAAGTGCGGAAGACATAGGGGTTGAAGTTAGGACCAGTTGGGAAAGAGGAAGCAGCTGGGTCAATCATCAGGATGATCTTGTTTTCCAGCGCAACATTGGTCAGAGCGACTGCGGAGGCGGAAGAAACGGGTCCTTGCAAAATTTCTACACCGTCTTTTTCGATCAGTTCCTGCGCAAGCGAGACTGCTTTTTCAGGGGAACCTTCGTCATCTTTTACAATGACTTCCACCGGGCGACCAGCAATAATCGGGCGACCTTGATCGTCAAAGTTGCCGTTGGCCATATACTCCAAACCCAATTGGAAACCACGCTCTTGCTGCATGCCATAAAGAGCCATCAGACCAGACATCATACCAATCTGACCGATTTTCAGCACTGGACCAAGTTCAGCCACAGGCTCTTCGGCCACTTCTTCTGTCACGACAACTTCCTCAGTTTCTTCCACTGGAGGTTCTGTCGCAACAACTTCTTGGGTTGGTTCGGGCGTTGGTTCAACGGGTTTGACGCATGCGCCCAGGACCATGCTCGCGACGAGCAACATGGCTACTACAAAAAACATCGACTTTTTCATTTTTTCTCCTTGTAATTAGTCGTTTAATGATTGCCAGCGACGATTTTGTCGCAGACTTTCTCAATTAAGTAACTCCCGCCCACTATTTTTCAACACAAAGCCCAAAAGCAGCGTGTTGAGTGGTTCGGGTTTATCCAGGCAGAGCGCATGCCCTGCACCGGGGACAACCACATATTCAGCCTGAGGAATGCGCGCCACCATCATTTCTGCCATTTTTCGTCCCTTGATCTGGTCTTCCTCCCCCACCACGATCAAAGTTGGGCAAGTTATCTGGCCTAACTGGCCAGTGATGTTGTACGAAGTAAAGGCATCCATCAGTTTCACAAAAGATGTCAGATTCAATTTGGCAAAATTTGCGTGCGCCGCAGGCAGTAAAGCCTCGCTTTTCTTCAGATACTCCTCTCCAAAATTCAGGAACACCGAAGTGTGGAAGAGCAAATCGGCATCATTGCGTTCTCCTGCCAGCTTCCATGGGTAGGACTGCAGTTTCAACATCAGCGGCACTTCAGACACACCGTCGATGACCATCAGGCTCATGGTCTTCTCAGGATATCGCAGGGCGAAAACCAGGCTCACTTCTGAACCGTAGGAAATGCCCGCGATGTGAGCTTTTTCAATTCCGAGCGCATCCAGCAAACCCGCCAGATCATCGGCATGCAATTCCATCGAGTAAGGACCTTCAGGGTGGTCAGACTGCCACATCCCTCTGCAATCATACAATAGAACGCGAAAGTGCTTTGCAAGCGCCTGCGTCTGGAAGTGCCAGCTGGCAGTGCTCATCATGATGCCGTTGGATAGCACAATCACTTCCCCGTCCTCGGGTCCGTGGAATTCATAGTAGAGGTTGATGTTGTTGACTGCTATCCTGGGCATTTTACAATCTCCTAGGCAGGTTCAAACGCAAGGAATTTTTTAGCAGATTCACCTTCACCGCGGACGACGAAAGTCTGTTTAAGCGGCATGCCAATTTTTACCGCAGCAGGGTCGCTCAGATCCACACCAACGATCTGTGCGCTGATGCGCGGACCTTCCCCCAGCGTCACTATCCCAACACAATAGGGGTTTTTGGCGTTGTAGCCGGCTTCCGCCATGCTCGTGGGGGGCACGTATATCACCGTAAACGCGGCCAGGATGCCTTTCCCATCCATCTGGACGCGTTCCACCTGGTCGGAATGGCAGTTGGAGCAAATTTGCCGTTGGGGAATCGAGATATTGCCGCAAACAAGGCAGTGAGAACCAATTAAAAGGTCTTCTGCAATTGCCTGGTCGAAAGCTTTAGCGTGCAAGGCCTGGTTTGTCATCTTAGTTCCTCTTTTCGAAAATGTGCACAACGCAGGTCTGCCCGGTTCCGCCCACGTTGTGGGTCAGGGCATGCCGGAGTTTGCCGCGCAGCTGGCGTTCACCCGCCAACCCATGCATCTGCTTCCAAACTTCCACCACCTGCCCTACCCCAGAGGCACCAACGGGATGACCCTTGGACTTCAAGCCGCCGCTGGTGTTGATCGGGTGGCTTCCATCACGCGCGGTTTGCCCCTGCATGGCTGCCTTCCAGCCTTCCCCTCGAGGGAAAAAGCCCAGATCTTCCGTTGCCATGATTTCAGCGATCGTAAAGCAGTCGTGAACTTCCGCGAAGTCGATGTCATCCGGGGTCAAGCCTGCCATCTCATAAGCACGCTTTGAGGCTTTCGCTGCGGCGGGGATTTCACTTAGAGAGGCTCTCTCAGCCAATGCGCCATCGCTTGCCTGACCTGAGCCCACCACAAAGATCGGCTCATCCGTAAATTTTTCAGCCAGCTCCTCGCTCACCAGCAGCACAGCTGCTGCTCCATCCGATACCGGAGAACAATCAAAAAGGCGCAGTGGCCAGGCGATCATCAGGTTTGCTTTTGGATCCTTGAGGAAAGCCATTTCGTCGTCCCATTGGGGAATTGGCAAACCTTTCTGCTCAGCTTTGCGCTGCTTGCCGAGCATGACATCTTTGATTGATTGATTAAACTGAGCTTTCTCATTCAAAGCTCCGTTTTCGTGGTTCTTAATGCCTACGCGCAAGAGCGCGTCGGGGTCAGCTTTGTACTGATCAAAATAAGCGGTTGCCATCGCGGCATAAAAACCCGGGAAGGTGAAACCGGCTGGGATCTCAAACATTGAGTCAGCTGCCAGAGCCAAAGTGTCTGTAACCTTTGCCCCTGGAAGGTCGGTCATCTTTTCCAGGCCACCCACCAGTACTACATCAACATTCCCCGAAGCAATTGCCAGCACGCCCTGCCGCAAAGCCACGCCACCGCTGGCGCAAGCATCCTCAATCCGAGTGCTTGCCACCGGTGAGATCCCTAACCAACTTGCCACGATCGGTGCCAGGTGCGCTTGATTCTCAAAATGGTCAGAGCTAAAGTTGCCCATGTAGAATGCTTCGATATCCTTGGGATTAAAACCTTTTTGAACGCTTTGCCGAAGTTCCTGAAAAGCCTCCACAAATAAATCCCGTGAGGTTTTCTCAGGGAATACCCCAAACTTGCTCATCCCCACTCCAACCACAGCTACACCGCGCGATAATTTCTTCGCCATAAATTACACTTCTTCCTTTAAATAAGTGACGGCTCCCTGAAGGTCTGTTGGTCTGGCATGCTCACCAGCAGCTACTAAATTCATTCTGAGCAGATTGTCTTTTATCTCGTAGCAGCCCTCATACTTCCCGACCAAACCAAAGGTGTGTTTCTGCTGGTCCATGTCAATCAGACCTTCATCTGCCTGCCATGTACCGCTCGAAACAATCCCCAGGGCGTCATAGCGTGCTTCAAAACTGTCATCCTCGAGAAACAGGAAGAACAAACCAGGGTAAGACTGATCGTCAGTCTGGGTCCACTTGCCAAGTAATGATTTATCCATCTTTACTCCTGTTAAAAGAACTGTTTATCGGGAACGATGCCAAGTCGGTGGCATTCTTCCCGGATCGACTCTCTGAAATCTGGATGCGCGATCCTGATCAGGGCTTCCATGCGCTTCTTCACCGACAAACCGCGCAATTGGGCACTGCCATATTCGGTCACGATTGTGTCGACATCCTGGCTGGGGACGGTTACCCCTGCGCCAGGTGCCAGGGTCGGCACGATTGTTGAAATGGTGCCATTCTTCGCCGTCGAACGCAGAGCGATGATACCCTTTCCGCCTTGCGACATTTGCGCCCCGCGGTGCGTATCGAGCTGACCACCGGTGCCGCTGAACTGGCGCGTGCCAAGGCTCTGGGAACAAACCTGCCCCAGTACATCCACCTGGATGGCTGTGTTGATGCTGATCATTTTGTAATTTTGAGCAATGACGTAAGGGTCATTCACATAACTTCCCCGCAGGAGCAGTACATCCGGGCTGTCATTCATAAAATCATACAGGGGCTGCGTACCAATCGCGAAAGTAGCCACAAACTTTCCTGTATGCAAGGTTTTGCGGCTGTTATCTGCCGCCCCGGCTTTCCAGAGTTTGTAAATGCCATCGACCAGCAGTTCTGAGTGGATACCAAGACGGCGCCGATCACTGATGAATTCAGCCAGAGCTGTCGGCGTGCCGCCAATCCCAAGCTGGATTGTGCAGCCATCGTCAATAAACTCTGCCACATGCCGGCCGATTAGTTCATCGGTCTCGTTCGGTTCAGCAGAAGGCACCTGCACTAATGGGCTGTTATTCATTACAAAGTGATCAACCAACGAAATCGGTATGACCACATCGCCATCCGTCCAGGGCAGGTTTTCGTTGACCTCTAAAATCACCAGGTCTGCGGCGTCGATCATATCACGCTCCACCACCGCCCCCATCGAGAGGGAAACTAAGCCTTCCGCATTGGGAGGTGTGCAGACGCCGAGCATCATGTCGAGCCGACCGCCATGCCCCACCAGCTTATCGATGGCTGCTTGGTGCAGGTTGTTGGGGATATACGATACCCTTCCCTCCCCATGCACAGCTCGATCCGGCGCACCGTAAAACCAGTTTTCATTGAAGAAGCGCCCTTCCATCTCCGGTTTCATGAAAATATCATAGGGGCGCATGGGCAGGCAGGTCCAGGTAATGATATCTTCCAGCCTTTCTGCCTGCCTGGCCAGCTCCTCCAATAAACCCACAGGTTCAGATGCGGCAATGCCAATCTGGAGGGTCATCCCTGAGCTGACTTTGCTAATCGCCTCAGGTATTGTTATTGTTTTTTGTTTATACTCTTCTTGCCAGCTCACAACCCGGCCTCCATTAAGGCATGATAAAACAGGTAGCTGCCTGGTTATAACCTACGCCAGATCCGCAAAATACTACGCGCATACCCGAGGTGATTTTTCCCAGCTTTACAGCATCATGAAAAGCGACTGGCAGACAGGCAGAACCCATATAACCCCACTTGTCCATCACATAATGCGCTTTTTCAATCGGCAAACCAAGATTTTCCATGACCAGCTTGATGCTGTTCACGTTCACCTGGGTGAAGATAATATGATCAATCTCGCTCACCTCAAACCCACCATTAGCAGCGCATTCGCGCACGCGTGCCGGCCAGCCTTCGTGATTTACAGTTGCAGGGAAGGGTGTGACCAACTTCACCTTGGTGCGGCCGGCTTCAACGCTCTCGACCGTGGCTGGTTTATAGGTTCCACCAGAGTAAATTCCCCAGTTCTTATGATACGACCCGTCAGCTTTGATCGAGGAGGACACAAAACCAGGCTTGTCGGACGCGCCAACAATCGCTGCACCAGCACCATCGCCATAGAAGAAGGCAGCGACATCGTGCTTATAGTCGGAGAGTTTGTGCATCATATAGGCACCGATCACGAGGATGTATTTCAAATGCGGGTTAGTGGCAATCAGGCCTGCTGCCTGAGTCAAAGCCGTTGGGAAGGAGGCGCAGGCGCATCCAACATCCCATGTGCCGGCGTTGACACAACCAAGCTTGTATTGAGTCACAACCGATGTTGCAGGGGTGATGTAATCCGGACTGTCCGTACCCACAATTACCAGGTCGATATCCTCGGGTGTCAAACCAGCGTCAGCAATGGCTGCTTTCCCTGCTTCTGTAGCCAGGTCAGAAGTAGCCCAGTCATCCGGGGCATAAAAGCGTGTTTTGATACCGCTGCTGAGTTCAAATTTGCCAACAACCTCAGCCAGTTTTGGGCTGACCTCACCCATCCATTGAGCGAAAGTTTCATTGCTGATTTCGTTTTCGGGAATGTACATCCCGGTTCCTAAAATTGTCGCGTAACGTGTCATGTTTTATTTCCTTTCAGTAAATAATTGCTCATCCATATAGAAGAAGGGGCAACTATGTACCCAAAACAATACCGCCATCCACGCTGATAACCGCCCCGTGGATATAAGACGCCTCGTCACTTGCCAACCAAGCGTAAACATTGGCTACCTCTTCGGGTTTTCCAAGCCGTTTCAAGGGGGTGTTTGATGCCATTCCGGCGAGCACATTCTCGGGCATCTTCTGAACCATTTCCGTCAGGATGAAGCCGGGAGCAACGGCGTTGACGCGGATTTGGTATTTGCCCAGTTCTCTCGCCCATGTTTTGGTCATGCCGATAACCGCAAACTTGGTGGCTGCATAATTGGTCTGACCGAAATTTCCATATAAGCCCACCACGCTGGAGGCACTCACGATTGCGCCACCGCCCTGCTTGATCATATAGGGCACCACAGCCTGGGTGCAATTGAAAACACCCTTCAGATTGACCGCTATCACAGCATCAAAGGCATCCTCACCCATCTGTCCAACCACTTCACCTTGCTTAAACTTGACGAACTGGCTGTCGCGCGTGATGCCGGCATTGTTGATCAAAACATCAATCCTGCCATACTTCGCGGCAACTTCATCGATCCACGCCTGAACTTCCTGACGATTGACCACATTGACTTTCCAAAAGCTGGCGTCATTGCCCAGTTGCTCAGCCAATGCTTTGCCAGCTTCCTCATTCACATCGCAGATCACTACTTTTGCGCCTTCGGCAGCAAATTTTTCAGCTGTCGCTTTGCCTATTCCAGCGGCACCACCGGTGATGATACAAACTTTATCTTGCAAACGCATTCCAGTCTCCTTTATTCAATTTTTAAGCAGAAATAATTACGGAAATACCCAGTGTTCTTAGTTTACTGGTTCGGGGTTACAAATCGGTAACAAAACAAGTCAAAGTAAAGTTTTTTTGGGATTTACAGGGTAAAATGGAAAATTGATCAAGGTCACCCCATTAGCCTGTTAGCTCAAGAAACAGGGTGCGCAGATCATCTGACTCTGCACCATACATTTTGCGACCAATATCCACTGCCTGGTTATAGACTTTGCGCACCATGCTGATATTCCCCAGGGCATGATAGATCCGCATATGGTACTGATATCCCACTTCCAAAAGCGGCTCCTGCCTGACCAGGCGGTTGCTTAATTCAAGCCCTTTCCCGAAATCATTGTCTGCTATCGCTGCTTCTATTACCTGACCGAGGCAGTCCAGATACAGACGGTGGTAGTACTGCACTTCAGGCATAAATGCCTCCTGCAACTGCTCGCCTTCCAGTAATTTGCCTTTGTAAAGAACCAGCGCCCGCTCTTTATCTTTTATCTGCGGGCTCAAGGCCAACTTTTCAAATTGTTCAGTATCCAGGTTGATTTTCATCTGCTGGTTAAGCTGGTATTGCTCGCCATTGCGGATCACAAACTGCGCGGTTTCCCTGGGGGGACGGTTTGGCTCCAAGGTCTGGTTCAGCGCGTTGAGAGTCACCTTAAAATTGTTAGCGGCGGTAGACTCATCAGCATCCGGCCAGAAAAGGACCGCCAACTGCTCTTTATTCATCCCCTTTTCAAAGTTTACAGTCAGAGCCTGCAGTAGTTGACGGGCTTTATCCCGCCTCCAATGCTCCGTGGGTATCAGGTGCCTGCCCTTTCGTGCTTCAAACCCGCCAAAAAGGTTCAGACTTAAGGTGTAACCAGGATGATAATTGCTCACGCTATGTGGAAGATCGCTGAGGATCTGGCTGGTCAACTCAGGCTGCAGCCCCATCTCGCGCGCGCGCAGCACCAATGGATAAAAAGTGAAGGGGTCATCTGGACCCAATAAAGTCCCACGTGTCAGCAAAAATTGGTATTGATGTCTCTGCACCAGTTCCAGACCCTGCTCGAGGAATAATAATGCGGAACTTTTGTATCCCTGCTTATCGGCTGTGTAAGCTTCCCAAAGCAATGCTGCTGCACTCGCCAAATTGTCATTCAGTTTCTTTGCCAGCGATTCGGCCACTGAAAGGATATTTCCCGCGGCTTCAAACTCACCACCGAGCGCCAGACCGGCGCCTAGTGAAATCCTCACCAACAACCCTATCCATTCGTCTCCAGCATTGCCGGCGATCAACAAAGCCTGATCACCAATGCGTTTTGCCTCCTCCAGGTTTCCGGCATACCCAACCAAGCGGCACAAGCCCCACAGCGGCTCCACGTGAATGCGCACGATGTCCACATTTTCAATCGCAAATTCGTACAAGCTCCGAATTTCAAGCACTCCTTGTGCGTCAAGTCCCTGGGTAAGGTCCAGCTGCAGCGCATGCCCCAAGCGCATCTTTGCGACTGCTTCCACATATTTTGCCTGCAACTGCCGTGATACCTGCAGCCCCTTTTGGGCATACTGCCGCGCGCTAACGTATTCCCCCATTAACGAATAGTAAAGTGATAGCAGAAGAGTGGCTTCGCGGTGGAAGCGTTGTGGTCTTGCCAATCTTTGATCAGCAGTTCCAAGCTCAAGTTTTCCCAGCAACTGCAGCCCTTCTTCCAGCCGCCCGGTGCGCAATAGCAGACGAGCTTCAATGTAAGCCTGCGCCTCTGCATACTTCGGAGAAAGCTGGCGCGCCTTCTGCAGGCTCTTTTCCGCCTCGGTGGTTGCCCCCTGGTTGACCTGGTTCTCGGCAATCTGAGTCAACAAACCCGAAACTTCCAATGGATACTCCACTGGATCCAGCAGCTCAAGTGCTCGATCGAGCAGCTGATCAGCGTTCACCGGTCGCAGCGTATCAAGGTAAACCTGAGCTTGTCCGCGCAGTGCCAGGCTTACTCCCCAGGCATTTCCGAGATTCTGGTATAAACGCTGTGCTGTGCGATAGTACTCAAGTGCCAGATTGAAATTTGCCTCAGTGCGTTCCACTTCTCCTAAAAGATAATTTCCGTAGGGGTAATGGCTCATTTCCTCTGCTGGCAACTTCCCCAGCCAATAACGGACGCTCTGCTTGAGCCCGGACTGCAGCAAACGATCACCAACCTCATCCAAGATCTGGCGCAGTCTGGCAAAATCACCGGCATAGATCAAATGCGAAATCGCCTGCTCCCAGTAATGATGCGCGCTGAAATAACTTGCAAGCTTCCGATGCAGCCCTTTCTTGAGCTCTTCATTCTTTGAAAGACGGTTGAGCAGAAACTCACGGAAAATGTGATGATATCGAAAGACGTCTGGCTTCAGTTGCTCGATGAACAAACCTGAACGGTATAGCTCGCATAAGGTATCAGCGCTGTTTTGGCGGTCAAGTAAAAAGTCGCAGGTGTCGCTGTCCAAAAATTGCAGGACCGAAGTTCTGACCAGGAAATCCTGCTGCTCCTCCGATTGCATATCCAGCACTTCGTCTGCAAGGTATTCAAACAGATTCCCCAACGAGCTGTCGTTTTCTTCTTCCAGCAGGCTTCCCAGCGGTATGCCTGGCAAGGCTCTGATCGACTGCCAAACCACCTGCAGCCCAATCGCCCAGCCTTCGGTGCGTTGATGCAGCCTGGCGAGATCATCTTTGGGCAGGTTCAGCTGGTAGGTTGACCGATAAAGCTGGTCGGTTTCATCCGCAGAAAAGCTGAGGGAGTCCTTATCTATCTCAAGCAGCCTGCCCTTAACTCGCCACTTGTTGATCGATGGAAATTCCGGCTGCGTTCGACTCAGGATCATTACATGCAGGTTGGCTGGCAGATGCTCAATGAACCAATTCATCATGACCAGGATCTCATCCGAATCGTTCAAACTCTGGAAATCGTCCATCACAAACAAGGCTTCTTCGTTAAATAAGGAAGTGATTGAGTTTATTAGTGTGATGAGGCATTCCTGCAGGTCAAGATCACTGTCTTCCAACACCCGCAGAGCCGGGAGACCGATCTTGTAGCCTTGCTGATTGAAGGCGGAGCAGAGATATGTCAAAAACAAACGCGGATCGCGTTCATTGCGCGAGATGGTATACCAGAAAAATGGTAGCTTAACAGACTTGATCAGGCTGAGCGCTGAAGTTGTTTTGCCATAACCCGTCTCTGTAACCAGTGTGGTCAGAGGGTAATCGAAGCTCTGCTTCAGCAAGTCCAGAACCCTCGGACGGTCAAGAATGGAGCTCTTCTGCGCCGGCGGTGTGAGCTGACTCAGAATGATTTGGTTTTGGTGAGTCATCAGACCTTTATTTTATCATCCACCACAGCACCTTAAGCCAACCCCAAAAAATTGCTTAGCACACTCTCCTGCAGGGGATAGGCGCAGATGTGGTTGTAGGCCGATAGCTAAAATGGAGACCCCTTGGTCACACGTCCTTCACAGCCTATGCTCGCAACGAAGTGGATGGGGATCTGGAAAATATGAAAGATCAATGGAGTTGATTGCAGGTCTCTGCCTTTTCTTATTCCTAACTTTACCCTAAGAACAATCCGGCTGGCTTATTCAAAGACCACCCGGGAGAAACCCAGTGAATTGAGTAAGCTGAGCAAGTAAGTCTCGACGTTTGACTGTGCCTGGGTTAGGATGCCATCTTCGGTGGCTGTGCGCAGGATCTCAGCTTCAGCCGCACGCCTGGCCGCACTCTCCAACTGGGTGTCTGCCCGACGCAGCAGACCTGTATCGCGGTCGTAAACGTAGGACTTATCATTATCCAGTGTTGCCACGAAAACCTCTGCCTCCGGGAGTTTTACCCGCAGAGTTTCACCCACCACTCTCAGGTCGTCTTCGGTCATTTTAGAAAGATCGACACCGGCGATCACATATCCATGGGCAACAAAAAGCAGCCTGTCGCCAAAAAGCGAACCAAAGGCACCCTGGTTGAGCTCGGCGGTGATGACTTTTTCAACACTGTATTGGATCGTTTCAAGCCTGGCCAGAGATTGAAC
>ENA-OSEO01002833-OSEO01002833.1-sediment-metagenome-genome-assembly--contig:-NODE-2833-length-22746-cov-6.100004_pt1 | contig 22746 bp, 21 predicted proteins | sample MGYA00237883_ERZ534232 | MGnify/ENA metagenome assembly ERZ534232
AGCCGGTTAAGATCATAGCAAATGTGCCGTTTTTTTCGAATATTTTTGCCCGACCGTCTCTAACTGCGGCCTTTCTGATTGGAGAAGCCACTGGACAGACCCATCAATACCTCCATTGCGGCAACTTATCCTGTTGATCTTGCACCTACCCAGCCCTTGGTATATGGTTGGTAACCGTTTTCACCATACAGCCTTTTATGAAGCGCAAAGGCGCAAAGAACGCCAAGGTTCGCAAAGGTTGTATCCTTTAGAGAGGACTCTTTGCGTGTCTTTGAGGCCTTCGCGTCTTTGTGGTGAACGATTACTGTGGTTGGATGTGACGGCATCTTATCAAAATCAGGAGCACGGAGGGAGTTGAAACACTGCATGAGAGTCATGGGGATCATTCCTGCCAGATACCAGTCCACCCGATTTCCCGGCAAACCGTTGGTCGAGATTAACGGAAAACCGATGATCCGACATGTTTATGAACGAGCGAGTCGGTGTCGAAGCCTCGACGGGGTCCTGATCGCAACCGACGACTTGCGTATTCTGGAAACCGTGCGAAGCTTCGGGGGCGAAAGCCTGCTTACGAGAGAAGATCATGAGAGCGGCACCGATCGCCTTGCCGAAGCATGCGAGACACTCGGCCTCGAGGACTCCGACATCGTCGTCAATATACAGGGTGATGAACCGCTGCTGGAACCGGAAATGATCGAGCTGCTGATCGATTCTTTGCGTACATTTCCTGACCGATGCATGGCGACGCTCGCATTCCCGAGCGAAAGCGAGGAAGAGTACATGAATCCCAATGTGGTCAAAGTGGTGGTGGATAACGAGGCAAGAGCACTTTATTTTTCCCGCTCGCCGGTGCCGCATTATCGCAATAGATCCGTCATGAGCCCGAAATTTCTAAAACATCTGGGCTTTTATGCTTATCGTCACTGGTTTTTGCGCGTATTCACCGGGCTGCCTCAGGGAACGCTGGAAAAAGCCGAGAAATTGGAACAACTTCGAGCTCTCGAACATGGATATCCAATCCATCTGGCCTTGTCGGCTATCGAGACACACGGAGTGGATACGCCTGAGGACCTGGCAAGGCTTGTAGGCAGCAGCAGTCGGCAAAGCTGCTGAAGGCTGCCTACTCGGTCTAAAAGTCCCGCCGTTCATGCTTTGAGCTCTCATAAGGCTTTCCTCAAACCAGTTTTGCCGTTAGAATGGAGCGATTCTTCTGTTATTGGGATCAATGTGTCATTTAAACCTGCGCACGCAGGAGAGACCTAAAATGCAGGAATGAGCTCATGAAGTTTTTTTCGCGAACCAATGCTCTCTCCCCATACTCACCCAAAAAGCGCGAAGAGTGCGGCATTTTCGGGGTATTTGGTCACTCGGATGCAGCAAAGCTGGCCTATTTCGGTCTTTACGCCCTCCAGCACCGTGGTCAGGAAAGTGCAGGGATAGCCGTCTCGGACGGCGGCCAACTGAGGGAATACAAGCATATGGGGCTGGTCCACGACGTATTCGGGGAGGAGACGCTGCAAGCGCTCAAAGGCCATCTGGCCATCGGTCATGTGCGTTATTCCACCACCGGTTCATCGCTTCTGGCCAACGCCCAGCCTTTCGTGGTGGTCCATGGGAGCGAGTATTACGGAATTGCCCACAATGGAAACCTGGTCAACGCAATCCAACTGCGTCGTGATCTGGAGGCGCAGGGGGCCATCTTCCAATCTACCATGGATACGGAAGTCATCATGCATCTGATGGCCCGCAATCTTCAATTCGGCCTGGAGGAAGCATTGATCGCCGCCTTGACTCATATTAAAGGCGCTTATTCACTGGTCATGTGCACTCGGGACAAGCTGATAGGGATTCGCGATCCAAGGGGATTCCGCCCCCTCTGCCTGGGCGAGCTAAACGGCAGCTACGTGCTGGCCTCCGAGACGTGCGCACTGGACTTGATTGAGGCCACCTACATTCGTGACGTAAAACCGGGCGAAATTCTAATCATCGACCACAACGGCCTGCGCTCACTGCATCCTTTTCCCAAAACCCGTTCCGCCTATTGCATTTTTGAGTTCGTCTATTTTGCGAGACCCGACAGCAACATATTCGGACAGAATGTATACCTTTGCCGAAAGCGCCTCGGGCACTTGATGGAAAAGGAAAATCAGTCTATCGGAGCCGACCTTATCATGCCTTTCCCGGACTCGGGCAACTACGCGGCGCTCGGATTCGCCGAAGCATCCAGGATACCTCTCGAAATGGGGGTTATTCGCAATCACTACGTGGGTCGCACCTTTATCCAACCAAGCCAGGCCATGCGCGACTTCGGGGTGCGGATAAAATTGAACCCGGTTCGAGAGCTGTTGCACGGCAAGCGAGTGCTGTTGGTTGAAGACTCCATCATCAGAGGCACAACCACTCGAACGCGTATAAAAACTCTGCGGAATGCGGGTGCCAAGGAAGTACACATGGTGGTCAGCTGTCCCCCGCATCGTTATCCGTGCCCCTATGGGATTGATTTTTCCACCAAAGGGGAGCTTATAGCGGCTTCTCACACGGTGGCACAAATCAGAGATTTCATCGGCCTCGATTCCCTGAATTACCTGAGTCTGGCTGGACTCCTCAAGGGCGCAAACGCGTCGGTTGACGACCACCCATTCTGCCTGGCGTGTTTTAACGGCGATTATACCGTGCAATGTCAAGAACAGGTGCGTAAAGACTGTTTCGAAACCCACCGGGCTGTGCCCGGCAATGTCTAATGAAAGGCATGTTGTGGACGGAAAAAGAGCTGAGCTTGGAGCCAAGGATGACCCCTGTCGAGACGACACGGATCAAACGGTATTCCCTGAATTACGACTTGCTCCCGGCAAACCGGCAAGCTCCACCGTCGGCAGTGAAGAAATACTCCGGATTGCAGAAGAGGTTCTGAAAATCGAGGCCGAAGGGATTTTACAGCTGCTCGATCATCTCGACGAGTCTTTTGCCGCAGCGGTGCAATGGATCTACCAGGCAAGTGGCAGAATCATCGTAACGGGGATAGGAAAATCCGGAGTGGTCGGACGCAAAATCGTGGCCACCCTGAGCAGCACCGGAACTCCCGCCCTTTTCATGCACCCGGTGGAGGCAATGCACGGCGATCTGGGCATGGTCCGCAAGGAAGATCTGGTGTTGGCGCTGTCCAACAGCGGCGAAACTGAAGAGCTCAATATCATCTTTCCCAGCCTGCAAAATATCGGTACCAGAACGATTGCCCTCACCGGCAACCTGAATTCTACTCTGGCCAGGTTCTGCGACCTGGCCATCTACACCGGCGTGCCGCGCGAAGCGTGCCCCTTCGGTCTGGCACCGACCGCCAGCACAACGGCTTTGCTCGCCATGGGTGATGCCCTGGCTGTAGCGCTCATCAGAATGCGCAACTTTCAAGCGCAAGATTTTCGTCGCTACCACCCGGGAGGGCACCTCGGTGAACGCTTGAAAGTCGCCATCCGAGAATTGATGCGGCGCGGAGATGAGATTCCCTTCGTCATGGAGCATATTCCCGTGCGTGACGCACTGGAGGAGATGAACCGCAAGGGAATGGGAGCCACCCTCGTTTTGGCGCAAGATAAGAAACTGGTCGGGATATTTACCGATGGCGACCTACGGCGTGCCATGAACAATTTCGCCGATCTCTCCGATAAAACGATACATCATATGATGACGCCGAATCCACGCACCATAACGATAGATCGTTCGGTTGCAGAAGCTTTGGAAATCATGGAGCAGCACCTCATCACGGTATTGCCCGTGGTAGACGGACAGGACAGTTTGCAGGGCATCTTGCATCTGCACGACTTGCTGGGGAAAGGATTGATTCAATTTACCCGATAACCTCAATTCAGAGCTTTAGCATCCCGAGCTCAGAGCAATCCGCCAGCTGAATTGCGAACCCAGATCTCGATATGTACAGTCAACTCATCTACTTCCTTGTTGCCTTAGTACTCTTTACCCTCCAACAACCTGGCGCCAGGCCCTTGTTCTCGCTACCGGCAACGTTTGCGTCAGCCGCGCTCGTTTTTCTGCTGTATGGTCTGATTTGCAGGGTGTTTTTGCGGCGCCTTCAGCGTTCCTCCTTGCTGGTTTCTCAGTCGATTCTCTCCCGCCGGTATCATCGTTTGCAGAGTCGGCTCTCCATTCTGGCTCTGGCATTTGTAGCCATCTATACCTACGTCCTCAACGTCAAGTTTTATCTGCAAACCATCCCCGGCTTTGCACAATCCCTGACATTGTCAGGAATCGCAGGCATCGGTCTGTTCCTGATGCATCTGGCATTGATCTGGCTCTGGAGTCACCCTCTCTATAAGAAGATTTATCATTCCGACATTTCGCTGGCTGCATTCCTCAGGGCGCATCTCGCCTTTATTTCAGCAATCCTGATCCCCTGGTTTCTGATCTCAATTGTCAGCGATCTTTTTCAAGTTATTAAATTGCCCGCATTTCTCACCGGGGATATGGGCCAATTCATGTTGCTTGGCTCCCTGCTGCTTGTGTTTGTCCTCTTCGCACCGTGGCTGGTGGTTCGACTGTGGGGATGCAAGCCACTCCCGCCCGATCGCAAAAGGGAAGAGCTGGAAGGCTTCTGCAAGCAACATAACTTCATGATTGGCGGCTTCATGCTGTGGCCTCTGTTCGGAGATGAGATGCTCACTGCGGGAATCATTGGAATTCTCCCCCGGTGGCGGTATATTTTGATGACAAAAGGCCTCCTGGCGTTGCTGGACACCGATGAGCTAAAGGCCGTGGTCGCACACGAAATGGGACATGTGCGGCGACTGCATATCATTACCTACCTGATGTTTTTCATGTGCTATTCGTTGCTCGCCTACTCTTTTCATGACGTTATCTTCCTGTTTCTTCTTAGAAACGAGCTGTTCCTGCAGTGGGCTATGGCGCCCGATACCGTTCAGCTCACCCTTTTTTCCATTGTCTATACCATCCCCGTTTTGTTGCTACTGGTGCTTTATTTCCGCTACATTTTCGGCTTTTTTATGCGCAACAGCGAGCGCCAGGCAGATCTCTATGCTTTAGGTCTCGTCGGCGATCCATTCACTCTGGTCTCTTCGCTGCAAAAAATCGCGTTCCACAGCGGCCAAATCGAAGATCTACCCAGTTGGCACCATTTCAGCATCCGGCAGCGCATCGATTTTATGATGAGAGCTTATCGGCAGCCCGACTTGGCTCGAAACCACGACCGTAAATTATACGGATCCATTTTGGTCTTTTTCGTGTTGATCATCGGCTTCAGTTTCCTGGGCTTTCGACTGCAAAACACCAGAGCAGTCAAACAGTGGAAAGTGCAGGTTCAGGCTCAAATGCTTGAAAGACAGATCCAAAGTGCCAGTGCAGACCCTGAGCTCTATGCGGCTTATGCAGGGTTGCTCCTGGATCTGGGACGCTACGGAACGGCACTGTCTTTGTTAACCAAAGCAGTTGCGATGGCTCCCGGCAATGCAACGGTTCTGAATAACCTGGCATGGCTTTACGCAACCTCCCCACCCCCTTATTTTCATCCGGACAACGCGTTGAAACTGGCGCTTGAGGCGGCTGCCTTGGAGTCACAGCCTTACATCCTGGATACTTTGGCGGAAGCCTACTATGCAAACGATCGCTATCAGGAGGCCCTCGCGGCTAGTCGGGAAGCTCTGACCAAAGATCCGCAGAATAGGGATTATTTCTTGAAGCAACTGGAAAAGTTCGAACGGGCCGCGAGGCAAGGAAAAGCAGGTGTGAAGTGACGGAAAGGGTAGCGGTAGCTTTTCGTCGAGTTGCGTAGTGGAGGCTGGAAGACGGCCTGAACCTGGTTTCTCGCAGTTTGGAGCTGTCCAAGAGTTGCCCATGGGGCTCGAATTGAATTTTCGCAAGCAAGCTCGCTTCTACTGTTGTATTACGACATTTTGGTAGGAGCGGGCTCGCTCGCGAACCGCAGAAGCAGCTCAGAATCCTAGAACTGACTTAAAACCACGAGCAAGTGTGCAACTTCACTCAACGGGGCGTTCAGATTGAAGCGGTGATTGGCAAGAAAACTGTTCGGCCCCGAATTCAGCACCAGCCAGGGGTCCATTTGTTCGGCAACGTGAAGCTCGTGCAATATCTCATCCATTATCGCCACTGCGTCCAGAGTGGTAGCAATCTGGCTTTCGAAGCCCACCCGGACCACTTTCAAAATTTCAAAATAGACGTGGGCCAAGCCTTTGGCATAGTAGAAGTAGTCGTCACTTTCAAAGAAGCCCACGTTTTGTCTGATCAAATTCCGGTTCACGTTGCCCAGGATGTCTCGATAGGTGGAAATCAGCAGGAGCAAATTGTCACTCCGGTAATAAAATCGGCGCTGCCCGTTCTCAAGCTTGACCACGAATTTCTTCAAGTGGTCTACTGCCTCGCTATAGGATGTCTCAGCAGACGGGAACCAAAACAGCGTGGCCCTATTCATGAAAAGATTCAGCGCCGCCTCCAAATCAGGATCGTAAGCATCCGCATCGCCCATGCGGGTGAGACTGTCTTTGAGACGGAGGGTGGTGAACCGAAGGGCTTCGAGAACCCCCAGCTGAAAGCTGTTTATGTTGTCGGTGAATCTGCCGACTATAATGTCGTTCGGGCGCCATCCCAGGGTTCGGCCCTTGAGCTCGTGTTCCATTAAAGCGATCATGGTTTCTACAAATGTGACCCCCGGAGTAGGAGAAATTTGCGGCAGGACGACTCCGTGCTCTGCATGCACGTCCTCTTCTTCATGTTCCGGAAGGCCCTCGGGGAGAGCGGTCGCTCCGCCGTGCTCCCCCTCACCTTTCGGCAGCGGCACTGGAGCTGCGGGCGCCACCGGAGCTCCGTGGGTTTCGGGGCCGGCGGCGGGCGAATGTGGCGCCTCCTGTGACGCGACCGGCGTAGCATGACTTTCGCCTGCAGAAGGCTGAGCAGAAGCAGGCTCGTGCGTTGCTTGAGGTTGCGCCGCCGGGGCTGCGTGCTTCTGAGACTCTTCGGCCGCCGTCGGCTGTTCGTGCCCGCTTTGCGCGGCGCGCTCGGCTGCCGGTTGTTCGGGCATCAGCGTATGCCGCTGCAGAGCCCAGCTCACGCTGCCATACAGCAGAACGAGAACAATCAAAGGCAATATGAACAAATATCTCGGATATCGCAGCATAGAAGAGCGCATTCGCAAGTCCCCGGCCTTCATACTAGTAAATCTCATTGGTCTCGCTCCTTTTCAGGCCCGGCTGGTCGGCCGTAACCATTATACATGAAGGTTGCACAAGCATCTGCTGATTCCCAGGCTGTCACCCGATGTAACCATCGATCCTCGCTATTCAGCTTCTTTGCAAGCCGCTCAAACAAGAAGCGGGCAATGTTTTCTGAAGACGGATTTTGTTCTTTGAAAAAAGGAAGGTCATTCAAGTAATTGTGATCCAATTCCGCAAGAATCTCACGAGTGAATTGTTTGACTTCGGCAAAGTCAACCAAAATGCCACTCTCGTTCAGCTGATGCCCGCGTAGAACGACTTCGATTGTCCAGTTATGACCATGAAGTTTTTCACACTTGCCGCGAAAATTCCTCAGATTATGAGCTGCTGCGAAGTCGGTTATGATTTTTATTTCGTAAAGCGGGTGACTATTCAAAATGGTCTCTCCTCGGCATCGGATCTCGTCGCCGCATCAATGTCAAACTCAATAAATAAAAACACGAATTGGGAGCATCGATTCAACGGCGATTGAAGGTTGCCTCCCAATCCCTTCTAACCACCTCAAAAAACAGAAAAAAGCTTTCCCGAACAGTAACCCACATTTAACTGAAACACTTTTCTTTGTCAATCGCAATCCCGGGCGGAACCATACCCTGCGCATTGATGACTTGCAGGCGGGCCAATTTAAGGTTGACTATGATGAAGTTTTTTTATAGATTCCCGTGTGCTCCCGGCGGTGTAGCTCAGTAGGTCAGAGCATGCGGCTCATATCCGCAGTGTCCGGGGTTCAAATCCCTGCACCGCCACCAACTTTGCGGCACAAGGGGTTCCCATTGTTTGTGGGACCCCTATTTTTTTGTTGAAAAACAGTAAATTATCCATTAAGTAGGCTATGAGGTCGAACATTTTTTAGAGATACTGTCTTGCTCGGCTTCGCCGGTTGGAACTCCCGGACAAGAAGGAGAGGTTGTATGACTTTAACTAAGGCTCATATTGTAGAGAGTTTGTTTGCAAAAAATATTTTCACTAAAACCGAGTCCGCACACATCATTGAAACGCTGTTCGAAATCATTAAACAATCCCTTGAACAGGGTGAAGATGTATTGATCAGCGGTTTCGGTAAGTTCAGCGTTAAAGAGAAGAACCAGCGGCGTGGCCGCAATCCTCAGACTGGCGATCCAATCATGCTATCCCCACGAAAAGTCATTACTTTTAAATGCTCTGGGGTATTAAGAGAAAAGATCAACGAATAAAGCTAGGGGCACCTTTTGCCCGCCGGCCATTTACTCGTTTGTAAAAGCGCGAAGCGGCGGAAGGCGAATCGCCTGCAGCATTCAGCAGCAGGGTGGTCTGCTCCGGCTAAGAGGAAAGGCAACTGGTTTCCAGACGCCGGCTGATATAATCAACCTGGCGTTTTAATTTATTATTTTTTTCCACCATTTCTTTGTTCAGTCCATTAACCGCGTACAAGACCGAGCTGTGACTTCGTTTAAAAGATTTTCCGATGGCGGTCAGCGATTCCGAAGTGTATTGGCGGCACAAATACATCGCAATTTTTCGAGCCTTGGCTAACTCTTTTCGGCGAGAGGGCGATTGCAGTTCAGTCAGAGAAATTTGGTAACTGTCGCATACAACTTGCTGCACATGATCGATGGTTATTTTGGGAAGCCGATCCAACATGGTTTGCATTATTTCCTGGGCGTAATGAAGCGTAATAGGAACTCCCAAAATGTTTGTCTTGGCGATCAAGCCCACCAAACAGCTTTCCAGTTGACGCACATCTCCGCTAATTCGATCAGCTAAAAACTCAACTATTTCCATGGGCAGTCGAACATTTTCGGTTTGTGCCTTGCGTTTGACAATCTCCATTCTTGTTTTGAAGTCAGGACTTTCTATTGGAGCTACCAGCAGTCCGCCCAACCTTGACTTCAATTCATTGTTCAGTCTCGGAATATCCTTGGGGTAGGTGCTGCCGGTGCAAAGGATTCTCTTGCCGCGATCCAGGAGCTCATCCAAAGTATAGATCAGCTCATTTTGAATTTTTTCCTTGCCGCTCAAAAACTCGATCCTTTCCAAGAGCAGGACGTCACATCCAGACCGGAATTTGTTCTTAAAGGCCTCGATTTTGTCGTTTCTGAGAGCGTAAATCATTTCATTGGCAAATTGTTCGGTGGTCACGTAATGCACTCTGAGCTCAGGTTTTTTGCCCACCAGGTGATTGCCTATGGCATGCGATAGATGACTCTTGCCAAGCCCTGTCCCGGAGAGCAGATATACCGATTGATTATAAAACTGCTGTCCGCTCGCCATAGCCATGGAGGCCGCATACGCAAACTGGTTGCACTGGCCGACGACAAAATGGTCAAAGGTGAATCGAGGATTGAATGAAGGCCCTGGTCGCCTGATCAGCTCATGGAAATTCACCTGGACAGGAAAATCATGCGGTTGGTCATCTGGAGCATCCTCGAATCGGCTCTCCGAAACCAGACGATACTCGATCCTAGCCGTCCGTGGGAGGAATTTGCGAGAAATGGCGAGCATTTTAGGCTCAAGTTTTTCTCGCAGCCACTCTATGTGAAGTTTGTTGCGACAGCCAAGCATGAGTCGATCTTCACTTTGTCCAAGAAATTCAATGGTGGTTACCCAAAGATCGTACTGTCCTTTGGAAAGGCTTTTCTTTAATTCTTTCTTAATGTCTTGCCATTCCTCACCCATAGCACAACCCCTCCTGCAAACTTTTAACTCGGCAAGATCAGAGTTAACTGTCCAAAAAACAATTAAGTAATATCAGCAAACTCGAAGTAATTATAAACCGCACCAATAGTAGTGTAGGATGAAAGCCTAGAGAAAATTACAGAAAGAACGAGCACACGATGCGTTCAGGTGGATCACTCAGTCCCCCTTATCGGTGGTCACATTCTTAGTAGGGAACTCGGAACCAGTCAAAGGTGATCTGCTGATATTTTCGCTGGAATGCCAGAATCGAGCTGCCCCGGAAAATCCTCCAAGATAAGCTGATGTTAGCCGGCATGGACAGATAACATGTTGATAATAAGTGCATTGTCAAATCAGATTGTTTACGAAGTATATCAGAAAGTTGGTACCGATCACGCTTTTGATTCTCCAAAAAGGCACAGGTCAAACTTTCATTTTCTCGGCTTTTCGCACGAATTCAATTCAAGCAGAAAGATGTCAACCAACGGTCCTGAAAAAAGCTCCATTTCCGTAAGCCTATCCTTCCTACCACCATCATAATATTTTTGCTCATCGCGTATCAGCGGGGAAAGCGTTGTTCACGCTCTCTATGAAAATGGCATGGAGCAAAGTGCAGCCAATGGCCACAATCGAATTCGAATATTCGAAGTCCGAAAAAAATGGAAATTCAAATTTTGAAATGTCCCACACGTCCAATCCTGATCTAAATGACCTTGGTGTACATTGACTAGCCATACCGCGCACGGGCACTTTCAATCGTCCCATCAGCGCCGGCAGCCCTTACAATTTTTTCGAATATGAGTATAATTGAATTTCCCGACTATTAAAGGATCAACCTGAAGGACGAACCCAACAACCATGGCTATACCCACACGCAGTGAATGCCTGAATTTGATGAAGCAAACCCGTATGCCGCTCAACATCCGGAAACACAGTATGCTGGTGACGGAGACTGCGCTATTTTTGAGCAAACTGTTGAACCGGAACGGCGCCCGACTGAATCTTTCTCTGGTGGAGGCAGGCGGTCTGCTGCATGACATTGCGAAGGCTCAAAGTCTAGCCTCGGGCGAAAGGCACGAGCAGTTGGGCGCTAAATTGCTCCACGATTGGGGATTCGTAGGGCTGGCCTCAATTGTTCAAGATCACGCCAGCTTGGATCTCATACGCCTAAACGGTCCTCTCACAGAGTCACTCATGGTCAACTATGCGGACAAGCGGGTAAAGCACGATCAGGTAGTCACATTGGAGGAGCGTTTTGTCGACCTTATCAAACGCTACGCCAAAGCACCTGAACATGAGGTCAAGCTGCAGCAAAGGTTCCTTCAATATTCGGTTTTGGAACAGAGAATCTTTGAACACCTCACGATCAGGCCCGATGCAAAGGAGCTCATGCAGCTTTCTGTGCAGATCGCGGGGAACAACGGAGGGGAGGTCTACCATGAGTAACACAAAACTGAGAGTGGCTTTGCTTGCTGGGGGGAAATCTGCGGAGCGCGAAGTTTCGCTGAAAAGTGGCGAGCAGGTCTATCAAACTCTGGACAAAGGGCGCTATGAGATATTCCGTTATGATCCGCGTGACGATCTGGCGCGCTTGGCGCAGGAGGCCGATAAAATAGACGTAGCGCTGATCATTTTGCACGGGCGACTGGGGGAAGACGGGACCGTGCAAGGTTTTCTGGAATTGCTCGGCATCCCCTATCAAGGCAGCGGGGTTCTCGGAAGCGCCCTGGCCATGAACAAGATCCTCAGCAAACAACTCTACATCAAAGCAGGCTTACCCGTTGCCCCCTACGTTGTCGTGGACAAATTCGGCACGTTTAACATTGCAGATATTTTGCAGCCGTTGGGTCTGCCGCTGGTAGTGAAGCCCGAACACGAGGGCTCCAGTATCGGTCTCAGCATAGTGCACGAGGCTGACCAATTGACCGCAGCACTCGAACAAGGTTGGCAATATGACCGATTATGCCTGCTGGAAAAATACATCCACGGAACGGAAATCACCGGAGCCGTTCTTGGCAATGATGTCTTGCAGGCTCTCCCTTTGATCGAAATTATTCCCGGAGAGCAATATGAATTCTTTGATTACAATGCCAAATACCAGCCGGGAGCCACGAAGGAAATCTGTCCGGCTCCAATTTCTCCGGAGCTTACAGGGAGGGCCCAGGAGATTGCCATACGTGCTCACCAGGCTTTGCATTGCAGAGGCTACAGTCGAACGGATATGATTGTATCCGATGATGAAATTTATGTGCTGGAAACCAACACGATACCCGGCATGACTCGGACAAGCCTTTTCCCTCAGGCCGCAGCTGCTGCAGGCATCCCCTTTTCCGCTCTGCTCGACCGCTTGATTGAGCTCGCTTTGGAGCACTGATCGGCATATGGAAACAGCCTTGCTGTAACGGACAACATGTCATATCGCCGGGTTGAGGAGGATGAAATTATGACAATTTATGAGTCTCCCAATGAGCTGCGGGAGCTGGCGGGATTTGACCAGGAACGAGCCAGTCAAGCCGATGACTTCTATTGCCGGATTTGCAGAGAAAATGGCTTGGAGTTGATCTCCTGGCAAGACTTTGAAGCGTGGAAAGAATATGTGGACGGGAAAATCAACGAATCGCAGCTTAACGGAAAGGCAAAAAGCGAATTACAGGAACTTGCCGGTAGTTTCGGGAAATACCTTGTTGTCGAGAAAAAAGACGAGCCAAAGAAGCTCAAAGAAGAGCAGGAGAAAAGAGAACGTGCCAGACAAGCCAACAGGATCTACCGGAGAGTTTGTGACGAGGCCGGAGTAAGAGTCTCATTGTTTCGGGACTTCGGCAGCTGGAGCGATTATGTCGAAGGCAAGATCGCTGAATCCGAGTTCTACGAAAAAGCCAAATCCGAGATCCAGCGGATGCTGGCAAAATCCGAGCCGGAATTGCACTAACGAATCCTCCCCCCCTCTGGACACACAAAAATATGACTGATTAACTGAATTCCCAGACCAAAGCTCCGCGGGCACTAACCGCGAAAAGCAGAGCCGGGCTAACCATTTGCCCGGCTCTGTTCATTCCACAAATCCAGATTCAACTCAGACTATTAACCCGGTCCCGATTTCACACCTCTCAATAACGCCGAGGACCGTACACGACGCGCGGCCGGACCGGTTGATGATATCGAACCGGTGCATACCGAACCGGTGGCAGGGGTCGATAATAAGCAACCCGCGGCACTGGACGATAATACCAAGCCCTTGGTGGTGGAGGCGGCGGATAATATGCCGCAGGGGGCCCCGGAGCCCCGTAATAATAAGGTGGCGTTAGCAAAGCACCCGCTGCAATACCGGCAGCTCCCCCGATGGCGGCAGCCCGTGCAGTGCCATCAATGGCGAATCCCAGTGCCGATCCCAAGGCGCCCAAACCAAAGCTGGCCGGCCCAAAGCCAAATGCACCGGCACTGCCGGCAGACAGAGCAACAATTGTCAGCAAGCTGACTGCTATCACTAATTTCTTGCCTTTCATTTCCCTTCTCCTTTCCCGTTCAGTTAAGGTTTATAACTGATTTCCCGGCTCCCTTTTGCATCTGATGCAGATATTAAATCACAACATCTTACTCAGATAGCCTATAGCCCTCGCGATGATGGATTTGAGGGCTTTGTGTTCCTGCTCGTTCAATCCCAAAGCCTCGATCAATATTCGAAACCTTTCGGCTCTACCCCGCTTGATCTGCTCGACCGTCCGGATGCCCTTGTCCGTAAGCTCGACCATTGTCACCCGCTGATTCGAAGGATCAATGGCTTTCGATATCAACCCTTTGTCGCGCCAAAGTCTGGTCAGGGTGATGGAAACGGTGCTCGGAGCAACCCGCGCAAATGAGCTCGCCACGTCCGATATGGTCATCTTGCCGCGCTCATTCAGGAGCTCGAGCATAAGACTCTCGCGCTCCGTGAGCTCCTCCAAGCTGGTGTCCGCTTCTTCCGCCGCCCGGAGCAAACGCATCTGCAAGTTTATTGCATCGATCAATTCCGCCAGTTCCATCCCCAGCGACCCCTCACTCAAACAAACACGAACTAAAAACATTTCAATTCTTGAAATAAACATAATATTAATAATTCCAAAGTCAATAAAAAAATCGAGGACAGCGAAATTTCTGCACCGAAGATAAAAAGGCTCATCGCGGATTAGCGTGATCGGGTGACTCCACAGACGTTCGCCCTGAGGTAGCGAAGCCTGTCCTGAGGTAGCGAAGGGGGCGAACGGCGCCGTTCATGCTTCGATACCTCAGCACGAACGGGGTGTCTAATCACGCTAATCCGCGATGAGCCGATAAAAAAAGCCCGCTGGTAGCGGGCCGATGTGGAAAGCGGGAAACAGTTATTTCCCGCGTTCAAAGGATTTTGAGGTGGTGTCGAGACCCGGGATTCGCATTGGGAGATGATCTCAAGAACTTCCGGGACGGCAACCGGACAACTCTATTACTCCTGACAATCCCGACAGTCAAGAAATTTTTCTCATTTTTTTCTGCACACCTGATATGGCTACGGCAGAAAAAGAGGGTACACGAAAGCAGAAGTCAATCACGTTTGTGATGGACTGGCTGCACACAGGCTCCACTAGCGAGCCGGTTTGTGAGAAAAGCTTTTGGTGAAGGGTATCGCATTGCCAATGCTGGCCGAATGAGCCTGCCCCGAGTAGCCGAAGGCAAACGAGCTCGCCCCTTGCGGCAAGCTCACTGTTTTGCTGAAGTCCAGCCCGCCCGCTCTCGAAGAAAAATTGGACTTCGTCAGAAGCTCGGAGGACTTGAGCTCATTCCCCTGAACATCCAGAAATGCAATGGTCAATTTAAAATAATCCACCGTGTTGAAAGTGGCTGAAACTTGATCCGTGAAACTGACTTGACCGGAAAATTCGATCTGACTACCAGTCTGCGCGGACCGATAATCGACGGCTACATCATCAGTCTGCCAAGTGCCCGATGGATTGCCATCCGAGAGAGCAATACGCTCTGATGGCGGCACCGCACTCTTAGCCCAAGCCGGTGAGCTCCATGCACTGTTTAATGCCAGCAGGGCTGAAACAACCAGGACCGCCAGCCGGAAAGTATTGCACGGCTCCGAATTTCGTGGCATTGTATTTCCTCCTTCCATCCGGAAAGACGTGGGCGGGCTCACTCTTCCCGTTTGCGAGAATAACGGCTCATCGCGGATTAGCGTGCTTTACGTACCCCGTTCGTACTGAGGTACCGAAGCACGAACGGATGTTTCCCCCCTTCGCTCCTTCAGGACAGGCTTCGCTACCTCAGGGCGAACGGCTGAGGAGCGACGCGATCACGCTAATCCGCGATGAGCCGGTACAACTGGCGGCATCTTTCAGGACGATTGAATTTTGTCAGTTTGATCTCCCTTGTCAACAGAATTCGGAAAGCATGTTGAGAACAAACGATCTGTATTACAGCCAACTGCAGTTTCACTTGAATCGCTTTGCAGAGAAGATTATAACCTTGCCTGTTCCTCTGCCGGGCTCGAAACTTAAGCTCCTTGGACCTTATCGATCGGTTATTTTTTTCATGCACGGCGTTGGTACTCACTGATCGGCAGGCTGAAGCCGGCAACCCGGGTGAAGTGATCATGGCTAAGCTTTTCATTGCAGATATAGAGCCTAACCAAGATGTAGAGACCTATTTGGTGGTCGGAGAAAAACAACTGCGCACGGCACGAACCGGCACCCGTTTCCTCACTTTGAAGTTGGTGGACAAGACCGGCGAGATCGTCGGACGCGTTTGGGAACGTGCTGAACAAATCATGGAACAGGTGCCTTCCAAGGGATTGGTGTTTGTCCGCGGCCGCAGTGAGAAATTTCGTGATGAACTGCAATTGCAGGTTCAAGAGATATCGCCCGTTTCTCGCGAGCAGGTGGATCCTGCCGATTTTCTGCCGGTTTGCCCTACGAGTATTGAGGAGCTTTTTGAGGCTCTAAAAGCTCAAATGTCCACCATCAGGCGTCGTCCGCTGCAGCAACTGATGAAAGCCTTTCTGGCAGATCGGGAACTGATGGCACGCTTTAAACAGGCGCCGGCCGCCAAGTCGGTGCATCACGCATACTTAGGGGGACTGCTTGAACACACGGTATCAGTGGTTGGGCTGGTGTCAAGAATATGCGAGCATTACCCGATGTTGAACAGAGACTTGTTGATCGTTGGCGCAGTTTGGCATGATGTGGGAAAAATTTTTGAATTTTCCTACGATCTATATATCGATTATTCTCATTCCGGACGTCTTCTCGGTCATATGATTTTGGGCCTGGATATCCTTCAAGAGAAACTGCGCGCCCTAAAGACATTTCCCGCCGAAGATGCAATGTTATTAAAACATCTCATCGTCAGTCATCATGGTGAGTCACAATTCGGGGCAGTGCGTCTCCCCATGACCAGAGAAGCTCTGGCGCTCCACTTTGCAGACGATATGGATGCGAAGATGAACAGCGTCAGCAGAATTCTTGAAGCAGGTGGAGAGAACGAGGCATGGACCTCTTATCAACCGCTGTTCGAACGTTTTTTCTTTCGAGGGCTTCCAACATCGACAGGGGAAAGCCTCGTCCAAGTCGTTAACGATGAAGGTCAGGGAGTACAATTGAAGATCTGGTCGGGCAAAACGGGAAAGACCGACGGCTAAAGTAGTAAATGCTCTTAATATGACGTCCATATCCAATAATTAATTTTATACAAAACATCCAGGGCAAAATGTCTCTACAAGAGGTTCCCGGGCAAGCACGCGCCAAGCGCTTTCTTAAACGGCTGATTCGCGTCGGCCACGTGCCGCATGCTCTTCTTTTCAGCGGCATGGCCGGGATCGGCAAGGCGGCCGTAGCTCGCGAATTTACAAAAGCCATCAACTGTCCTGCGGCGAAAGACCTGGATGCGTGCGATCATTGTGCCTCTTGTCATAAAATTGACAAAGATTTGCACCCCGACCTGATGTGGGTGACAAGTGACGGGGCCTTCATAAAACTGGACCAGATCCGCGATCTGCGCAAACGCGTGCGATTTCGCCCGTTCGAAGGCGCGTGGCGGGTGATTGTCATCCAAGATGCACAGAAGTTGAGAGACGAATCAGCCAATGCTTTGTTGAAAATGCTGGAAGAGCCGCCCGGGCGGAACATTTTCATCTTGCTCGTACTCGAGCCGCAAATGCTGCTGCCTACCGTTGTATCCCGCTGCTGTCATATGCGCTTTCAGCCCCTGGCGGAAGATTGGATCGAGCAGCATTTGATCGACACTCACCTGATGCCCGCCGATCGCGCTCGAGAAATAGCACAGCTGGCCGAAGGCAGCATGGAGAGGGCAAAATGGCTGGTGGAAGAGAACCGCATTCTTCAATGGCAGCAAGTATTGGGGAACATTCTAAACCTGCCGAAGATGTCTATGATAGAGTTTTTCGGGTTGATGGCCCGCTGGTCGCAAAAGAGCGAAGACTTGGAACAGGATCTCGAATGTATTAAACTTTGGTTACGAGACGTCATTCTATCTCGTTTGACAAGCGATTACAGGCCGTCGCTGGCAGTGGACGAGATCCCGAAGGGGATACAAAATGCTTCCGTGCAACACCTCTTCAGCCTGTACGATCAAATTGAAGAAGCTGTGCAGAACCTCCGCCGCAATGCCAACAAACAGCTTACGCTTGAGGGGGTCTGCCTGGCGATAAAGGATATTTCATATGAACAAGGTAGTCGGGGTTCGCTTTCGCAAAGGAGGTAAAATCTATCACTTTGATCCGGGAGGCCTGTCTATAAAAAAGGGAGACTTTGTCATTGTCAGCACCGAACAGGGTGTGGGCTTCGGTGAAATCGTAGGGCCCCCCTGCCTCAAAGATTCCAGAGTGCATCCCGCTGAGATCAAGAAGATAGAACGTTTGGCCGAAAAAGAAGAAGTAAAGAAGCATTGCGAGAACCTGGAGCTTGAACAGGAAGCAAAAGCCTTCTGCCTCGAACGTATCGCTGCACACAACCTTGCCATGAACCTGGTCGATGTTGAGTATTTCTACGACCGCAGCAAGATCATTTTTTTCTTTACCGCCGATGGGCGCGTCGATTTTCGCGAACTGCTGAAGGATCTGGTTCGAAGGCTCAAGAGTCGCGTGGAGCTCCGGCAGATAGGCATCCGCAACCAGGCGAAAATGGTGGGCGGACTGGGAAGCTGTGGGCGACCTTTGTGCTGCTCCACTTTTCTAAAGAATTTCCACGCAGTCTCCATCAAGATGGCCAAAGAACAGAATTTGAGTCTGAATCCAGGTAAGATTTCAGGGGCTTGCGGCAGATTGATGTGCTGCCTGCAATATGAATACGATGTCTACAAAATGCTCAAGAAAGATATGCCGAAAATCGGCAAGAAAATCGAAATTCCCGAGGGTTGCGGCAAGGTGATTCGCCAGAACATTATGGAGCGGACCATCACGGTTTTACTCGAGGGGGGCAAGGAAATCGAGCAGCATCTCGATCCAACCGACTCCGATGAATGAAGCAGATACAGCGAGGGATCATGCCTGAACGCTTTTATGTTACGACACCAATCTATTACGTCAATGCAGAGCCCCACATCGGACATGCCTACACGACCATTGTAGCCGACGTGATGAACCGATTTCACAAATTGCTCGGATATAAGACCTATTTTCTGACCGGCACCGATGAGCACGGCGATAAAATCGTGCAGGCGGCTCAAGCAGCCGGCATGGCGCCCAAAGCTTATGCAGACCGGATCAGTCAGCTCTTTCGGGACATGTGGCCCAAGCTCAATATCAGCAACGATCATTTTATTCGCACCACCGATACCGAGCATGTTCGCGTGGTGCAATATATTCTACAGAAGGTTCACGCCAGCGGTGACATCTACTTTAGCACCTACAAAGGACTCTATTGCATCGGCTGCGAAAGATTTTACACCGAGCGGGAGCTGGTCGACGGCAAGTGCCCGGACCATGACAAGGAACCCATCGAGCGAGAAGAAGCCAACTACTTTTTCCGCATGAGCAACTATCAAGACTGGCTCATTGAATACATCGAGTCCCATCCCGACTTCATTCGACCGGAACGGTATCGTAACGAGGTCTTATCCTTTTTGCGGGAGCCCCTGGAGGATCTGTGCATTTCGAGACCTAAAGAGCGCTTGAGCTGGGGCATTCCGCTGCCTTTTGACGACCGGTATGTCACCTACGTCTGGTTTGACGCTCTGATCAATTACGTAACCGCTCTCGGCTATCCCGATGGCGAAGCATTTAATGAGTTCTGGCCGGTGGCTCAGCACACCATCGCCAAAGACATCCTCAAGCCCCACGGTATTTACTGGCCAACCATGATACGGTCGGCCGGGCTTACACCTTACCATCACCTTAATGTGCACGGCTACTGGAAGATAAACGAAAGCAAAATGAGCAAGAGTAAGGGAACCGTGGTTGCCCCTCTGGACCTCGTACCGGTTTACGGGCTGGACGCTTTTCGTTATTTTGTGTTGCGCGAGATGGTCTTCGGCCTGGATGCCAACTTTAGCGAAGACGCGCTGATTCAGCGCCTGAACGCAGACCTCGCCAACGATCTGGGCAACCTCTTCAGCCGATCCCTCGCGATGACTGCCAAATACTTCGACGGCAAAGTCCCTCCTTTCGGAACTGAATCTGAAGAGTTGGATCGAGCGATTAAAGGCCAGACCGAACAAACAGTCCGGCACTATCGGGAGGAAATCCCGAAGCTGGGCTTTCATAAAGCGCTGATGTCGGTCTGGGAATGTATCAACAATGCCAACAAATACATCGATTACGTCGGGCCATGGACGCTGGCCAAGGATAAAGCTCAAAGAGCGCGCCTGCAGACCGTAATCCGCAGCTTGCTTGAAGTCAACAAAACGGTCGCCGTGTTGATCGCACCTTTTATGCCGGAAACCGCGGAAAAGATGCTGGGGCGATTGGGCATTGCCACAAAGGCCTTGGAGCTGAGATTGGAAGAAGATGGGCGCTGGGGGACACTGCAGGACGGGGCTGCCGTAAGCAAAGGTGAAGCCCTGTTCCCGCGGGTCGACACGGCCATGATCGGTGAAATGAAAGCAAAGGCGATGGCGGAAAAAGCAAGTCAAGAAGAGAAAAAAGAGGGCGGAGCCGAATTGATCTCTTTCGAGGATTTCAAAAAGATCGATTTGCGTGCCGGGATTGTAAGGCACGCCGAGCCACTCCCCAAATCAAAAAAACTCCTCAAGCTGCTGGTCGATATCGGAGAAGAAAGACAGGTGGTGGCCGGAATTGCCCAAACCCACACCGCCGAAGAGATGATTGGCAAGCAAGTCATTATTGTTGCCAACCTGCAGCCGGCAAAGCTCATGGGCATCGAATCCCGCGGTATGGTGCTGGCCGTCGGGGATGGCGACGTACTGAGACTATTGACGGCAGAAGAACCCGTTACCCCCGGGAGCAGGGTTTCATAACAAATGGATATTGGATGTTTGATCTTGGATATTGGATAGTGGATATATCTTAGCTTCTGCGCCACCTTGCCGCAAAAAAGCCATCCACTCCATGTCTGTGCGGCCAGGATCTGAAATATGGTCCGTCTATCATCTGGACGCAGCTTTGCGGCAGAAAACCCGCTGCCGACTCGATGGCGAAATCGGGATGACTCCCCGCAAATTCTCCGGCCACATCATCATTTTCTTCCTTGAAGACCGTGCAGGTCGCGTAAACGAGCACTCCGCCGCTTTTCACGAACAGGGCCGCATGGTTCAACAGCTCTTTTTGCAGACGGGCAAAGCGGATGGGGTCTTTCGGATGGCGGCGCCATTTGATATCGGGGTTGCGCCGTAACGAGCCAAACCCGGTGCATGGCGCATCCAGCAGGACTCGGTCGAAGCTGCCCACCTCTTGTGGGGAAAGCTCCAAGAGATCGCAGGTTTTCCCCTCCACAATGCCGACGCCTTGCCTGCGCACGTTTTCCTTGAGCTCTTCTATCTTCCAGGCGGATTTATCGACCGACAGGATCTTCCCCCGGTTTCCCATGAAGATGCCACAATGAGTGGACTTTCCTCCAAAACCGCAGCACAGATCCAACACCCGCTCGCCGGGCTGCGGCGAGAGCAAATGCGCGACCAGTTGTGAGGCTTCATCTTGAACCTGAACCATGCCTTCGGTAAAAATCGGGATTTGCGCAACGTCCTGGCGCAGCCCAAAAACTCGAATCGCATCCGGCAGATAGGGCGAAGGCCGGGCGTCGATACCTGCCTCTTTCAACCACAGTAAAATGGCGGATGATGCGGCCTGGATCGTGTTTACCCGCAGGACCATCGGAGCGATGGTGTTGTTTGCGTCACAAAGATCTCGAGTTTCTTCGAATCCTATTTCTTTCAAGAATGCACGAACAAACCATACGGGATGGGAAGTCATGACACTGAGGTAGTGTGCCGGATCTATTTCCGGTTCGGGCCAGCTCCACTTATCGGCTCGCCGGATGGCCTCACGCAGCAAAGCATTGACAAATCCGGCCAGGTGCGCAGGTTGTGAGGACTTAACGAGCTTGACGGTTTCATTCACAGCGGCATGAGGTGGAATACGATCGAGAAAAAACATCTGGTATAGAGCCAAACGAAGTGCAATGCGTATTGCGGAATCGATCTTTTTGGGCTTTATTTTGCTGAGCTGATCGATGTGCCAGTCCAGTCGCCCCTGCCAGCGCAACACACCGTAAACGAGCTCAGTCGTTAGCGCCCGATCCCTATCCTCCATCCGGGAATGGCGCTCCAGCATGGCGCGGATCAACCGGTCGGGCTGTGAGACCTTTTGATCGAGATGAAGCAAGACTTGATAAGCCAACGACCGGGCGCTTATCATGCCCTTGGTCGCCTCATGGCTGCAATTTCATGCAGCACGAGCTCAACGCGATCGATGGCAACCCGAGTGTTAAGACAGGGACCAAAAGGGCGCTGGTTGAAGACCCCATACACCGGTAGCGGGGTGGTATCCTGGATTCCACTGGTCAGATCGCGCTCACAGGCAACCGCAATAATCAAGTCGGGCCGTTTTTCAATCACAATGCGGCGGGCAATGGTTCCACCGGTGGCCACAGACATATCCACACCGTATTTTTCGGATAGCTCCAGGAGATCTTTTATGGGGCATTTTCCGCACCGTTTACAATTTTCCACCCGATGGGTGATTTTAACGGTGCAATCTTTATCTTGCAGGCAATGAGGCATCAGCAGCAAAATCTTGTTCGGTGGATGGCCATTGCGGCACTGTGCCATCACCAATTCGTTGTTGACCGCAACAAACGCATGTTGCACCTCCTCACGGCGGAGGCCGACCAACCGACCGACAAATACCAGGGCCGGCAGTAAATTCTTGACAGCCAGGCTGCGAAGCTTTTTTGAAAAAGGCACATCATGGCCAAGCAGCGTTACCACAATCAACAACAGGATAGCCACAATGATGACCGCTCCCAAGCCCCCCATGACCATTCCCATGATCAAGGGGAGACGGGAATATATGTTGCCGAAACCGTAGTAGGGAACAACATAAAACAAGGCTATAACGGCGGAGACCAGAAGCCCCGTCAATCCAAGCAGGCCCACAAGGGTCATTTTTTCGGGCGTTTTAACGGACCGATTGGGGTCGGAATCGTGTTCTTTCAGGGACATTTTGTGGGAATTCCCATTTTAGTTGAATCGAGCATACACATTGCCTGATGGACACGCGCTCAGAATGAGGGTAATAAATCCTGTGATTTTTTGCAACGAGCAACATGTCAGGCCCGGCAATTCTCATTTTGGAGCTCGCACTTGACGTAGGGTGGGTGAAGCAAAAGCGTAACCCACCGCAAACGAAGCTTTT
>ENA-OSEO01002835-OSEO01002835.1-sediment-metagenome-genome-assembly--contig:-NODE-2835-length-22729-cov-4.158220_pt1 | contig 22729 bp, 18 predicted proteins | sample MGYA00237883_ERZ534232 | MGnify/ENA metagenome assembly ERZ534232
AATGATGATGGGCAAATGGAACATATCACCGCACTCGAACTGCGCAACGAGCAGCAAACGGTCACGCTCCAGGTACCCAGCGAGATGTTTGGTGATGATGCTGCTCTGCGCCGGTTCATTGCCGGTCGTGCTGGAGAAGCGTTCACGGTACGAGCTGGTATGGGCAAGCATCTGGCTCCGGCGATCTTGAGCCTATCTGGTGATTATCCACGCCGGACGTGTTACGGATTCATGGGTTGGACGAAGATCGATGATCGCTGGACGTATATCGCGCCGGGGGTCTGCGTGAATGCCGATGGTGTGATGGACGATCCACCGGAAATTGAGCTTGATTCACGGCTGCGCGATTACCGGTTGCAAGACACCGAATGGAAAAACAGCTTGGCGGCATGGGGGCACATCTGACCCGCACCATCGACGGATGGGATATCCGGGCCTATGTGGAGGGATTGAGCCGGAAGGTGACCGCCCACAACAGGATTCAGGTGTTGCGCCAGTCGCTCATCGTTGGATTCACGGGGTTTCAAGGCAACTTCACCACCGAAGTTCTGGTGGGTCCGGGGATGTATGAGCGGAAAATCGACCACGGGGCGGTGATCCTGGCCACCGGTGCCACAGAGTACGTACCCACCGAATTTCTCTACGGCCGGGATCCGAGGGTCGTCACCCAGGTGGAGCTTGCAAAACAATTGGAAAACAAGGGGGCTGAAGGACTCCGGCAGGTGGTCATGATCCAGTGTGTGGGGTCCCGGAATGAAAAAAACCCGAATTGTTCGAGAATATGCTGCCAGAGCGCCGTTAAAAATGCCCTCCACATCAAGAAACTGGACCCGGAATCGGAAATATATGTTCTCTATCGGGATATCCGAACCTACGGTCTGATGGAAGACTACTATACCGAAGCACGCCGGCAGGGCGTGTTGTTCTTTCGGTATGACCCCGATCAGCCCCCGGCGGTATCCGCTTCGGATGAAGGCATCAGGGTGAAATTCCGGGATCATATCCTGGGACGCAGCATCGAGGTGTGCGCCGACCGATTGGTGCTCAGCACCGGCATGGTGCCCCAGGACACCCAGGAACTGGCCTCGATCCTGAAACTGGCCAGAACCCCGGAAGGCTTTTTGATGGAGGCCCATGTGAAATTGCGGCCCGTCGATATGGCCACCGAAGGGATCTTTGTCTGCGGCACGGCACACAGCCCCAAGCTGGTATCCGAATCGATCGCACAGGCGATGGCCGCGGCCTCACGGGCCGCGACCTTTCTGTCCAAAACGCATCTGACGCTTTCTGCCGTCACCGCCAAGGTGGACCAGAAACGGTGCGCCTCATGCCTGATCTGTGTTCGGTCCTGCCCCTACGGGGTTCCCCGGATCAACCCGGAAGGGGTGAGCCAAATCGATGAAGCCCTGTGTCACGGATGCGGGGTGTGCGCGTCTGAATGCCCGGCAAAGGCCATTGAGCTGAACTGGTACGAAGACGACCAGATGTTGAACAAAATCGATGCGCTGCTGGAAGAAGCCCTATAGATAATCGTCGGAGGATTGCATGGCGGAACGGTTTGAACCGGTCATTCTGGCTTTTTGCTGCAACTACTGAGGGTACACCGCTGCGGACCTGGCAGGTTCCATGCGATTGTCCTACCCGTCAAACATTCGAATCCTTCGGGTGCCGTGCACCGGAAAGGTGGATATCCTTTACATCCTCCATGCATTCGAAAAAGGGGCCGACGGGGTCTATGTGGTCGGATGCATGGAAGGCGATTGCCATTTTACCAATGGAAATTTCAGGGCGCGAAAGCGTGTGGAAGAGGCACAGCGAATCCTGGATACCATCGGGATCGGCGGGCAAAGGATCCAGATGTTCAACCTCTCCTCGGCAGAAGGACCGCGATTTGCACAGATCGCCCGGGAGATGACCGAACGTATTCGCGAACTGGGCCCCAACCCGATAAGGAAGCATCACCCACGAGCCGCAAGCTTTCAGCTTTGTCCGCCGAAGGCGGATTGAGCCTTCAGCTTTCAGCTTTGAGCTTTCAGCTTTCAGCTTTCAGCTTTTATTTTTCATATTCTCGCTGGAGGGCATCGATTCATGATTGTCGCAGATAAAAAACCGATCCAAGAGATCATCGAAACCATCCAGAATCACACCCGCATTCTGATCATGGGGTGCAACGAGTGTGTCACCGTATGCGAGGCAGGGGGTAAAAAAGAGGTCGGTATCCTCGCGTCGGCGCTGCGGATGTACTTTTTGAATCAGAACAAAGACGTTTCCATCGATGAGATTACCCTCGAACGCCAGTGCGATCATGAATATTTGGAAGAAATCCGGGACCGAGTCGACCAGTACGACGCCATTGTGTCCCTGGCCTGCGGGGTGGGGGTACAATTCACCGCGGAAAAATATCATTCGATACCGGTCTATCCCGGGGTCAACACCTGTTTTCTGGGCGCCACCGAGGAGCGCGGCCTGTGGACCGAGCGTTGCCAGGCCTGCGGCCGGTGCATATTGGCCCAAACCGCTGGGATCTGCCCGATTTCCCGGTGCGCCAAGCGGCTGCTCAACGGTCCCTGCGGCGGCTCCAGCGGCGGCAAATGCGAGATCGACAAGGACATCGACTGCGGATGGCAGCTGATCATCGACCGGCTCAAAGCCCTGGGACGGATGGATGCCTACGAAAAACTCTGCCCGATCAAAGACTGGTCCACCGACAGAGCGGGGGGGCCTCGAAAAGTGACCAGGGAGGATCTTAAACAATGAGCGTGAAAACACCGAGCAGGCTGGAAAAAATTCTGGCTGCAGGGCACCTGGCCGTCACCTCCGAATGCGGCCCCCCCCGGGGGAGCGACCCGGAGGCCATCAGCAAAAAGGCGGAGCTTATCCGGGGGCATGTGGACGCCATCAACATCACCGACAATCAGACCTCCGTCACCCGACTGTGCAGCCTGGCCGCCTGCATCCGACTCAAGCTGATGGGGCTTGAACCCGTTTTGCAGATGGTCACCCGGGACCGGAACCGCATCGCGCTTCAAAGCGATATTCTCGGGGCGGCGTCCTTTGATATTTATAACATTCTGTGTCTTTCGGGGGATCATCAACGCTTCGGGGATTGCCCCCAGGGACAAAATGTGCATGACCTGGATTCCATGCAGTTGATTCAGACGGCCCGGCATATGCGGGATGAGGGAAAATTTCTGGGGGGAGATCCGATCAAACGCCCGCCGCAAATGTTTGTCGGCGCGGCCGCCAACCCCTTTGCCGATCCTTTCGAGATCCGGGTCCCCCGGCTGGCCAAAAAGATCGCGGCCGGAGCCGAATTCATTCAAACCCAGTGCATCTACAACCTGGACAAGTTCGAGCAGTGGATGCGGCTGGCTCGGGACCGGGGTCTGCATGAAAAGGTCCATATTCTGGCCGGCCTCACCCCGCTGAAATCCGCCGGCATGGCCCGCTACATGAAAAACAGGGTTCCCGGAATGGATGTGCCCGATGCAGTGGTCAAACGCATGGCGGACACCCCCAAGGAAAAGCAGCCCGATGAAGGCATTGCCATCTGTGTTGAATCGATCCAACGGCTCAAAGACCTCCCAGGAGTCCACGGATTTCATATCATGGCCATCGAGTGGGAAGAGAAGGTGCCCGAGATTGTGGAACGCGCCGGGCTCTATCCTCGGCCGACGCTTGATTAGCGTTCCGGAATTCTGTAAAATGACACATCATTCTGATAATGGAGCTGACTGGAGGAGGTAACCGCATGAGCGATAAAAAGAGAATTCTGGTGGTGGATGACGAACCCGATTTTTGTGCCATCGTACAGGATAATTTGGAAAAGGAGGGATTTGACGTCGAGGTGGCGCACAATGGGGTCGAGGGCCTCAAAAAGGTGCACGAGACCCCCCCCGATGCCATTGTATTGGACGTCATGATGCCCGAAAAGGACGGGTATGCCGTTTGCGCAGAGCTCAAAGCCGACGAGCGGTATGCGGATATCCCCATCGTGCTGCTGACGGCGGTGGCCTCCCATGTGACCTCAACCCGATATTCGCACTACGACGGCATGACCATGGAGGCGGATGATTATCTGCCCAAGCCGGCCTCGGGAGAACAGATTGCCGAAAGCATCAAACGGCTGCTCCGTACGGAATCCTAGCCGAACCGATCTGACATCCGTATCCCCGTCACCGGGGATCTAGAAGGATTTGCCTTTGATGGGAATCCTCACGGTGAAGGTGCTGCCGACATCCAGTGTGCTCTCAAGGTGGATGGAACCGCCCATGCCCTCCAGAAGCCCTTTCACGATGGCAAGTCCGAGTCCCGTGCCGGTGATCTTCCGTGTTCTTTCATTCTGTACCCTGTAGAACTTTTCGAATATCTTTTCTTGATCCTCGACCGAGATCCCGAATCCGGTATCCATGATGTCCACCCGAATCATATCCCCCTCGAGCTCCGCTTTGACGCGGATTTCACCGCCGTCCGGGGTATAATTGAGGGCATTGATAATCAGGTTTCCGAAAACGCTCTCCAACGCGAGGGGGTCTGCGGTCAGGGGCGGAAGGGGCAAATCCGGTATATCCAAAATCAGCTGCTGGCCTTTGTTCTTGGTCCTGGTCCCCAGAAAATCCAGGATGCTTTTGAGCAGGTCTTCGAGAGGAACCGGTTTGGGCTCATGGCAAACCGTGCCGGCTTCGATGCGGGAAAGATCGAGCAAATCCCCGATCAGAGAAATCAACCCCTCCGTTTTTTCCTTGGCCCGGGAAAGAATGTGAAGCTCCTTTGCCGAAGCCTCCCCGACCAGGTCCCTGAGAACCACCGCCAATTGCTCGTGAATGGTGGAAAGCGGGGATCGCAGCTCATGGGAAACCTTGGCGACAAACTCGGTTTTGAGACGATCCAACACTTTCATGGCCGTGACATCGATCAGCACCGCAACCGCTCCCAGGCACTCTTTGTCCTCTGCCAACACCGGCCGTCCCCTGACGAGCAGATACTTGTCGTCGGGAAGCGCAAATTCATAGGACGGAATGTCTTGGGGTGCCAGGTGCTTTCCTTGGGAAATCTCCATCACCAGATCGCAGAACCCCCTGTCCTCGACATATGCCGAGATGTGCTGGCCGGTGGCGGTTTCCGGCGCCAACTTGAACTGCCACAGAAAGGCCGGATTCATCAGCACGACCTGCCCCTGGGTGTTGGTCACCACGATGCCGTTGGGCAGCGCCTCGATAATGGTCCGGATGCGGCTTTTTTCCGTGTCCAGATCAAAAAGCATCCGCTGGCGGACCTGGTCGAGCCGCTGGGTCTCCCGGGTGAGTCGAAGTTTTTCCCGGGCACGGCTGACCACAATTCGAAGCTGCGCCGGTTCAAAGGGCTTTGCAATGAAATCGTAAGCCCCCCGCTTCATGGCCTCGATGGCCGTATCCACCGTGGCATAACCGGTAATGACAATGACCAGGGGCGCGGGATCCATTTCCTGAACCCGTTTGAGCACCTCCATGCCGTCCATGCCGGGCATTTTCAGATCGAGAAGAAGGATGGATACCGTCTGTGTGCGTAAAATTTCGAGTGCGTCGTCCCCCCGGCTGGATGTGATGACCCGGCAACCGAGTCGGGATAGGATCCGTTCGGAACCATCCCGAATGTCCCGTTCGTCGTCAACGACCAGAACCGGCGTTTCATCCATGCTACCGTTCATCGTCGTCGTCTCCATTGCCTTGTTTTACGGGCAGTTCGATCGCAAATGTCGCTCCGCCGCCGGGTTTGTTTTTTGCCGTGATCCTTCCGCGGTGATTTTCCGCGATCCGGTAGGCCAAACTGAGGCCCAGACCGGTACCCTTGCCCTCTTCCTTTGTGGTGAAAAAAGGCTCAAACAGGTGCGGTAAAACCGCTTCGGCAATGCCGGGTCCCGTGTCGGATATTTCGATCACAATCCGGTCCTTTTCCGAATGGAGAAAGGTGGATACAGTCAATTTGCCGTTCCCCTCCATGGCCTCTGCGGCGTTTAGAATGATGTTCATGAAAAGATGGTTCAGCTGTTGGATGTCCCCGGGAACCATCGGCAGGGAATCGGCCAGCACCTTTTCAATCTCGATGTTCTGAAACAGCGCCTGGTTTTCCAGCAGAAACAGTGTCCTGGAAATGGCGCGGTTCATATCGTGGGGGCGCATCTCCTGCCGGGTCTGGCGGGCAAATTCGAGCAGTTCCTTGACGGTATTGCTGCAGCGCTGGGCATCCTTAAGAATGCGCCGCAGATCCTCCATGGCGTTTTCCGGCAAGTCGTATTCTTCGATGATCAGCTGGGTATAGAGGGTGATGCCCCCCAGGGGATTGTTCAACTGGTGGGCGACCCCCGCTGCCAGTTTGCCCAGCGAAGACATTTTTTCGGCCTGAAGCAGCTGTATCTGGGTCTTTTCGAGTTCCTTTTTCATCCGCAGGGTTTCGCGCAGATCGTGGAAAAACCCGATGGTCGCCACCTCGCGGTCCCCTTCGTAGACGATGGCTGCATTGAGGCTGATCGGAATCACATCCCCGGCTTTGCTTAAAAGATCCGCCTGGTAGGATTTGAGTTTGCCCTTTCCACCAAATTTTGGGCTCCTCAGCCTGCGCATCACCTCTCTGGCGCCGTCTTCCGGGTAGACATCCCGGATGTCCACTTCATGGAGCGCCTCTTCCACGCTGTAGCCGGTAATCTCAACGGCGGCGTCATTGAAAAAGAGGATTTTCCCCCTTTTGTCCGCTGCGATGACCGCATCCACCGAGCTTCCGATAAGATTCCGCAGAAACGCATTGGATCGCTGAAGCTTTTCTTCGAGTCCGCCCAGGGAGGGCAAATCAAAATCGAGCACGGCGACCGACTCCACCGCTCCATCGGAAAGGATCGGATAGGCATAGAGGCAAAAGACCCCGCCGGGTTCGAAGTTTGCATCGACCCAATGCTCGATCGCGGGTTTGCCGGTGCTGAAAACCTTCAGTGCCGGGCATTTTACACAGGGTGTGACCCGCCCATACAGCGTCTGATAGCATAAAAGACCCGTGACAAAGGGCTCACGATTTTCGACCATCAAACGGTTGGCCGCGAGCACCTCGAAATTTCGCGAAATGACGAAAAATTTCCGTTGAAACGCATCAACGGCTCTTAAAAGATGATTTTTTTCATCCTCGGTTCGCATCGGTCGCTCCCCAGCCCACGGTCGAATCTGAAAGGTAATGCCACCCGCCGGTCTGTTTTTCGACCCGGCGGGATCTATGTGTTGATTAGCGCATAATTGCACCCGTGTAAAGATCGGTATCGATCTGGGCGGCTTAGAGGCTCTGGGTCAAAAATTCGGTAACATATCATGCAAACTGAATGGTAATGGAACTCCTTAAAGAAATCCCCCTGGCCCCCTTTAAAAAAGGGGGAAATTATTCTCCTCCCTTTTTCAAAGGGGGGCAAATTACCCGGCCTCCCTTTGAAAAAGGGAGGCAAAATCCCCTCTTCCTGTTCCGCCAGAGGCGGATCTTCGACAGGGGGAGGATCAGCCCGCCAAAGGCGGATAACGGTGGGAGTGATAATGCCTTGATAATATGCATAAAACAGGTATTGAATGTCCCCCTCCCCTAACCCCTCCCACTCACGCCACAGGCGGACCTTCGGCTGGGAGGGGAATTTATGGATGGGCACTTAGGCTTTCTTGACATCCGTGCACGAGGGGGCTAATGTGGACGGACATTCATTCAATATATCCGCTGTTCCGGGAGACTTCGCCATCGAAAAACGGGACAGAAACAAAGAAGATATCCTCCGCCAGTTTCACCCGCAAGACCCGGCAGGTCTTCCAAAGAGAGGGATACCATCATGGCCCAGGTGATTTCCGATCGAAGAGACGTCGATTTCGTGTTGCATGAGCAATTCCGGGTCGAAGCGCTGAGCGATGCAGATGCGTTCAAGGAATTTGACCGGAAAACCATTGATATGGTGGTTACCGAGGCAAGGGCGCTGGCCATTAAAGAACTTCTTCCCGCCCAACGTGCGGGGGATGAAGAGGGAATACGGTTTCAAAACGGCAGGGTGCAGGTTCCCGAATGCTTTCACCGAGCCTACCGGCTCTTTCGGGAGGGGGAATGGGTGGCCATGCCGGCGGATCCCGCATGGGGCGGTCAGGGAATGCCGAAAATCGTCTCGCTTGCAGCCAGCGAATACTTCGTTGGGGCCAACTGCGCGTTTATGATCTATCCGGGCTTGACCCACAGTGCGGGCAGACTGGTGGAAACTTTCGGTACCGATGACCAGAAGCGGCTCTTTTTAAAGAAACTCTACTCCGGGGAATGGACCGGGACCATGCTCTTGACCGAACCGCAGGCAGGATCCGATGTGGGCGCACTGACGACCTCTGCGAAGAGAAACCCGGACGGTACCTATGCGATCAGCGGAACCAAGATATTTATTTCCGCGGGCGAACACGATCTGACCGCAAACATCGTTCATCCGGTGCTGGCGCGAATCGAAGGGGCGCCCTGGGGAACCAGAGGGATTTCGCTGTTTTTGGTTCCCAAAATTTGGGTGAACGACGACGGGACTCTCGGCGAGGCGAACGATGTGGTCTGCACCGGTGTGGAAAGAAAAATGGGGCTTCATGCAACGGCAACCTGTTCGCTGGTTCTCGGCGGCAAAGGCCGCTGCCGGGGCTCCCTGCTGGGGGAAGAAAACAAAGGGATGCGCGCCATGTTTCAGATGATGAATGAAGCGCGGCTCCTGGTCGGCCTGCAGGGGTTTGCCTTTGCCACCACAGCCTACCTGTACGCGGTCAATTATGCCCGGCAGCGGATCCAGGGCAAACCCCTTCTTCATCTTAAGGACCCCACGGCCGAGTCGGTTCCGATCATTCAACACCCGGATATCCGGCGGGTGCTGTTGACCATGAAGGCCTACGTGGAAGGAATGCGCAGTCTGCTCTATTATGTCAGCCTGCTGTCCGATCGGATCACTTGCTGCGGGGATCCGGAAAAATGCGCCGCCTATCAGGGCATGATCGATGTGCTGATCCCCATTGCCAAGGGCTATACGACGGACAGGGCCTTTGAGGTGTGCAACTGGGGGCTTCAGGTGTACGGAGGCTACGGGTATATTCGGGAATTTCCCATGGAACAACTGGTACGGGACTGCCGGCTCACCATGATATACGAGGGAACCAACGGCATTCAAGCCATGGACCTTCTGGGCCGGAAGTTGGGCATGGCCGGCGGAAAACCGGTGATGGATCTGTTCGGGGAGATACAAAAAACGGTGCGCACCGCCAAACGCCTTCCGCGGCTGGAAATGCCGGCCGGGGACGTTGAAACCGCGGTCAACAAACTGGCTGAGGTGGCCATGCATATCGGGGCTGCCGCCATGTCGTCCAAAGTTCTGGGCGCATTTGCCCATGCGTACCCCTTCATGGAGGTTGCCGGAGATGTGGTCATGGCCTGGATGCTCCTGTGGCGGGCGACCGTCGCGGCAGAGGCCATCGAGGATCCATCCAAGAAAAAAGATGCGGCCTTTTACGAGGGGCAGTTGAAAAGTTCCGAATTCTTTGCGCAAACCGTACTGCCCGTAACCCTGGGCAAGATCAATGCCATTTTAAAGACAAACGGTGCGGCGATCGAAATTTCAGAGCAAGCCTTCGGCGGATAAGGCTATCGGGGGGTTCCCAAGGAAAGGTGCCCGTTCAACCGCAAGGACACCAAACGTTTATATCTTCGTCTTTTCTGTGCCTTCTCTGTGACAGGATATCTAACGTCACCCCTTTGGGGACCGCCTGGCGATTTCTTCGGCCCGCAGTTCCTTGCGCAGAATTTTTCCGACATTGGTTTTGGGCAGGCTCACCCTGAATTCGATCTCTTCGGGCCACTTGAACTTCGCCAGCCGCTGCCTGCAATAATCCGCAAGTTCCTGCTCGCCGGCATGCTCTCCGTCTTTTAAAACGATAAACACCTTGACCGCTTCGCCCCGGCGCTGATGCGGAATACCGATACAGCAGGCCTCCTTGACCTTGGGGTGTTCGTAAAAGACCTCTTCGACGTCCCGAGGATAAATATTGTATCCCCCGGAGATGATCATATCTTTTTTCCGGTCGATGATATAAAAATACCCCTCATCGTCCATGGTGGCGATATCCCCGGTATAGAGCCAGCCGTCTTTGAGCGCGGCGGCGGACTCTTCCGGCATATTCCAGTATCCTTTCATGACCTGGGGGCCCCGAATCAACAGTTCCCCCGGATCGCCGAGCGGCACCTCGGTCTTTCCGTCTTCCAGATCCACAATCCGGCAGAGGGTATCGGAAATGGGCACCCCGATACTGCCGACCTTCCGCCTGCCCCCCGCGTATGGATTGACATGGGTCACCGGGGAGGCCTCGGTCAACCCATAGCCTTCGACGATCACGGCGCCGGTCTTTTTCTCAAATGCGTGGATGACTTCAACCGGCAGCGGTGCACTGCCTGAAAAGCATCCTTTGATGGAGGTCAAATCGATGCGTGCGACATCCGGATGATTCAGGATACCGATGTACATACTCGGCACCAGCGGGACAAAGGTGGGGCGGTATTTTCGGATGGCCTTCAGCAGCGCGTCGGTGCCCGGCCTGGGCACCAGAGCATTTCCCCACCCCATGTAAACCGAAAAATTCATGGACGTCGACAGGCCGAAAACATGGAAAAAGGGAAGCGCGCCCAGCATGGTCTGGGATCCCTGGGTAAAACCGGGAAACCACGCGGCGATCTGCTGAACCTGTTTGCTCAAATTTCCGTGGGAGAGCATTACCCCTTTGGTAATACCGGTGGTTCCCCCGGTGTATTGGTACATGGCCACATCATCGAAGGACAGTTTAACGGGAGGGGGGGCGCTGTAATCGGCCCGCATCAGATCTTTCCACCGGTGGGTCGCATCGGCCGATTTGACCGGTGCCGACAATCCTTTCATCCTGCCGAAAATCCTGAACAGAAGCCTTTTGATCAAGGGAAGATCGTCCCCGATGGTGGTATAGACGATCTGCGATAGAGCGGTTTTTGACCGAAGATCGATCATCCGGTTGGCCAGCAGATCCAGGGTAACCAGCGCCCGGGCTCCGGAATCGTTGAGCTGGTATGCCAGCTCCCGGTCGGTGTAGAGCGGGTTGTTCATCACCACGATGGCACCGATCCTCAGTATCGAAAAATAGCTCACCACACAGGAGATCAGATTGGGCAGCAAAACGGCCACCCGATCCCCCTTCCGGATCCCAAACCGGTGCAAGGCGGCTGCGAAACGCTCCACCCGCGCCTCCAGGCTGCGGAAGGTGACGGCATTTCCTTCAAACACAAAAGCGGTCCTGTCTGGAAACCGCCCGGCAGACCGTTTGAGAATATCCGGCAGGCAGACCGCTTCATAGTCTATCTTATCCGGAACCCCTTTTGCGTAATGCGCAAGCCATGGCCGATCCTGGTATCCGCGGGGTGTCTGCTGCATACTGGTTTCCTCCCAAGGGTTGGCCCCTCCCTCCGGTGCAAACAGTCTCTTTTTTCATTATCTATCACAGAGACGTGATATATTCGGTTTCCATCGGTTCAGCCACAGTTGGAAACGCCGTTTCCATCGATTTTTAACTTGACTGGAGGCAGGCGGTTTTATAGCGTGAATGAATACCCATTCACTTAATCGGCCTGTAGCAAAAATGCTATAGCATTTTAGAACGCAAGGAAAGCAAAAAATGGCTTCACCGCTTATCTCACCGGCCAATGCATCGATTTTCGGGATTCCGATGATACTCTTTGCTGTTCTCATTCCATCGATCGGCCTTGGCATCCTCTCCTACATCCTGTGGAAGCGGTGGATACCCCTGGCCCAATCGGCGCCGGATTCTCGACGGGATCGAATCGGAACCCGGCTGTTGCGTACATTTCTCTATCCCCATCACCGGATGCCCCGGTATATGCTGGTCAGCGCCATCCACATCACCATTCTGGCCGGATTCATCGTTTTCGCTCTGCACTGGGTGAGGCTGCCCCTGATGGGCATCGTCGATGGGTTCGTTCTGCCGGGTTTGGGCGGGGTCTGGGGAAATATCTTTGCCAACGTAAAAGACCTGACCGCAACCCTGGTGTTGTTCGCGGGGGTTTTTGCGCTCATCCGGCGGTTTTTTTTCAAACCCGGCCGTTACCGGGTGCCGGAGCGCTACGGCAAAGACCGCTCCCACGAGACCTACATCGCGCTTTTTTTCATTTCAGGATTGATGCTACTCGACATGTTCCTTGGGGGGAGCGCCATGGCGGCCCGGATAACAGCCGGTGCGCGAACCGAGCTGATCATCCCCGGAACCGGTATCTGGTGGGTGACAAAGGGCCTGGTTCAAAGCTCTGCGGAAACCCTCCAGCGGATTCATACCGGCGCCTATTTTTTCCATGAACTGATGTTTTTTTCCTTTCTCTGCTTTCTGCCCACGGGAAGGTTTTTCCACCTGCTTACGGCCCTTCCCACCCTTTTTTCAATGAAACTCGACAAGGGTACCGTCAAACCGGTCCGGTGGGGGCTCACCGAGGAGCAGATCGAAGCGCTGCCGTCCTTTGGCGTAAAGTTGCTGGAAGATTTCACCTGGAAGCACATCCTTGACTTTTACACATGTGCGGACTGCGGCCGCTGTTCCGACCACTGCCCCGCAAATGCCGTGGGCCGACCGTTGTCCCCCCGCTTTATATCCATCAAGTCAAGGGACTATTGCTACCGAATCCACCCGGTGCTGGGCACGGCGAAAGAAGGCCAACCCCTTGTCGGCCACGTACTCGAAGCCGATGAAATCTGGTCGTGCACCACCTGCGGGGCCTGCGAGGAGGAGTGCCCGCTTCTGATTGAGTACATCGATAAAATTGTCGATATCCGCCGGGGAATGGTGGACGAGGGGATGGTACCGCAAACTTTGCAAAAACCGCTCCAGAGCCTTGAAAAACGGGGAAACCCCTTTGGGAAATTGGAAAAAAATCGGGCCGAATGGACATCCTCACTGCCGGAGGGCTTTCCCACCCTGCTGCTCGGCAAACAGAAACCGCCGGCAGACACCCTGTTTTTTGTGGACAGCATCAGCTCCTATGACGAAAGCGTGCAGCCCATTGCGTGCGCAACGGCAAGAATACTCGACGCGTTGAACATCCGGTTCGGCATCCTGGGGCCGGCGGAAAAAGACAGCGGACACGAGGTCCGGCGGTTCGGGGAAGAAATGCTTTTCTGGGCGCTGCGGGACCATAATACAGAGGCAATTCTTGAGACCGGCGTGGACCGGATCGTTACGGCCGACCCGCATGCGTTCAACGCTTTTAAAAATGACTATCGGGGCATCCCGCCGGTTCGGCACATCGGCCAGGTGCTTGCCGAAGCGCTTGCGACCGGGTCACTGCGGCTGAAATCCGTTGAAAATCCGGATACCGTCTATACCTATCACGACCCGTGTTACCTGGGCCGGCACAACGGACTCTACGACATCCCCCGGCAGGTCATCGATGCGATACCCGGAATCCGGCGCGTGGAGATGGAGCGATGCCGGGACCGGTCCTTTTGCTGCGGGGGCGGCGGCCTGATGCTCTACTACGAAGCCCAGGAAGAGCGACGGATGGGACAGGTTCGGGTGGATATGGCAAAAGCGGTGCAAGCCGATGTGATCATCACCGCCTGTCCGTTCTGTATGATCAACCTTGCGGATGCCATCAAAACCTCGGGGCTCGAAGGCAGGATGCAGGTTGTCGACCTGGTCCAGCTCGTCGAGCAGCATCTTATAAAATGCGTTGAATAAGCGCCGCATCCCGTGATATGTGAAGCGATGCGGCTCAATTACCAACAAGACCTTGGGAGGAATGGTATGGAGATTTTGGTATGCGTAAAGCGGGTTCCGGACACCGCGGAAAACGAAATCGCCGTCAACAGGGACGGTACGGACATCGAGCGGAACGACCTGGTCTACTCGGTCAATGAGTGGGACAACTATGCCGTTGAAGAGGCCATCCAGATCCGGGACCGGGTCGGGGGAACCGTGACCGTGATCTCGGTGGGGGATGAAGCCTCCGAGGAAGTCCTTCGCCGCGAAATGGCCATGGGTGCGGACAAGGGAATTCTGCTTTGCGATCCGGTCTTCGAGGGGTCCGACGGCAGGGGGATTGCCGGCATTCTCAAGGCGGCCGTTGAAAGGGGATCATACGATCTGATCCTCACCGGCGCCCAGGCCGACGACGGCTCGGGGCAGATCGGGGGCATGCTGGCGGCGATGCTCGATTGGCCGTATGCCTCATTGGTCAATACCATCGAAATCCTGGATGGAAACAGGATCAAGGTGGGCCGGGAAATCGCCGGGGGCAATCAGGAGATGAATGAAATCGATCTTCCCTGCGTGCTTTCCATCCAAACGGGTATCAATGAACCGCGCTATGTGGGGATTCGCGGCATCCGAAAGGTCGCCTCAATGGAAATCCCCGTGCAGGGGAGTGCGGAACTCGGAATTCCGCCGGAATCGGTGGGCGCTGCCGGCGCAAAGGTCAAACGGCTCGATTACTTTGTCCCGGAGATGGGACAAGGCGCAGAGATGCTGGAGGGGAGCATCGACGAAATCATCGAGAAGCTCACCGAACTTCTAAAATCCAAGGGAGGGCTCAAATAATGGCCGATACGCTTTTCGCCTATATTCTTCACACCGACGGCAAGGTCGACGACACCGCGTTTGAATTGATTTCCGCGGCAAAAAAGATCGTACCGGGCACCCTACCGACCGCGGTGATTTTCGGCAGCGGCGGCAGCCTGGATACCGCCTGCAATCAACTCTCCTCCCAGTACCCGCAGGTCTGGAAAATCGACCATCCGGCACTGGCCTATCCCAACGCGGAGGTCATCCGCGGATTGCTGGTCCGGCTCCTTCCCGAAAACGGGTTGATGCTGATTCCTCATGAACATTTCGGAATGGACCTCGCCCCGGGGTTGTCCATAAAGTCCGATGCAGCCTATATCCCTGATGTCGTTCACATTCAAGGGCTCCAAGACGGCATCCTCACAGTCGTCCGGGAGGAATTCAACGGCCAGATCAGCACCCACGTCGCGTGCGATATTTCAAAAGGGGCGGTCGTCACCCTAAGGGCCGGAGCATTCCAGCCCGTTGAGGCCCGGAGCGAAACCGGTCGGATTCTCGACAAGACCGATACGGCCATCCAGGGGGATCTGCCCGGGGGCAACCGGCGCTTTCTCGAGCTGGTGGAAGCCCCGGTGGGCGATGTCGACATCACCAAATCGGATATCCTCATCTCGGTCGGAAGGGGAATCGAAGAGGAGGAAAATCTGGAGATGGTCCATGCCCTGGCAAAGGCAATGGGAGGGGATGTTTCCTGTTCCAGGCCCATCGTCGACGCCAAGTGGCTTGAAAAGTCCCGGCAGGTGGGAACTTCCGGTCAAACCGTCAAACCCAAAGTCTATCTGGCGTTGGGGATCAGCGGATCCTTCCAGCATATGGGGGGGGTCAAGGGGGCACCCTTTGTCGTGGCCGTGAACAAAAACCCCAAAGCCCCCATTTTCCAGTCAGCGGATGTGGGGGTGGTGGCCGACATCCTCGAATTGATCCCCAAACTCACCGAAAAGGTCCAGGAGGTGAAAGGATAGGTTCTATCAGTTGGTCATCCTTACGATGCTTTGGGCGAATTCCTTGAACAGCAGCCCGTCCAGTTTTTGTTGGTCCACCTCGTCCTTCATGATCTTTAAGGCCGCCAGCGGGGGCATCGGTTCCTTGTAGGGCCGCCATGTCGTCAGAGCCTCGTAGACATCTGCGATGCTCAGCGCGCGGGAAAACGCGCACAACTCCCCGGCGGCCTTTCGCCGGGGATACCCGGAGCCGTCGAGCCGCTCGTGATGCTCCAGCGCGCAGGTGGGTATTTTTTTGTCGAAATTGCAGGCCTTGAGCATTTCCCACCCGCGCCGGGTGTGCTGTTTGATCCGCTCAAATTCTTCATCCGTAAGCCTTCGGGGGGCGGTGAGAATTTCATCGGGGATATCGACCTTTCCCACATCGTGAAGCAGCCCGCCCAATCCGAAAAGCCTTAGATCCGCCTCTCCATAACCGGCATGGTGCGCAAAGCCCAGGCAAAAGAGCATGACATTGGTCAGGTGAAGATGGGTGGTAAAATCCTTCATCGATACCTGAATCAGGTTCCGGATGACCTCCGGTGAGTTTAAATATTCGTCGACGACAATATCAATCGTATCTTTGATGTCTTCGAGGGTTTGGCTTCGAGGTTCGGAAAGGGTTACGGCGACCACCTCGCTCAGGCAATTTTTGGCCTTGACCGGATCTTCCTTGAGCCTTTTGGCCAGGGTTTCATTTAATCGCCGGGTTTGGTTTCTGATCAGACCGATTCGATCCGAAAGCGAAATGAAGAGGTGCTCGGGAAGTTTTCTGCATTTGAGCCGAGCGGCATCGAAGGTGACGCCTTTTTTTTTATAGAGCCCATAGTGCCCGTCGCTTCTAAAATAGACATCAAAGTCGACGTATTTCCAGCGGATATCCGGATCTTCCGTGATTTCATGCATTTCAGCTGCTGCCATCAGCCCCGTCTCCTTGGTGTGTCTCCATTGGTCTGATGGATAAATGCAAAAACTATTCCACTATTGGTAATCCATCCGGACGGGTTCCCGAAGCATGCCCTCAATGGCATGCCCAGCGCTTCGGGATGCTTCGGCAAAGGTTTCAGAAAGGGTCTGGAGGTGCCGGAGGTTGTCCGCCGTGCGCAGGATCAGCATGGCCAAATCGCCCTCTTCGATCTCATACACCGTGCGAACCGCATCCCAATCCTGCCCCGATGCCCAGGCATAAACCGCGGCCGCGGGTTTGAGAAACAGCGGTTTGACTTGAAAACCCTTTTCGTCCAGATCCTGCCCCAGGGGCCGCAACCCCTTTCGCATCCTCAGAAACGCCCGCAGCAACGGCTTGGGTACGGAGCGTTTGCCGAGCCTGTCGTCAAAATCCCGATCACTGACAAAGGCTGCGACCAGGGCCGCCAGAAGCGGCGGGTCCGATGCCGGCAGGACATCGAGGCGCAGCCCTTCGGCAACCATCAAGGGCTGATCGATTCGCAGTCGGGATGCCCAGCGCCCGTCATCGGTCAGCTGCCCATCTTCACCGACAAACCCGTTGACCTTGAGAAAATCGAGGTGACGAACGAAATCTTCCCAGAGGAATCGACCCGTGCTCGGTCTTTGAAAACCAGGACGGTTCTTTTTTTTGTTTGCCAACAGGTAGGCCGCAAAAGAATTCTCCAGCAACGCATGAATCTGATCGGGGGTGTGCGACAACAGCAGGTTGAGTACCATGGAAAAATTGATGCGAATCTGGCTGAGCACCGGCATGGGTTCGGCATCGACCAATTTTACCACCCACCGAAGATCCATGAACTTTCCCGGCACGGCCACGGCAAATCCGATTCGGTCCATTCCTCTTCGACCGGCTCTACCGGTCATTTGATGAAACTCCGTCGGGGTGAGCGGAAGGAATTGCTGGCCGTTGAAGCGGTCTGAATTCAGAAAGACAACGGTTCGCGCCGGAAAATTGACACCCGCGGCCACCGTGGAGGTGGCAAAAACCGCATCCAAAAGCCCCGCTGTCATGAGGGTTTCCAGTATCATTTTCCAGGTTGGAAGCTGCCCGCTGTGATGCGCGCCGACGGCGAGGTTTTCCAGATGCCACCGCTGCCGATGGGTTGAAACGCGGGGGCTCTGCATGACCATCGCTTCGATGGTATCCTGCAGCATGGTTTTTCGGTCCGCATCGCCCAGGCGGTTGTCCAGGCACAACTCGAGCGCCGCATCGCAGTCTGCCCGGGACTTCAGGAAAAAAATCGCGGGCAGCAGATGAAAGTGTCGGAGCACCCCCAGGATCTGCCCGAAGGGTGGAAGGCTGCGGCCCGCTGAAAACCGGGGAGCCCGGGGGCTTGAGAGGTACCCGCTGATCTTTTTATACAATTTCCGCTTTCCCCTGCTTTCCCTTTGAGAAAGCAAGGGGAAAAGGGTTCCGGAAGGATCGAGAAAAAGCGGAACCAGCGGCACCGGGCGCTTTTTTTCTTCGACCACGGTGCAGTTTCGATGCCGAATGGACGAAAGCCAAGCGGCCAATTCATGGGCGTTTCCCACCGTCGCCGAAAGCATCAGCATCGGAATCCGCTCGGGAAGATAGATCATGATCTCTTCCCAGACCACCCCCCTTTCCGGATCCCCCAGAAAATGGGCCTCGTCCAGCACCACAAAGTCTGTGTCCAGGGTGATGCCGTGATGCATGGCATCGTAAAGCTGGTTTCTTAAAATCTCGGTGGTGCCGACGATGATCGGCGCCTCCGGATTCTCCCGACGATCCCCGGTGAGAATTCCCACCGCCTCGGAACCGAAGCGCTTTGAGAACTCTGCATATTTGGAATTGCTCAACGCCTTTAAAGGGGAGGCATACCAGGCCTTCTTTCCCATGGCCCGGATCCGAAGAATCGCCTGCTCGGCAATCCAGGTTTTGCCGGAGCCGGTGGGGGCTGTCACCAGACAGTCGTCATGTTCGACCACGGCAAGAGCCGTTTTCTGAAACCGATCGGGCCGGAACGGCCGGGGATCGGGGATTCCGATTTGAGAAAACACCCCTTTAAGTTTGCCGTCCGCCTCGGGTTTGAGTACGGGCCTCGGGGCAGTCTTTGCAAAACGCTGGGCCGGGCTTTTGTGATAAAATCTCCGTCTTCGCATCACAGCCTGGCGGCAATCGCTTTTACGGCTTCCACTGCCTCTGACCGGGTGTCGAAGGGGGATACCCCTTTAAGGTCGGCCTCGATCAGGGCGTCTTCATAGGGCATGAATCCGAGAAATTCGAAATCCGGTAAATTTTCTCTCAGGAAATCCGCATCCCGCTCACTCCGGATCTTGTTTCCCACCAGCGCGATGGTGTTCAGACCGATCTCGGAAGCCAGTTTTCGAATGTGCCCGGCGGTCTCTATGCTCCGCCGGCCCGGTTCGACAACGACAATCAGGCGGTTGACCGCTTTGGCCGTGCCCCGGCCCAGGTGCTCGATCCCGGCCTCCATATCCATGACGACCACTTCATCCCTGGCGAGCACGATGTGCATGATCAGCGCCCTTAACAGGGTGCTCTCCGGGCAGATGCACCCGGCCCCCCCTTTTTTGACCCCGCCCAGCCGCATCAGCTTGATGTGGTTCATTCTTGCGGAAAGCGCTTCGGGCAGATCATCGACTTTCGGGTTCAATTTGAAAAACCCGCCGATGGTTCCGGGTTTTGCCTCGGTCCGCTCGTAGATCAGCTCTTTCATATCCGCTATGGGGGTGATGGCATCCGCTCCTGCAATGCCGAGTGCGGCGGCCAGGTTGGCATCCGGATCCGCATCGATGGCCAGCACATGCTTGCCGGCAAGATCCAGCGTTCGAATCAACAGCGCCGCAAAGGTGGTTTTCCCCACCCCCCCTTTTCCACTGACAGCCAGTTTCATAACACACACCTTTCCACTCCGCAGTCTCCGCCGATTGGCGGGGATGACCTCGGGCAACATTCATTGTGCCAATCTCGGGGAAAAACCCCAAAGTATATGAGCCAATATAACACACTCCATCCCCACGGCAAGGGATTCCCCATCGGGAGCGGCCGTATGCGGCCACCTGCCTGAACAAACCGAATTTCTTTTCAACCCCACGAATCCGCCCGGTTTCTATGTTTCTAACCTTCTTTCTGCTTCGCACCTGTTTAATTCAGTTGACATTTGAGCGGAAATCCTGTATAATCCTTCAATTTTATTATACAATTTTGCGAATCTTGAAGCACCGAATCATTATCGATCAAAAGAGTCAATGCAAATGCCCCATGCAATTGACCAAGCGGAGCTATTTTTAAATGATGTCAGCGTATTGCACGATACCTGGGCGATGATTCTGACTCAAACCCCGTTTTAACCTTAATCCATGTCGACTGTACCTGAAACCATCACCGTCATCGAAGCGAAAAAGGGAAAGGTCCCGATCGAGCTTTCCGAAATCTGGAAATACCGCGAGCTTTTCTATTTCCTTACCAAAAGGGACATCAAGGTTCGATACAAGCAAACCGTGCTCGGGGGGCTCTGGGCCGTTATACAGCCCTTCTTTACCATGGTGGTCTTTACCCTGTTTTTCGGAAGAATGGCACAAATGCCCTCGGACGGTATCCCCTATCCGATCTTCGTATACGCCGGTCTATTGCCCTGGACCTATTTTTCCAATTCCTTGTCCACCGCGGGAAACAGCCTTGTGGGAAACGCCAACCTCATCACAAAGGTCTATTTCCCCCGAATCATCATACCGGCATCTGCATCCCTGGCGCATCTTCTCGATTTCGCCGTCGCCATGTCGGTTCTTGGGGTGATGATGGTTTATTATCACTACCTTCCGGGGCTCGAAATTCTGCTGTTTCCGTTTCTTATCGCGTTGACCTTTTTTTGCGCGGTCGGTACGGGGCTCTGGCTATCGGCCCTGAACGTTCAATATCGGGACATCCGGTATGTGATTCCATTTCTCATCCAGCTCTGGATGTTCGTATCCCCGGTGATCTACCCGGTCAGTATGGTCGGTGAAAAATACCGCTGGCTGCTGGCCATAAACCCCATGGCCGGGGTGATCGATGCGTTTCGCGTATCGCTGCTCGGTCACCAACCGATCCGATGGGGGCTGCTCGGGATCTCAACGGCCATCATCGCCATCCTTTTTGTCTCCGGCCTGTATTATTTTAAGCACATGGAAAGGACCTTTGCGGATGTGGTGTAGCACCAGCCCATGGGACGCGGAGGAATCTGCCACGTTCGAAAAGTCGGAAAGAGTCGAAGGCAAAAGGGTTTGAACGGAAAATTTTACAAAGGAAAGATGATCGTACCGAAAAATCTGATCGAAACGATACGGAAGGTATTGCTGAAAGACCAACGGATTCTATTTGCCTACCTCTATGGCTCGGCGGTATCCCGCCGGGTCGTCCAGGATATCGATATCGCCGTTTATGCCAGTGACGATCAGAACCCGCACGTGCTGCCGGTAGAATTGAAGATAGCCCTTTATCAGGCAACGGGTCTTTCTGCGGACACCTTTGACATCAGGGTGATCAATGGTATCGTTGAAAATGGGGATCTTTTTGGGCTTTTGTATCTGAAAAACATTTTTTCGGAAAGTCGTCTGATCGTGGATCGTAACCCGGACGTGAGAACGGACCTGATCGATCATTATGGTTCAAAATACAGGGAATGCCAGGGGCTTATCGGTGAGGTTCTATCATGAGAAGTGACACTGCCAGACTCCGGAGATATTTGACTGAAATCACTCTCAACAGCCGGGAACTCGCTGAGCTTGTCGGAAAAAATGAGCTGACACCGGGTTCGGTTGAATTGAAAGCTGCCAAATACATCCTCATAGAACTTGCCGAGGGAATGTCCAATACCCTTCAGCATATCCTGGCCAAGGAAGAGGGGGTAGCGGTATCCGGTTATATCGATACATTGATAAAAGGTCATGAGAAGAGGCTGATCACCAAAAATCTTTTTGATCGTTTGAAACCCTTTTTTGACTTCCGAAACAGCCTCATCCACAGATATTGGACGATTGACGACTCGAGACTCATCAAAAATATTACCGAGGGTAGAGAGGATTTTGATCGATTCGTCACCGAGGTCGAAGAATATTTGAAAAACCGGTGACTTGATGTCATTGCTTTCGAGAAAAACGCAATGCGCTCTGCTCTATGCCCTTTGCCGTTCAACCCTCAGCGTCTTTGCGCCTCTGCGCGAGATAAAAATTAATGCCTGAAACCGTCATCAAAGTCGAAAACCTGTCCAAGCGATACCGGATAGGCGCCCGTGAAGGCTATAAAACCTTTCGTGAAACCCTGGTCGATGTCGCCAAGGCCCCCTTCACTCGCATCCGCTCGGCATTGAGCAGAGGGCATGGAAAAGAAGAATGTGGTTCCATGCCGTCGTCCTCCGACGACACCATTTGGGCTCTCAAAGATGTTTCCTTTGAGGTCCAACGCGGGGAAGTGGTCGGGGTTATCGGACGAAACGGCGCCGGCAAAAGCACATTGCTGAAAATTCTTTCCAAAATCACGGAACCGACCGAAGGACGGGTCGAACTCCGCGGCCGGGTCGGCTCTCTTCTCGAAGTCGGCACCGGTTTCCATCCCGAACTCACCGGGCATGAAAATATCTACCTCTATGGCGCGATTCTCGGGATGGACCGATGGGAAGTCACCCGAAAATTTGACGAAATCGTTGCCTTTGCCGAACTCGAAAAGTTCATTGACACACCGGTAAAAAGATACTCCAGCGGGATGTATATGCGTTTGGCCTTTGCGGTCGCGGCCCATCTGGAACCCGAAATTTTGCTCGTAGATGAAGTCCTTGCGGTCGGGGATGCGGCTTTTCAAAAAAAATGCCTTGGAAAGATGGGAGATTTTTCAAAAAAAGGTCGTACTGTATTATTCGTAAGTCATAATTTGAATGCCGTTTCCACACTTTGTACCAAAAGCATCCTTTTAGATTATGGACAAATTCTATTTTTTGATAAAACAAATAGGACTATTAAATCCTACCTCCAAAAAATTTCCGAACAAACTCCTCATGGGGAGTGCTATTTGAATCCAGACCGCCAACTTCCATTTTATATAGAAAGTATTCAAACAGGCAATGAATTCGTTCATCCAATATGGGAATTTAGTCGAAGCTGTCCCGTACCAGT
>ENA-OSEO01002839-OSEO01002839.1-sediment-metagenome-genome-assembly--contig:-NODE-2839-length-22704-cov-3.695718_pt1 | contig 22704 bp, 18 predicted proteins | sample MGYA00237883_ERZ534232 | MGnify/ENA metagenome assembly ERZ534232
TTCTGGCTGATGATCTATCCGATCACGTTGGGCAGAGGAAAACGTTTGTTTGCCGGTGGTACGATCCCGGCGGCATTTAAGGTGACGGAAAGCAAAGTCACCCCGAGTGGCGTTATTGTCGCGAATTACGAACGCGCAGGCGCAATTACAATCTGAAGTCAATGAATACGTTGTTTTGAGCCGCTGAAGAGAGGGCCAAGGGCGACTCATTTCGTTCTTGCAAAGGCGCGGACCGACCAGAAATAATGGTGTGCGGTTTATAATTACTGATGGTAGTAAAGCGTACTTTGGGTATGATATCTGTACTACTTTTATATCCAAACACCTGAAGGTAAGTTGAGGGTGGTGCAGTCAAAAGCGACCGCACGAGCTTTCGACCAACGCAAGCTGTTAGCTGGCACCTCGCATCCATCAGGATTCATGGAAAAGGAGAACGGAATTGAAGATCAGAGAACTGCTTCCCGGAGATATAGATTCGTGTTTGGAAATGTTGATAGCAGCATACAATCCACCCCCCTGGAACGATCATTGGACTGAAGAAACAGGAAAGAGGTATTTGTCAGATCTTATAGCGCATCATAATTTCATAGGCTATGCAGTCATCGAAGCCAATGAGATAGTAGGTGCTGTATTTGCTCACCGAAAAATATGGTGGACGAACGATGAAATATTCGTTGATGAGTTATTCATTAAACCAGATCGACAACGTCATGGCTATGGAAAAATGTTGATGGACCAGGTTGAAGAACTCTCAAAAGAATTAGGTTTGGGAGGAGTGACTTTGCTAACCAACAAATATCATCCTGCGAAATCGTTTTATAAGAAAAATGGCTATGAAGTAGCTGAGCCTGTAATCTTCATGTACAAAAAAGTGCGGTAATCGCGTAACCCAGGGTACTCAACACAGCAGACAGTGGACCGGCAGTTAGGGGCCACGTTTTTTGTTGAGCTTTTTCCCGACCTCGCGGCGCAAAGCTTCAACGGTCTGGGCTTGGCCCTCTATCTTCAATGCCCGTCCCAATGCCGGAAGCAGGCGTTCCGCGTTGGCAGGGGAGCGCAGCAGGTAAGCTGTTTCCTTCAGGCTTTCCAGCTCCGAAGCGGCAATCATGGCCACTTTTTTCTTCACCGCGGGCCTGCGTGTATGTGGTTTGAATCGTCATTTCTTTCTCCTTCCTGTACAGAATTACTGTTCAATACAAGGGCTGCTTTGTCAAGGAATTTCTAAAAACATCAAGGCAGGAGGGCTGTCATTGCTGCGCGGATCAGGTTGCGGGTATGGGTACACGTCTGTGCGCCAATGGCGCAAGTGCCGGCCGGTGCTGCGCTGGAGAATTTAATGATTGGTATTTGGAAAGCTTTCTCCATCTTTGAAAGGTGCTATTGAAGCTTGAACATGAACCAGGGGTTTGTATAATGAAAATCATGAGGTGAAAGGGAACCAGGCAATGAGCGAATCCAAACGAAAACTGTCTCTTTAATCTGTTCCACTTCCATCCGCCGGCAGGTAACGCAAAGCATTAGCAAAAGACTCAAACTCATGTCAGGCAATCCGTATTGACAGGAACACAAGGAAATAAGAAAAATGAACACTTATGTCATACTTCTACGAGGCATCAATGTTGGCGGCAAAAATATTGTACCGATGATGGAATTGAGAAAATGCCTGGAAGAACAGGGTTTTGCGAATGTTTCGACGTATATTGCCAGTGGAAATGTAATCTTAAATTCCGACAAACCGGCCAACGCGGTAAAAGATCAACTTGAAAGGGTTTTACCGGAGAATTTTAAACTTGATGATGGTTTTATCAAAGTTTTGGTGTTGACTTCCGATCAATTCCAGGCCATTGCCAAAAGCAAACCCAAAGGTTTCGGTGAGCAGCCTGCGAAATACCACAGCGATGCAATCTTTTTGATGGGTGTAGATTCGGCCCAGGCGATGTCTGCATTCAGTCCCCGTGAAGGAGTCGACGAAGTCTGGCCTGGTAATGGCGTTATTTATTCCCAGCGTCTCAGCTCAATGCGCACCAAGAGCCGGCTCAATAAAATTATGGGTACACCGTTCTACAAATTTATGACCATCCGCAGTTGGAATACCGTTACGAAATTGCTGGAAATCCTGAAGAAAAGGGAAACAACTCAAGGCGCATGATGATTGCCTGAAACTGGCACAATTCAGCCTGGACGGGGTAAAGGACATTTTCTCGATCCTTCGGCTGGCGATCGTTTTCGTGGACTTAAATCGCCCTGCTCCGGCTCGACAGAATAGACTTTGACTGCCGTCAAGCCAGGCTGTTAGATGTGCAATATATAACCCGCCGGTGGACCGCGTGGTATCTGCGGGTGCACGACTGTGCGCCTTTGGTGTAAGTTCCAACCGGCCTTAGGGGCGCAAGGCCGCGCTAGAATTGAGAAGATAAACCGCTCTCCAATCGGAGGGCGGTTTTGTTTGCAGTTTCTTGCCCGGAATAGCCAGGCGCGCTTCCAGAATTGTATATTTAGTTAGAGTCGTTGTACGATAAAAACCCCCATCCGCATTATGCCAAACGTTTTTTCGATACACAACCAGAACAGGCTTTCGTTATCTTCCCCCGCCTTAAAGGGTGACCTATTCTTTAGCCCAGAGCGGAGACCGCAAGACACCTTTATGTTGTAAAATTGTTTCATCATTGGTGGATATCGCGTTATGCGAAAATAACTCAATGGGTGAGGCAGGTTTTAATGACCAGATATTTGGCCAGTGGCGCTTCAGGCGCGCGGTCTAACCAGGACGAAGTGGAAAATGAAAATACTCACGCTGTGCGGAAGTCCGAGAAGAAAGGGTAATACATCCACGGTATTATCGGCTTTTGAGAGGGTGGCAAGCAAGAATAACACTGTTGAGCGAGTGGATATTGTTGCTCATCGTATTAAAGGATGCATTGGTTGTGACCATTGTCAGAAAGATGATGCCAATCCGGCCTGTATTCAAAAGGATGATATGAATGAGCTGCTTCAAAAGATTTTCGCGTCAGATTTAGTGGTTTACGCGACGCCCGTTTATGTGTGGGATTTCCCCGCTCAAATGAAAGCAGTAATTGACAGACACTATTGTCTCTTGAAATCGAAAAGGGGGAAAGAAATATCGCTTGTTGAGAACAAAAAAACGATGTTGTTGGCGACATGCGGGGGAGACGCGGAAAATAATACTGATTTGATACGGCTGGTATTTGAAAGGGAAATGAAGTATTTGCATTGTCAGATCGTTGGAGAATTTTTTGTTCCTAATTGTACATTGCCCTCAGATTTGGGTTCGATTAAGGATGAAATCGCAGTTGAGATGAACAACGCTGTGATAAGAACATCATGACGCGTTGGATGGCGGGAACTTTAATTTGGTGCAAAACCCTGTTTACATTCTGCGATGAAACCCTGGCCCACCTCAAAGACGAAGATTTGTTAAGTTGGCCCGAAAAAACAAATTTCAATGGCCTATGCGATCAAATGAATCGCGAAAAAAGATACACATAGAAAAAATTATGCTATAGTTAAACGAGTCCCACCGTAATTTCCATCCCTTGGGGAAAGATACGGGTTAAATTTATTTAACATCGAATTTCGGAATAACTTAGAGGATGGTCAGTGGGCTGTTTTTTATTTTCATGGTAAAAACCGGCTTATTATTTTCCAATCGATTGAGGGTATGGGAATATTGATGACAAAGAAACGATTCGATCCATTCCAGGCCTTACGTCAACGTTCGACTATGCCGATTAACTAAAGAGGCCCCAATGAAGCGCACATTAATAAGAACAACCCTGCTTTTCTCTGTGCTATTTTCTCTGTTTTTATTCCCCACATCCTCCGTATCGGCGGACGGACCGGACCTGAATGTGTCCGGGATTACGAATCCCGTGGAGGCCAATGGAACCTATACCTGGGCGGGCACCTACAGTGGTTATGATTACTGGTCGCTCACGGTTGGTGCCACAACCTATGTCCTGTACAATGATCTATATGATGCAACAAATCGATATTGGAACCTGGATACCGATTTTGATGATATAGGATCAACTGTCCTGTTTTATTCATCATCACCTTCTACTGCTTCTACACCCACAGGACTGACCTGGGCAGCGGATGCCGGTGCGGGTTCGCTGGTTGTTGAAACAGGAACACCCAGCGCTGAAATCTCTGTTTTGGGGAATGAGTATCCGGTTAGCGATGGAAGCACAACCATCGCAAGTAGAAATTTCACAAATATCGGTGGGGCGAATCTCACTGGTCAAACAGCCTCCCGCACCTTCGCCATTAAGAATACCGGTTCGGTCGCATTAACCCTTTCGGGTTCCTCCCCTTATGTGGTGATTAGCGGAACGAACGCATCTAACTTTTCTGTAACGCAAGTGCCAGCGCAAACCATTCCCGCTTCCACCGGCGCCACGACCTTTGAAATCACCTTTACGCCCTCTTTCGAGGGGTATCATAATGCTGTTGTGACCATCAATAACAACGATGCAGATGAAGGAGAATACACTTTCAATATTCAGGGATACGGCTATGTAGCCCGATCTTTGCTAGTAACCGGAATCACCAATCCTTCGGCAGTTAACGGCACGTATCTTCATCAGGGCGTGCTTAACAATTTCCAATACTGGAAACATCAAACGCAAAACTACTATCTCTATTATGATCTTTATTCGGGAAGTGGTTATTGGAATGTGGATAATGATACGGATGATGCCACGGTTTATTTCTTCAAGGCATCTGAAAATGGTACGCCGGTCGGGCTTACCGGATGGACAATTGACACATCAGGAGACCCGGACCCGACCGGTTCTCCGATCATCAATTATGCCAGTTCTTCTCCTGAAATTGATGTACAGGGCAACGGTTTTTCGATTACGTTAAACGATACCACGCCCTCTTTTGCAGACCACACGAAATTCGGTTCCATTGATTTCTCAAGCGGTTCCAGAACACGGACATATACAATCCTGAATGCCGGTGGTGAGGCATTAACAATCTCAGGTGTGACCTTGGGGGGGAGCGATGCGGCAGAATTTAGTAAAACGGATCCCGTTTTAACCACCATTCCCGCACACAGTAACACCACCTTTAGCGTGACATTTGATCCTTCCAGTGAAGGAACAAAAACGGCCGCCATTACGATTGCCAATAACGACAGCGATGAAAGCAGCTATTCATTTAACATATCGGGTGATGCCTTCTTGTCACAGAATTTGATCGTCTCTGATATCGTGGATCCATCTGAAGCAAATGGTGCTTACATTTATCAGGGGATATTGAATGAGTTCCCATACTGGAAGCACGAATCGGAGAATTATTATCTCTTTAATGATGAATATAGTTCGAGTTATTATTGGAACATTGATGTCGATACGGATGATGACGACATGGATTATCTGTTTTTTGCCGCCTCGGAAGCCGTAGCCCCTGTAGGTTTGGGAAGTTGGATTGCCAATACTACCGAAGGCTATGAAACCGATGGAACGCCCACGATTGTGTATGCCGGTTCCGAAATCGATGTGCAGGGCAGCGGCAGCAGCATTCCCGACGGCAGTTCCACACCCACCACAATCAATGACACCGATTTCGGCTCGGTGAGTGTTGCTTCGGGAAGTATTTCGCACACCTTTACGATCTACAATACCGGTTACGAGGCGTTGAACCTGAGCGGTAGTCCGATCGTGGAAATTTCAGGCACGAATGCCGGTGATTTTACGGTTACCTCTCAGCCAACAACGCCGGTGTCCGCGCTCACAGGAACCACTACGTTTACTATCGAGTTCGATCCTTCGGGCGGCGGCACGCGCTCTGCGGCGGTTTCCATCGCGAACGATGACAGTGACGAAAATCCCTACAATTTCAACATTCAGGGCACCGGCATGGTGGCGCCTGCCTTAACAACAGCTGCTGCCACAGGGATATCGACAAGCGGAGCAACCCTGGGTGGGACAATCAGTGGTGACGGCGGCGATGCCGTTACCGAACGCGGTGTGGTTTATTCATCCAGCAACACCACCCCGACCATTGGCGGCGCGAATGTGATTCAGGATGCAAATGGTTCCGGCAGCGGCGCCTTCAGTGAATCGATCTCAGGCCTGTCGCTTGCCACCCATTATTATTATCAGGCCTATGCCATTAATTCTCAGGGCACCTCTTACGGCGGTGTAGAAGAATTTACAACCCAAAATCAAATTTCCTCCATTGCCCGCAGCAGTGCCACCCCGACCAACGCCGGCTCGGTAAGCTGGGATGTTGAATTCGGCGCATCCTGCAGCGGATTAACCTCCTCCAATTTCACGCTGGAAAACACCGGCCTTACCAGCCCCGCCATCACCGCCGTCACCGGCGCAGGAACGAGTTGGGCGGTTACTGCGAGTACCGGCACGGGTTCGGGTACGCTCGGGCTGAACCTCACCAATGCAGCCGGACTTAATACTGGTTTTTCCAACATTCCCTTTAGCGGGGAAGTCTATACCGTTGACCGCGACCTACCCACGGTGACGATCAATCAGGCGGCAGGCCAATCTGACCCCACCAGCAGCAATCCAATTAATTTTACGGTTGTTTTCAGCAAATCTGTTACGGGTTTTACGGATGAGGATGTCAGTTTAAGCGGCACTGCGGGAGCGACCACGGCTGTGGTGACCGGCAGCGGCACCACCTATAATGTTGCCACTAGCGGCATGACCGGCGATGGCACGGTGATTGCCGATATTGCAGCTGGCGCCGCACAGGATGTTGCTGGCAACAGCAACCCTGATTCAACCAGCAGCGATAACCAGGTGACTTATGATGCCAACCGGCCAGGCGTCACGGTCAGTTCCACAACCTCCAGCCCAACCAATGCCTCACCCATACCCGTGACCATCACATTTGATGAATCGGTAACAGGGTTCACCCCCTCCACGGCGTCCGACGGTTTGGTCATTACCAATGCGACAGACAGCAACCCGGCCGGCAGCGGTACAACCTACACGGTTGACCTGACGCCTTCCGGGCAAGGGGAAATAACAGTCGTGGTTCCGGAGAGCAGTGCCCAGGATTCGGCCGGCAACTGGAACACGGAATCAAATTCTTTCAGTATCACCTATGATTCCGTGAAACCCACAGTGACCATAGAACAGGCCTCCGGACAGAACGACCCCACCAACGTCTCTCCCATTTATTTCACGGTAACTTTTAATGAACCCATCACCGGTTTTGAGACAGGCGATGTCACGCTGGGTGGAACCGCGGGCGCGGCGACGGCCACTGTCACCGGCAGCGGCATGACCTATACCGTTGCGGTAAGCGGAATGACCGCAAATGGAACGGTAACCGCATCCCTGGCTGAAGGCATGGCACAGGATGCGGCGTCAAATACCAGCGAAGCATCCACTTCCAGTGATAATGAGGTAACCTATGTCATTGGGCCGATGGATGTGACCATCAATCAGGCCGATGGGCAAAGTGATCCTGCCAATACCCTGCCGGTGAACTTCACTGTGGTCTTCGGCAGAGCGATTGATCCGGCCAGCTTTACTCCTGACGATATTGCCCTGAGCGGTACGGCGCCCGGCACACCAGCGGCAACCATCAGCGAAATTGCACCCAATGACGGTACCACATTCAATATTGCCGTTGATGGCTTGACCGCACCAGGCACTGTGATCGCGAGCCTTCAGGCAAATAAAGTGCAGGATTCTGCCGGGAATAACAATAATGCCAGCACTTCGACGGACAATACGATTACCTATGATGCCGGTGCGCCCACGGTATCCAAAACGAATTTGAAGCCGAAACTTTTCCCCGGGCCGAGCATTTTGTCGGTGGAATTCAATGAGGCTGTTTATGATGATCCATCGGGTGATAGCGGGACGGACGATGTGACCAACCCGGCCAATTATTTGCTGATTGATAAAGGGCAGAATGGTGTCAGTGAACGCACCACCTGCAGCGTTACACCACCGGTGGATTCGGATGATGAGTATATCAGCATCGATCGGGTCACATATGACAGCGCCGCATATACCTCTACCCTTGAGGTGAACGGCGGTGTATCTCTGCCGCCGGGAAAATATGTGTTTTTTGTGTGCGGCACTACCTCCATTGTTGATTTGGCTGGTAACCCCATCAACAACGGCCTTTCGGATTTTACTTATGACTTTCGTGTTGCAGCAGCAAGCTCCGGAAGCGAGAGTATTCCTCTTACCGGATTCGCTCCTGGAAAGAACACAGCTCTGTCCATACAACCGGATGCAAAAGCCTATATGAACACGGAAATGGTGCTGGAAATCCCGGCGATGGGCATTAAAGAGACGATTGTCGGCGTGCCCGAAGCCACCGGTTGGGATGTGACCTGGCTTGGCAACCAGATTGGTTACCTGGGCGGCACAGCCTTCCCCACCTGGGCCGGCAACTCGGTGCTGACCGGGCATGCCACCAACGCGAATGGCGGGGATGGGCCATTCGCCAACCTGGGCAGCCTGAGCTGGGGGGATCAGATTGTGATTCATGCCTTTGGGCAGGCATATCTCTATGAAGTGCGTACGGTCAACCGCTGGACGAATCCGAAAGATATCGGTGTCTTGACAAAACACGAAGATTTTCCCTGGGTGACGTTGGTTACCTGCAACGGATATGATGAGAAAACCGACACCTATCGCTGGCGCACGGTCGTGCGGGCGGTACAAATTAAAGTGATTGACAATGATTAAGGAGCGGTAAATCCGATCGTAGGCAAGAGCCCGCTTGCAGCCGTCGCCGCTTCGCGGCTAAAGTAAATTGTTAGATTGACACGCTCACGTCCGCCACGCGGACCGAGTCGTTTGTATGGGTACATATCTGTGCGCCTGTGGCATAAGGTCAGGCCGGACTTAGGGGTGTAAAGCCGACCTCTGTTTGAGAAGGGGAAGCGCTCTCCTAGTGTGGAGGGCGCTTTTTTGGTTTATTCCAATGGTGCCTGTCAATCTAATGGACTGCGCACCGCCTTTAATCCGCCGGACTGGTTTCGCAGCGGTACAACATATTGGTGTCTTGCTTATTGTGTGATATAAAATTGTAATTAAGACTTCGTTTGTCTACTTTGAACGAAGCGGCCGGATAGAGATCCAGACGTTGGAGGAATTCAGTCATGAGAAAAGTCATTGTGCTTGAACACATCTCCCTGGATGGGGTTATCCAGGCCCCAGGTGGGCCAGACGAAGACCCCAGCGGCGGCTTCGCCTATGGCGGGTGGATCGCGCCGTATTCCGACGAGATTCTTGGAACGGCTCTGAGAAAACAGATGAACAGGCCGTTTGACCTGTTGTTGGGGCGCAAAACCTTTGAAATTTGGGCCTCGTACTGGCCGCACCACGCGAACGTATGGCCGGGAGCCAGCTCGGCGACCAAGTACGTCGCCTCGAATACGATGACGTCAAGCGAATGGCAGCCGACCGTGTTTTTAGATGGAGATATTGCAGAGAAAGTCGCCAAAATCAAGCGGCAGGGTGGGCCGGATCTGCACGTTTGGGGAAGCGGCGATCTCCTTCAGACGCTGAGCAAGCATGATTTGGTCGATGTGTTCTGGCTGATGATCTATCCGATCACGTTGGGCAGAGGAAAACGTTTGTTTGCCGGTGGTACGATCCCGGCGGCATTCAAGCTGACAGAAGGCATCGTTACTCCGAGTGGCGTTATTGTCGCGAATTACGAGCGCGCAGGCGCAATTACAACCTGAAGTCAATGAATATTCGCGTTGTTTTGAGCCTCTGAAGGCAGGGTCAAGGGTGACTTATTTCGTTCTCACAAAGGCGCACTCTGACCAGAAATATTGGTGCTCGGTCTGACGGAGAGTAAAGTCATCAGCGGACTGTCCGAGTTGAATAGTTTAAAAAGTTAACGCTTAAAATAGGAGATGCGGATGAAAAATTCCGAAACGCACAATCAACGTTTTGCAAAAATGACCTTTGCTTCCGTCTATCCGATGTATCTTGCAAAGGTAGAAAAGAAAGGCAGAACCAAAGAAGAATTGCATCAGGTCATAACGTGGTTGACAAACTTTGATAACAAAAAGATTCAGGAGCTGATAGAGGAAAATGTAACCTTTGAAACATTCTTCCAACTTGCTTCGCTAAACCCGAATGCGCACCTCATCACCGGAGTAATCTGCGGGTATCGTGTGGAGGAAATTGAGGATCCTTTGACGCAGCAGGTTAGATATTTGGATAAATTGGTGGATGAGTTGGCGAAGGGTAGGAAGATGGAGAAGATCTTACGTGGTTCGTAAAGTGTTGTAAAACTTCATGATGGAAATGCGATCCCATCGGGCGATAAAGTGGCGCAGTACAGAAACGTCAGGCGTTATCTGCAAACCTTAGTAATGGTACCTTGCCTGCAGGGAATCAATCCGGTCATCCCGAACCAGGCAAACGATCCGGTGTTCCTGTGTCGATCTTCTTGACCAGACCCCAGGGATCAGGCATTTAAGCGGTTTTGGCTTTCCAATACCTTTAAAGGGGCAATCCAAAACTGCATAACATAAAAGGAAAAGCCGTCCAAAAGGATATTGCCCAGCCCCCAGAGCCCGTTATACAGTGACCAAAAAGGCAAAGCCCTTACAAAATCGGGCAAAGACGGCCACCTGAAACCGTTTTTTTGGTCTGCTACTTCAATTATTTAGGCTTGAACGCATTTTTGCGGTTGTTTACATTTCTAAACTCAAGTGTGTTAAAATGATCAACATAATTTGTAGTATGTTCTGCTGTAGAAAACTGGCCTCTAATATTACTACAACCCTCTCGATTTAGCTTTGTCGATGACGCATGATTGGATTTTTTTATGGTTGCGTCTATTCTATCAACAAAACTCTTTATCCCTTCCACCCCTCATGGCATCATTCACCGCCCGCTGCTTATCGAACGATTGACCGCAGGCTTGATGACGGGAAATTTCCTGACGCTTGTTTCCGCTCCGGCTGGATATGGCAAGACGACCCTGCTTGCCGAATGGATCTCAGCGTATCAAGGTCAAATTGCCTGGCTTTCACTCGACGGTCGGGATAATAACCCGCTTCGCTTTTGGACATACTTTGTAACCGCGCTCCAATCAGTGTCAAAACCGTTGGGACAGGCGGCGCTGCAAATGTTGGAATCAGCCCAAGATACTGATTCCCAAATATTTCTTACCGAGTTGGTTAACGATATAGCCACGCTCAATCACCCGGTTATACTCGTGCTTGATGATTACCACGTGATTTCACTTCAGTCAATTCACGAAGGATTGACCTTTTTGCTTGAGCATTTACCCCCATCATTGCATCTTGTCATTGCCACGCGGACCGATCCGCCTCTACCGCTTAGCCGTTTGCGCGTGCGCAGACAATTGACTGAAGTGCGTATTGCTGATTTACGTTTCACTGCCGATGAAGCCTCGGCGTTTCTGAACGACTTGATGAACCTGGATCTGAACGCGATTGATATACAGGCACTCGAAACACGTACAGAGGGTTGGATTGCTGGATTGCAACTCGCTGCACTTTCGATGCAGGGTCGTGCTGACGCACACGCGTTCATTCGAGACTTCACGGGAAACCAGCACTTTGTGTTGGAATATCTGGTGGAAGAAGTTTTGCAGCGCCAACCAGAATCATTGCAGCATTTCTTGCTCGAGACCTCCATACTCCAACGAATGTCTGCGCCGTTGTGCAATGCGGTAACAGAATCAACGAACAGCGCAGATATGCTGATGGATTTGCGCCGCCGCAATCTTTTCGTTATTCCTTTGGATGGGGAGCACTATTGGTTTCGCTATCATCACCTGTTTGCTGAATTTCTAAAAAGCCATCTGAAACGCACACGAGCGAACGATTTGCCATTGCTGCATCGCCGTGCTGCGGAATGGTTTCAAGCGAATGACCACCCGGAAGATGCTTTGCATCATGCCTTTGCTATTCCCGATTACACGTATGTCAGCCAGCTTGTGATTGATAACTGGCGACGCGTCTATCATACAGGACGGTTAGTTACTGCGGTGCAATGGCTCGAAACATTACCCGGTGATTTACTGCGCCAATCGCCCCCGTTAGGTGTGGCGTACTGCTGGACCTTGTTCATACGCGGGAATTATGACCGGATCGATTCATATCTCTACGATATTGAGCAAGCTTTTGACCGGATGGTCTCAGCGGGAAAACTGCCAATAGAACACCCCGAGTATAACATCATCTTACATCAAGTGATTTTGTTACGCGCCGTTGTTATGCGGCATCAAGGATATGTTGCCGCCGCACTCAAGGAAATTGAACAGCTCCTGCCAATAATTGGGGAATTGCGAGAAACGCTTGGGCAATTGTATGTCGATATGGGTCTTACAGCATGCTATTCACAGTTGGGCTATACCTATGCGGCAGCAAACGATTTCGACAGGGCAGAAGATTACTTAAGCCGTGTCAGTCCGCACGCACGCGGATGTGAAAACTATTTTTCACTGGCGCACGCGACAATGGAATGGGCAAAAATCAGTCTTGCGCAAGGTCGGATAGACCAAGCAGAGAAAATCTGTCGCAGTGAACTCTCGCTCGCGGAACAACTGAATTATGCTGATTACCCGGCTTTTTGCTTAATCCAGTTGGCCCTGGCAGATGTATTGCGTGTCAAGAAATCATGGGGCGAAGCAGAAAGCCTTTTAAGCCAGGGATTGGAGATGGCAAGAAAAAGCGGCCACGAGTACTACCTGGCGCAAGGGTATCTGATTGCTGCGCGTTTGTATCACGCGCAAGGGAAAACAACCCAGGCACAGGAGGATATTCACAAGGCCGAACAAATAGCCCTATCCATTCACAATCGTTTCCTGAATTACGATATTGACCAGACCAGGAAGGAAACTTTGAAAAGTAAGTCATTGACAGCGCAGCCTTTGATCGAACCGCTGAGTGAACGTGAACTCGAAGTTCTGCGCTTGATTTGCGCGGGAAAGTCGAACCTGGAAATTGCTGATGAACTCTATCTCGCGCTCAACACAATCAAACGCCACACCAATCATATCTATGGCAAGCTGGGCGTCAGTCGCCGTTCCCAGGCAATCATGGAAGCACGCAGGTTAGGATTGGTTTGATTACCCATCCATCAAAGAAAAAATCGCCTAACACTTAAGTGTTAGGCGATTTTTTCTTTCAGAATCCCACTCAAGTGTATTCCAGTGCGGAACCATTTACCTTATATTTGTGATATGAAAACACAAAACAACATCATCGTTTATGAAATCCGCTTCAAGGGCCACCTGGGGCAAAACACACTGATTTGGTTTGAAGATTTCCATGCAGAATACAGTGCCGATGGTGAAACGATACTGCGCGGTCCCATTATTGACCAGGCAGCATTGCAAGGCATTCTTATGCGAATATGCGACCTGGGACTGGAGCTAACACAGTTCAAACGAATGGAGCAAGAAAATGACATTACCTGTTCATCCCAATTTCAATTGTAGCCCCGCACTTCCAGAGCCGCGAGCCGGTGCAGCTAGCGGCAGGCAACGCCGGGTTCCGCGAGGTTGGTTTCTTCGGGAAACGTCTCGCTTATACCATGAACTTTGAAAAAATTGAGCAGTAATAGCCTGTTGAGATAAAAAACAGAGGTGACCGATGTATTACCGTATACTGCATAACGATATTCTACGAAGTAAAACGATAACGTTGACAACGATGCTGTTTGTTGCCGCGGCAGCCATGCTGTTGGCGCTGGCAGCCATCCTCGTGGTCAACCTTTTGGGCGCGATTGATACCCTGATGGCACAGGCAAAAACGCCGCATTTCACGCAAATGCACGCCGGCGAGCTGGATCTGGCGCGGCTGGCGGCTTTTGCGAAACAGAATGAGGCGGTTGCCGATTTCCAAGCGCTTGAATTCCTCAACGTGGACGGCTCGCAGTTTTTATTTGCAGGCGGTTCATTGGCGGATAGCGTCCAGGACAACGGCTTCTCGGTGCAGAGCGAAAAATTCGATTTCCTGCTCGACCTCGATGGGAATATCATCACTGTCGCTGATGGGGAAATGTATGTTCCCATCGCCTACATGCAAGATGGAACCGCCAGGGTTGGCGATACGGTTACCGTAGCTGGGAAAACATTCACCATTGTGGGTGCTCTCCGCGACTCACAAATGCAACCGCTGCTCTCCTCATCCAAGCGCTTCCTGGTGAGCAAAAATGATTTTGCGGCGCTCAAACAGTTCGGCAGTGTGGAATACCTGATTGAGTTCCGGCTGCATGACCTGGATCAGCTTGGCGTATTCGGGACTGCCTACACCGCCGCGGGACTCGAAGCAAATGGGCCGACCCTCACCTATCCGCTTTTCAGGATGTTCAACGGTCTTTCTGATGGGCTGATGATTGCAGTCATTCTCCTGGTCAGCGCCCTGGTGATTGCCATTGCTTTCCTGTGCATTCGCTTCACGCTGCTGGCAAAAATCGAGGATGACTACCGTGAAATCGGCGTGATGAAAGCCATTGGGCTGCGCGTTTCCGACATCAAGAAAATCTACCTGACAAAATACGTCGCCATCGCAGCGGCGGGCAGCCTGCTTGGGTATGGGCTATCCTTTGCCTTTCGGGACGCGCTGCTCGCTAACATCCGGCTATATATGGGCGAAAGTGAAAACGCTGCCCTGTCGCCGATTTTGGGTATTGTCAGTGTCTTACTGGTGTTCCTGGCGATCAGCGCCTATGTGAACGGCGTGCTGGGACGGTTTCGTAAAATTTCTCCGGCGGAAGCCGTCCGTTTTGGAATCTCTCAGGAAAAATCGGGTGGGGAAAAGCGTTTCCGTCTGAGCATGAATAAACTGCTTGGCATAAATGGTTTCCTCGGTTTCAAAGACGTTCTCGCCCGGAAAGGCCTGTATGCTACCATGCTGGCGGTGCTGGTGCTGGCGGCGTTCATCATCATCGTCCCGCAGAATTTGCACAATACCATCTCCTCCAACAGTTTCATTACCTACATGGGGGTTGGGGACAGCGACCTGCGCATTGACATTCAGCAGACCGACCATATTTCCGACAGAGCGGCGGAAATCGCCGCGGTGATGGAAAATGATGAATCTATCTCCAGGTTTGTTGTGCTGACCACCCAAACCTTCCGTGTGAAACTGGCTGACGGCTCGGAGGAACGGATCAAGGTTGAACTGGGAGACCATTCGGTCTTCCCCCTGACCTATGCCGAGGGACGCGCCCCTGCTGCGGAGAACGAAATCGCGCTTTCGGTACTGAATGCCAGCGAGATGGGCAAAAAGGTGGGGGATGTTATCATGCTGATCTTGAATGAGCGCGAGACAACGCTCACAGTCTGCGGCACGTATTCCGATGTGACCAATGGAGGCAAAACCGCGAAAGCAGTTTTCTCCGATGACTCGGCGGAAACCATGTGGAGCGTCATCACCGCACAACTTTCAGACCCAGCGCTCGTGGACCAGAAGATTGTCGAATATTCAGACAGGTTCGCTTTCGCTAAAGTGTCGGACATTGATGAATTTATCCGGCAGACCTACGGCGGGACCATCAGCGCCATCGGCAAAGTCTCCTATGCCGCCATCGGCGTTGCGCTGACGCTCACCGTGCTGATCACCCTGTTGTTCATGAGAATGCTGGTCGCCAAAGACAGATACGCGATTGCGGTGATGAAGGCGTTTGGTTTTACGAACTCAGACATTAAAGCGCAGTATATTGCGCGTTCAATATTCGTCCTGATTATCGGTATTTTGCTCGGGACACTGCTGGCAAATACGCTTGGGGAGACCCTCGCAGGCGCGGTGATTGCCTCGTTTGGGGCTTCGTCCTTCAAATTTGTCATCAATCCGGCCTTTACCTACCTGCTCAGCCCGCTGATGATGGCAGGTGTGGTGCTTGCCGCGACAATCCTGGGTACCTTGGACGCAGGCCAAATCAAAATCTCTGAAAACATAAAGGAGTAATTCATGAAAACCCTGATTCACAGTGAAAATATCGTCAAGTCTTTTGGCGTGGGTGATGAAAAACGCAATGTGCTCGATGGTGTCTCGGTTGAAATCAACACGGGTGAGTTCGTTGCAGTGATGGGTCCCTCGGGTTCGGGAAAATCAACACTGATGTTTGCGCTGAGCGGCATGGACAACGTTGACAGTGGCACCGTCACTTTCGATGGACTGGATTTGTCGGCGCTCAAGGACAACGAACTGGCTGACCTGCGCCGGACAAAAATGGGCTTTGTCTTCCAGCAGCCGACCTTGTTGAAAAACCTGAACATCCTCGACAACATCATTTTGCCGTCCATGCGCAATGGCAGCAAAAATGGCGCGCATCTCACCGAAAAAGCTGAAATGCTGATGAAAAAAACAGACATTGCCGGGCTGGAAAACCGTGACATCACCCAGGCTTCGGGCGGGCAGCTCCAGCGGGTTGGAATCTGCCGCGCGCTGATGGGCGACCCAAAGATTATTTTCGGGGACGAACCGACCGGCGCTTTGAATTCAACATCGGCCAACGAAATTATGAGCCTGCTGGCTGGGATTCATCGGACTGGCACGACCATCATGCTGGTTACGCATGATGTCAAAGTCGCTGCCAAAACCGGGCGGGTACTGTTTATTTTCGATGGCAAAATTGCCGGGGAATACCGGCTGGGCGTGTATGATGAAACTTGTGATGACCTGAAAGCCCGTGAGGAGGGTCTCACGGCCTGGCTGGCTGGAATGAAATTTTGAAATTGAGGCAGCTTCATGATTACCCTTTTTGACTTAAGGAAGAACCCAGATCTCGAAACCGTTGCCGCCATTGCGCCCCTATATGATGAACAACTGCGCTGCAAGACTTTAGACTCCGCAGCGATCAAGGCGTGTATCGGGTGCTGGTCCTGTTGGGTGAAAACACCGGGCAAGTGTGTTTTTAAAGACGCTATGGAAGAAGGCTACTCAGACTATGTTAATTCTGACAAGGTGATCTTGCTCATGGATACCGCCCAAGGCTTTATTAATCATTGCGCCAAAGCATTTGTTGACCGCACCATCCCTCATTATCATCCCTATATTGAAATTGTAGACGGTGAATGTCATCACAAAGCGCGATATGAGCACTACCCTGAGCTTCACTTCTACTATGATGATCGGGACCTAAAACAAGAGGAAGCGCAAGTCGTCGAGGATTATCTTTACAGAACGGCGTATCATTTTCAGTCAAAGGCCTACCGCATTCACAAGAACCCTGCATGGACTTTGACAGAACTGCGCCCGCGCGGCCCCAGGAACAAGGTCTTGAAGCCCAACGCCACCGAAAAGGTGAACAAACTCGTTCTCTACAATGGTTCACCCAGGCTTAGCGGCAGCAATACAGCTCTCATTCTCCGGGCGATAGCAGATGCTTATAGCCCGAATATCGTCGTTCGCGATCTTAAACAAAAGAAAATGTGGCCACAGTGGGCATCGGATTTCTCTTCCGAGAGCGCAGTAATCTTTGTTCTGCCTCTTTACGTACATGCTATGCCTTCCCATGTGATGGCCTTTATTGAAAGGCTTCAACCCTCCAAGGGTTCACTGGGTTTTATCGTACAGCAAGGTTTTCCAGAAAGCAGCCAATCCTACTTTTTGGAAGCCTACTTTGAAAATCTGACCCGGCGCCTCCAAAGAGACTATCTGGGTACAGCCATAAAAGGAGGTGTTGAGGGTCTGCAGCTTCAGCCAGCAAAAGAGCAAGAAAGGATTCTTACACCTTTTGTGGAGTTAGTCGGATATGTCCTCGAAAGCGGCCAAATGTCAGCGCAGATCCTGGCTAAACTGGCAGACAAAGGCTGTTTGTCAAAAGGGATGATTTTTATATTCAGGCTCCTGGCTCCCACAGGCTTGATCCACTTTTACTGGGATCGGCAACTAAAGCAAAACAATGCCTTTCACCAACGTTTTGACAGACCTTATGACGCTTCTTAATGACTACGGGTTTCTGAGTGGTTTTCTTGCAATGTTTATGAGATATCATTTACATACGCAGGTTGGATTGAGGGCAGCACACCATACCTTCCGAGGATAACAAGCTGCTCCAAAACCCAACAATATCAGCCAGATGTTGTTGGGTTTCGTTTAGATACTGGCTTGGGTCGGGCCAGCCGCGCGTCGCTCAACCTAACCTACAAAATTCAACGATTTAGCGTGAGAACCACTTACAACCACTATCACCTATACCATTCACTACATCCTGATGGGGTTGGGCGTTCCTGGCAATTGTTGGTGTGAACTCCCCTTCAGCGCCGCCCCGCCGGGTTCCAGGATAGCATCCCCTACACCGTGGCGCTTGTCAAGCTAGGCGAAGAACCCGTCAAGATCGGCGTGCCGGTCGAGATGATCACCTGGCGCATCCGCCAGGACGGCGACGAATGCGGGATGCTGGTGTAAGGGTTACTCGTAGGCATGTCTGTGACGTAAGTTTCGATCCGGACTCACAGCAGGGGCGTCGAGCATACACAGTGTGAAAATGACTGCCTAAAAACTATTTTTCAACCAACAAGCCGGGATGGTTCGCCTTGTACATCTTTGGGAGCACTTTTTCCAAGCGATGTTCCTTCTTTAAAGAGAATCATTAGTGCAATAAAGACAGAGAACACTGTAAAAAGCATCCAATAGATCATTTTCTCGCTCCCGGAAAACACCAGCAGCATCATACCACCAGCCAAAAGATTAGAGGTGTAGTGGAAAAGGATCACTGCCGGTACGCTACCACCGCTCCGGTTAAAGAGCCAGGTGATGATTATTTGAAAAGCGATAATATAGCCAAACACATCAAACCAGGGCAGGGTTCCATGCATCAGCAAAGGAAGATGCCAGATCGCACGGAAAAAGGACATGATCAGCGTGGCGATTAACGGGCCGTTCTTGTGCTGGTTGAACTTTTCCTGTAGTTTCGGCAGAGCAAAACCGGTCCAACCCGGCTCTTCCCATATACCTCCGAGCAACAAAAGCTGGATCCAGGTGGCTGGAGCAGGCAGTTTTGGAGATAAAGTAACCATTGCCCCGAACAACAAGTTGAGGATAAACGCGCCAAACAAGGAAGCAATAATTATAGAGGGGCCAATTAAATACCACCAGCCTGCGCGCCAGTGGATTATACGTGACCACCATTCGCGCAGCCCAGGTCGCCCCGAATTAATCGCTAGTACAAGGACGGCAGCCAGTGCTGGTCCATAGGGGAAGAGTGCGCCATCCGCAACGGGAACAGACCACCAGCTGAACAGGTAGGTGAATAAGAAGAACATGGGAAGTGGGTATTGGGAGAAGAGATTATCCTTTTTTTTCATCACGCCCTCCATACGGACATGAAACCGTAAAAGTTCGGTGGTTCTGGCTGCACCTGTATCTTCTCCTTTTGGGATAACTACATGAGGTGCAATTACCTTATCCTGTAATTTTAATTCAACATGAACGCAACAATTACAGCTTATATAACATTTTGCGAACTTAGCATTGGGTAGTGTTCAACATAAAAAAGAAGCACAACCGGATTGAGTCATGATGTCATATCCGCATGGGGTAATCTACATCTGCTTTGCAGGAACGCATGAAGAATGTGACAAGATTGATGTGGCCACCATTTGAAGGGAGCAGCAGTATGAGATCTAACCTATTTGCACCAAAGGTGACTACAAAGTCGCGGTGAGGGAAACAGAGAAATAAGGGAATCGCGACCAGGCCCCTGAAGCGGACCGGCTGGATGCGCTGGTAAAGCTGACTGAATTGTAGGAGGCAAACCATTCCCCGATTCCTGTTCCGGGTGATCCGGCGGAAGTGTTCGAATATTATTTGGAAAGATGGGGTATTAATCGTTCCGATCTCATTTCATTTTTTGCATTATAATCAAAAGAAAAGGTGACCCATGGACGCCAGAAAAATTCAAATAACAGAGAATGATCTCAAGAATCTATATGAAGCGATCCGCGAAGCTGAAAACAGCGGATACCGCAGCAGTATTTACCTGCAGCAGTTGAAAGGTGAGCTGGACCGGGCGGAGATCGTCACGCCTGAAGAGATTCCGGCGGATGTGATTACCATGAAATCGAAGGTTATCCTGACCGATCTGACAGATAACAGCACCATGGAACTGACTCTCTCATATCCTGAGGAGGCAGTCGGCGGCGAAGGGCGGGTATCCATCCTTGCGCCCATCGGTACGGCCATCCTTGGCTACCGGGTGGGGGATGTGATCGATTGGGATACCCCGGCCGGGAAGACCAGCCTGCGGGTAGAGAAGGTCATCTACCAACCCGAAGCTGACGGCAAATATGATTGATCTCGCTCTGTTCCGCTGGTCAGACATGTGCTGGCCAGGAAAGGCTGTTCTTCAGGCTTTTATCTTGAGATGACCACAGGATAGCTTCAGGACTGCACACCGCGCCAACAATTGAGAAATTGAAGCGCTCTCCCAAAGAGGAGGGCGCTTTTTGATTTCTATATATCCCCGGCGGACTACCAGGCCCTGTTACAGGTCTGGCAGCTGCCAGTCGATGGGCGGCAGACCGGCCGCCTGGAGGGCGGCGTTGGCTTTGGAGAAATGGCGGCAGCCGAAGAATCCGCGGGAGGCGGAAAGCGGTGAAGGATGCGGGGCTTTCAGCACTGTGTGGCGGGCCGTGTCGATCCATTCGGCCTTGCGCTGGGCATAGCTGCCCCATAACAGGAAAACCACCCGGCTGTCTTTGGCATTGACTGCGCGCAGCACCGCGTCGGTGAAAAGCTCCCAGCCCTTGCCCTGGTGCGAATTGGCCTGATGGGCACGGACGGTGAGCACCGCGTTCAGCAGCAGCACGCCCTGTTCGGCCCAGGGGATCAGACAGCCGTGGTTGGGGATGCGGAACTGGATGTCCTCTTGAAGTTCCTTAAAGATGTTCTGCAGCGATGGTGGCGCGGGAACCCCGGGGCGCACCGAAAATGCCATCCCGTGGGCCTGGTTCTCATTGTGATACGGGTCCTGCCCGATGACCACCACGCGCACCTGTTCGAATGGTGTATAGCGCAGGGCGTTGAACACATCGTTCCCCGGTGGGTAGACCCTGTATTTGCGGCGCTCCTCGCTGACAAACTGGTAAAGCTGCTGGTAGTAGGGTTTGGTGGTTTCGCCGGCCAGTACGGAAAGCCAGCTGTCTGGAATGGGCATAAAGGGCTCCTTGCGTTTCCGTGGTGGGGTCTCGCTCCACGGTTGGTTCTATATTTGTTTGGTGTTCTTCTCTCTGAGTGCCAGTCCTTCCAGAACGCGGTGCGTGCCATCACAAAGGGGTTTTTGACGGGATTGTCCGCAATTGCATAAGGTCACGCGGTTGCGGGTTTCAAAAGGTTTGCCGTCCGACCGCTCAATTGGAATATTTCCCGTGACCCACAAGGGTCCGGGAATTTCACCTTCCGCGATAATTTCAGTTGTCACGGCAATCTGCTCAGGCAGATCCGGTTCAATATCCAGCCCGCCGGCCTCAATACGGTAGGTCAACGCGCCAGACGGGCAGCGTTCAACCATCGCGATGGCTAATGACCGCGTTTTCGTATCCGCAGAACCGGCAACCAGCTCGCTGATTTCAGTATCGCGCAGCCCACAGTAACCTGACTCCATGCACAGTGAGGGGTCTTTCCTGACAATAATATGGGTCCCGCCCGTAAACCGGAACGAGCGTTCTTCGGTTGAACCGGTGTCAGCGGTCTCGGTCCCGTCAAAATTAACTTTATGGTGTGCGCCATCGCAGAAAGGTTTGTTCTTGGAGTGACCGCAGCGGCAAAGACGGTAATAATCCCTGCCTTCCATGTTTTGGACGGTGTAGTCTTTGACTTTTTCCCAGGTCAGGGGTTCGCCGTATTCAGAAACCACCTGTTTTTTATGAACCAGAGGTATGTTGCCAAACACATGGTAAGAACCGTTCTTCATAATCACAATCTTGCGGGTTGATTTTTCATTTTCAGGGGAATTGGTCATTTTATTTTTCTCCTCAAACTTTTTGGCCGTATCATAGGAGCCTGATACGGCCATTCTATTTAGATTACGACTATTGGATAATAACATAAAATGAATGAACAAAGCCAAGAATTAAACTTTGTACATTATAAAATGGATTGGATTGGATTGTTACCGGTTCTTTACAGGGTGGGGTGAATCGTTTGGGCGGGAATATGGCTGTGGTTCCGCCCGATGTCAGGGATGTCAGACCGCGCCAACAAATGAATGATTGAAAACCCAATATGGGGCGCCAGGGTTTGAAACCTGCTTTGAAGAGCGGCATAATTGAAGTATAGTGGAATCACAATCCCCATAATCGTCCGGTGAACTGACTTTCAAAACCGCAAAAGGAGGAGGACTATGTCATCTGTGATTAAAAACAAAGCCTTATGGCGTGCGCTAATCCTGGCATTGTTGACTATTTCCATGATGGGGCCGTGGGCATTTGACCTGCTCAATGTCCCCGCGCAATACCCGTGTACGCCTCCAAACGTGCGATTGAACGGCGACTTTTGCGGCAGTCCCGTGTCGGGATTGGCAGCTTTTCGGATGGCTGCCGGTGGATTGTTCGTTGTACTCAATGGGCTGATAAAAGGAAATATGGCGGCTTCGATCTCAGAATTTATGATGATACTTTCTCTTTGTTTTATTGTGCTTCCGTTTTTCAGCACGATCCTGCTGTTCTGGAAATCCAGCTCGCGCCGGCTGCAAATTCTAAATCTGGTCGTGTGCGTAGGGGCTTGTTTTCCCGCCGCGGTGG
>ENA-OSEO01002840-OSEO01002840.1-sediment-metagenome-genome-assembly--contig:-NODE-2840-length-22698-cov-3.495204_pt1 | contig 22698 bp, 17 predicted proteins | sample MGYA00237883_ERZ534232 | MGnify/ENA metagenome assembly ERZ534232
TGCGGACCCGACCGCGTGGAGCGGGACTCAGTTCAGTGATATGCGCGGCTGCTCTTTCAGGGCCGTCTCCAGCCGGCGGTTCGAGATACCGGGGATGATTTGCTCCTTGAGGTCTTGTGGATAGCCTACGTCCCAGGGCGAGGGGCCGACCCACTTGCTCTGCGTCCCTGCGATCGTGATGGTTCCGTCCGGGGCCAGCGTGACCACAGCGAACAGCGGCCGCTCGTACGGAGCGGTGTACTTGATCCAGGGGTAGTCCCGATCGATCTGCGGGCCATACCGGACGTGCTGGTAGTCATTGCCCATCCAGAAGTAAGACATGCTGTTGATCTGGATGTAGTGAATGCCATTGATCTGGCGGCAATAGTCCATGTGATGGTGCCCACTGAAACACGCCAGGACCCTGCCCCCGCCGATGGCCCGGTGGGTCTCGTCCAGGATCTTGCGGACAGCCTCGCCATTGGCGATGCCACCCTCGGCCTCCGGGCTCTGATGGGAGAAGACAATGGTCGGCAGGCGGGTTCCGGCCAATTCCTGTCGGAGCCACTGCTGTTGCTCATCACCGATATACCGAGCGTAGCCCGGCTGAGGCGGTTCCGTCTTGTCGTTGCCGTCGAGGACGATGAAGTGGTACCCGCCTGCCTCGAAGGAGTAATACCGGGCCGGCATACCCCAGTAGGCCACCGTTTGCTCCCGGCTGAACCCGCCGTCCATGTCATGATTGCCCAAGACGTGGTAGCGGGGCCCATCGAAGGCCCTCCAAATCCCCAAGAAACCATCATTGGCCGCGATGGGGCGACAGAAGTCCCCCAACTGAATGATGAAATCGACCTTCTCCCGCTTCATCCGTGCCACAAACACCTCAAGCCGCCGGTCGGCGTCATGCATGATGTCCTTATGCACATCGGCACAAATCCCGAAGCGAACGGGCTGCCGATCTGTCGCGCTGCCTTCGGTCCCCGGAAGCAGTGACATGGCAACACTGAAGACGACCAATGCCGCAGACGCAGTTCGAGGAATCGGTACATTCATACACACTCTCCTTCCGACCACAAGCTCAATACCACTTTGATGTCAACTCAATCCCCTTGCGACCCGGAGGTTCGGTTTGTCGATGCTAACCTGTACGGCGAGACTTCACCAATGGGCTCCATCATACGATCATGGCCCCCTTTGCTCAACGAGGATCACTGTGGTTCAGGTGGAGCCTCAGATCAACCAGCTACGAGCATCCGGCCGCACCACAACCCTTATAACCCTGCCATGGCTCTCTTTCCCATCCTTGAGAAAGAGAGCCTGTCGCATCTGACGGCGGCTCTCGGAGGCGGATGAAAATGGCAGGACAAAGACCTGTGGCGAAGTTCGCGGCCGGGCAAGTGGCGGCGGCCATCTGGGAAAATGAGGTGATGACCCGAAGCGGCAAGAAGCTGACCATGCTCAAGGCGAGCGTGGAAAGAAGGTTCAAGGACAAGGACGGGCAGTGGAAATCATCGAACAGCTTCAGCAGAAACGAGATTCCTTTGGCGATCTACTGCCTGCAGAAATCGCTGGAGCACATCATCGAGAGCCGCAAGGACGAGGACGAAGCGGCGGAGGAGGAGGCGGTGTTTTGACGGCGGCGTTCTTGCCGCTTTTCCTTTGGTAGTGATTCGGCATGGCCGCGACGCGAACTCACACGGTGAGACGCGAGGTTTCATTCATGGAACTGCACAGCGATGCCGGGAAAACGGTTCCAGGTCACTCGCAGAGTCACTGATATAGACGTCTCTGACACCCGGGTGTTTACATCAAGGAGCCGAGCGATACGACAAATGGAGGGATGGCTGCGGTAGCTCAGTCATTTTGGCATTGAGAAGCTGTACCAATTCAGCCTGTCCATGACGGTAGATATCCGTGATGTCGAGCACGAGGATCTGCTTGCGGAGGTTGACCTGAGGGAAGCGTCTGGCGATCTCGGTACGGTGTCTGTCTTCCATGACGATGATGAGGTCGGCCCAGGCAAGCTGCCGGGCCGTGACAGGCTGGCGGCAGTACAGGCCTGCGGACTCGGTATGGAATGGCCCTCGAAAGAGCTGGGCGGCTGTCCTGCCGCAGTTTCTACCCTGGTTGCAGATGAAGAGGATGTTCATGCACAGCGACAGGTGACTCGGGTATATAAGTCTTTGCTCCGAATGACTCTCATACTATGGAGGAGCGTGGCTGTTCAGCCGCTGTCTCACGAGTCGACCGGGCCTAAATACTACCCTGCGTTTGGCCGGCACCGGCACCTTCTGCGAAGTTCTGGGGTTCTGGGCCGTGCGGGCGGGTGTGGTCATGGTCTCGAAGACGCCGAAGACGCGAAACTCCACGCGATTGCCGTGGGCAAGCGCATGGATGATCACATCGAAGAGGTGCTGGACCACGGCCTCGACCAGCGTACGGTTGGCCCCGGCGGCTTGGGTGATACGGTCGATCAGGTCTTTCGTCGTTGTACTTATCGCAGGGTCTCCGGACCGGTTACCTGCGGGTCCCGGTCGGGACATCACGTTCATTGGAAGATGGCAGAGTGAGCAAGTGCCGGTTGGACAGGATGTGTTCGCTTGGTAAGATGAGGCCATATGCTCGAAAGTTGCAGGTACATCATGGTATTCACCGTTACGGCGCAGACTATCAAGAGGGCTAAGCGATGAACAAAACACTCTGTGTACTGCTGACGACTTTGTGGCTGGCGGCGGGTCCCGACGATGCACCGGGCACACTGGGACGTATCGTCATCCGCCTGGATCGTGACGCATCCCCTAGGGTGAGGTTCGGGGCACAGCATCTCAGCGATGCACTCCGCGAGATAGGTTACGAGCCGATAACGACCGTCGGACGGGATCAGGTTTCGCCACTCGTCGTGGTGGGGGTGGACCGCCGGGACGGACGAACCGAGGACTACCGGCTGCTGCGAAGGGGAAACAACGAGATTCGCGTGACGGGTTTTGGAGACTCGGGTGCACTTTACGGATGTCTGGAGTTATCCCGGCGGATCATCGATGGGGAGAGCCTGCCCGGGGAACTGGACGTAACAGACGGTCCGGCATTCCGCCTACGCGGGCCGTGTGTTGCCATGCAGTTGACGACGATTCTGCCCGGCCGGGATACGTATGAATACCCGTATACGCCGGAGCACTTCCCGTTTTTCTACGACCGGGTCCAATGGATCGAGTACCTGGACTTCCTGGTCGCGAACCGGTTCAACACGCTGTACCTGTGGAATGGACATCCGTTCGCGTCCCTGGTGAAATTGCCGGAGTACCCCTATGCGCTGGAGGTGCCCGAGGAGATATATCGACGCAACGTCGAGATGTACCGCTTTGTGACGGAGGAGGCGGACAAGCGCGGGATCTGGGTCGTCCAGATGTTCTATAACATCTTCGTCTCCCAGCCCTTTGCCGAGCATCATGCGATTGCGACACAGCATCGCATGCCGACGAAACTGGTCTCGGACTACAATCGCAAGTCGATTGCGAAGTTCGTCGAGACGTATCCGAATGTGGGTTTGCTGGTTTGCCTGGGAGAGGCCTTGCGCGGGCAAGAGAACCAGGAAAGGTGGATGAACGAGACGGTGATCGAAGGGGTAAAGGACGCGATGCAGCGGCTCGGGATGACGGAGGAGCCCCCCATCGTGGTCCGGGCACACTCGGTGTCGGACGCCAAGGCCCTGATGGAGTCGGCGCTCAAGCGATACAAGAACCTCTACACCATGGTCAAGTACAACGGAGAGTCGCTGACTACCTATGAGCCCCGTGGAGCGGGACAGCAGGTGCATCTGGACCTGAGCCGGCTGGGCTCTACTCACGTGGTCAACGTTCACATCCTGGCGAACCTGGAGCCGTTTCGCTATGGTGCCACGGAGTTCATTCGCCAGAGCGTGCTGGCCTGTCGGGATCGACTGGGCGCCCAGGGGTTGCACCTGTATCCGCTGGCGTACTGGGACTGGCCGCACACGCCGGACCAGGGTGATGCGGACCAGAAGCAGTATGAGCGGGACTGGATCTGGTTTGAAGCCTGGGCGAGATACCTGTGGCAGCCGCAGCGTGATCGGCAGGCCGATCATCGGTACTGGGTCGGGCGACTCACGGAGACCTTTGGCAACGAGCAGGCGGCGGAGCTGATCCTGTCGGCCTACAACGATGCCGGCAACTGTGCGCCGATGCTGCTGCGGCGCTTCGGCATCACGGAGGGCAACCGTCAGACCCTTGCGCTGGGGATGTTCCTGGACCAATTGGTGAACCCGCAAGCGTATGGTCCCTTCAACGGCTTGTGGGAGTGGCAGTCACCTCCGGGAGAGCGGCTGCAGGACTACGCCGGAAAGGAATGGGCCGGGCAGGAGCACGAAGGGGAGACCCCGCCGTCGGTGATTGAGGATGTATCACGGTTTGCGGCACGGGCCGCGGAAGCGATCGAAAGAGCGGCGCCGCTGGTGACGAAGAATCGGGACGAGTTCGAGCGGTTTTACAACGACGTGCACTGTATTCAACTTATGAGCGAGAATTACGCCCAGAAGGTCCGGGCGGCGATGCTGGTCTTGCGCTACGGCTACAGCCGCGACAAGCGGGACATGCAGGCGGCGGCGGTGCACCTGGAGAAGAGTTTGGAGATCTACCGGGCCTTGGCGGACCGCACCGCTGGAACCTACCGATACGCCAATACCCTCCAGACCAGCCATCGACGAATCCCCATTCGATGCTGGAAGGACAACGGGCCGTACCATTATCACTGGCGGCACATGCTTTCGCTATATGAGGAGGAACTGGCGCAATTCAAGCAGCGCGTCGCCGGCATCGAATAGCCCTTGATTGAGGGCGATCATTCATCTCTGTGAGGTCTGCGGGTTCGCAGCCTGCCTGAAGTTGGTTGCTGGCGGCTGTGATGCCCGGTCCATGAGCGCTTGACAGGCACACGTCGCTCCGGTGCACTGACGGCCTGTGTCACCGTTTCACTCCGGCCGGTGCAAGCCTGCTACTTCTGTTGAGAGCGTTGATAGACAACGGACGATACACGTACTGGCTTTCCCGCCAGCCGATTCTCGGCGGCGTGGCGTTTGAGAATTTCGAGATGCGCGAGCGCTTTTGCGAAGGCCAGCGGTTCATCTTCGGGATTACGCGTAGGCCCCCCCACGATTTGGGCTTTGCGAAGCCATCTCAATAGGGCTCTTCGGGCGTACGTGCGCCAGGCGGGAAGCTATGGTGCCGAGTTCTCCGGCCGAGCGTCCTTGTCTCGGCCAGGGCCCTGGGTTCGCGGTATAGAATAGGGATCTCTCGCCTCGGCCCACAGGTTCAACTCGCCGTGTTTGCGTGTGACCTTGTACTCTCCGATGAGCCGCTGATCGTCCCGAAACAGGGTGTGTTTGCGATCCGCAAGTTCTGCGACCAGAGCTTTCAAGACGGGATAGCGGGCCACTTGTTCTCTGACTTTGATCATGTGGTCCTCGTTGGCATTGACGCCATCGAGGACGATGCCGTTCCACACGGCGAACGCAATCGAGAGCACCTTCTCGACTCTTGCTTCCGTCGCATCGTCGGGCATCGTCGCCAAGAGCGGTGCGGCGAAATCGAGGAACGTCTCGGAAATCTTCCGGTCGGGGTAGGTGGCCTGTTGTCTCTTGTTCGATTTCACCTGTTCTGCCTTTGGCACAGCAATAGCACTTCGTAAACACAAGTACATCGAGGATGGCGGAGAGCGGCCGTACGGGCAAGCTGTGGCTATTGGGAGAGTCTATCTCGCGGCCAGGTCCAGTTCCTGAGCCCTGGCCGCGTGGGGCAGGGGAGGTGAAAGCATGCAGGATATCTCGATCCGAACGATGCTCCTGGAGTTCGTGGATTCCAACGGAGCCAGCCACATCCGCCAGACGCACATCGAAATCCTTCGACACAAACCCGGCACGCCGGAACATACCATTCGGGCCCGGCTGTCGGAGGCCGTATCGGACGGTTTGCTCGACCGGCTGGGGGACGGTTTCTACGATGTCTACGCTGAGGACGAGGGCATGACATCGGTTGTTTCATACGTGAACCGAATGCCGCTCTGGGGCGACTCACGGTACCGGGGCAACTGTGACGGGAGGCTTATCAAGGACCTCATCCTGCGTTATGGGGCCAGAAAGGTCGGGGACCCGATGGAGGGGTCCGGTACGAGCAGAGATGTGGTCGCCGGGCTCAACCGGTACAAACGCCTGGGCATCCGTTACTGGGGCGGTGACCTCCGCAGCGGTTTTGACCTGACGAAGCAGGAGCTACCCGGACGGTTCGATTTCGTCTGGATTCACCCGCCGTACTGGAACATCGTGCCGTACCGAAGTGGTGCAAGTGACCTGAGCGACTGCGGGAGCTATGAGCAGTTCCGGGAGATGCTGATGGTCTGCCTGCGGCGGTGCTACGCGGCGTTGGAGGTGGGCGGTAGGCTGGCGGTGCTGATTGGGGATGTACGGCGAACCGGCAGGTACACTCCCATTGTCAAGGACGTCATGGACTTCCCGTGCGGCGAGATTCGCAGCGTCATCATCAAGGTCCAGCACCACTGTACGAGCGACCGCAAGAGGTACGGCCGGATGGAAGATGTGCCGATTCGCCACGAGTATTGCGTGGTGTTCAAGAAGCCGATGACTGAGTCACGGACACAGATGCCGGTTGCCAAATGTGTCAGCCGAAACGCACAAGAAGCGGCAGACCATCGGCGTGTTGGGTGATGCGCATGGCAGTTGAACGCAAAGGGTGCCATCGGAATACGGCCGTGGGTAGTTGACGAGGAAGAGTTCACCGATGAGGTCCGCCGGGAGATGGAGGAGGCCCAGCAGGAGATGGGCCGCGGAGAGTATGCCACGCACGAGGAGGTCATGACCGAGTACAAACTGCGGCGATAGACTCGCCGGTGAGCGGGTTGTCCATGGGTTCGTACCGTGGTACTCTCGGTGCTCACATGGTGCAGGGTGGCACGTACATCGCAGTATTCCATCTGCCCCAACGTCGACGCGTTCGCGTCGGATGCCTGGGCTGGTTTACCTTCGAGCCCGGCCTGTACTTGTACGTGGGGAGTGCCAAGAGAAGTCTCGCCGCGAGGCTGGAACGCCACGGTCGGGCCGACAAACCGCTCCGCTGGCACATCGACTGCCTGTCCGTTCATGCCCGGCTGCTGGGGGCCCTGCTCATCCCAGACGGGTACGTGGCCGAGTGCGAATTGGCGGCCGAACTCGCCAAGTTGTATGAGTTGGCGGTGCCGGACTTCGGCAGTTCCGATTGCCGGTGTGGCGGCCATTATAATACTCCCGCTTTTTTGGACCGGTGGATCAGGTAGGGTTGCTGTGGTATGGTGGGGTCTGACAGGAGGTTTCCATGGCACAGCGTAGGCGGCATGACGGGACTTTCAAGACGCGGGTTGTGGTCGAGGCGATGGGCGGTCAACGGACGGTGAACGAGATCGCGGGATCCTACGGGGTCCATCCCTCGCAGGTGGCCAAGTGGAAGGCGGAGGCGTTGAAGGGTCTGCCGGAGGTTCTGTCGGACGGTCGGCGGGCGTCGGCGGATCGGGACGTGGAGACGGAGGCTCGGCTGTATCAGCAGATCGGGCGGTTGACGATGGAGGTACAGTACCTGAAAAAGAAGCTGGGTCTTTGCCGCTCGGACAGCGTCGAGGGCTGATCGAGCTGGGCAAGTGCTATACCCATAACTCGATGCTGGCGGAATCGGACATGAAGGGCAAGGCCGACATCGAGCAGACGCTCGAACTCCTGGCGGCCAAGCACCTGGGCAAGAGCTACGAGCCCGACCGCTCGCCCTTCCCGCCGCCCGCGAAGGAATTCGCCCTCCGCGGCGAGATCCGGCTGGGCAACGTGTCCTACGGCGGCCGGGAACTGTACCCATTCTATTTGAAAAGCTCCCGTCTGAAAGAGCACATTCTGATCGCCGGCAGGAGCGGGGCGGGCAAGACGAACCTGACGTTCGTCTTGATGGAGGGGATCATCTCCTCCGGGATCAAGGTCCTCGCTTTGGACTGGAAGAGAGGCTACCGGGACCTAAGGAGCCGTCACAAGGACCTGCGGGTCTATACGATCGGCCGGGATGTGGTACCGTTTCGCTTCAATCCTCTGATCCCGCCGGCAGGCTGTGAGCCACACCTGTGGATCAAGCTGATCATCGATGTCATGGCCTCGGTGTACCTCGGAGGCGAGGGAGTGATCAGCCTTCTTGTCGCGGGATTGGACCATCTGTACTCGCAGTTCGGCGTCTTCGACCAGACACAAAGGGCCTGGCCCACGATCCAGGATCTGCTGGCATGGCTGCGCACCGCCAAGCTCAAGGGCAGGGCGGCCCTGTGGCAGGTCTCGGCCGAGAGGATCCTCCTGGCGATGACCTACGGCGAGTTCGGAGCGGTGCTCAACACCAAGGACAATAGCCATGTGGCCGAGTTGCTGGACCACAATGTCGTCCTGGAAATGGATGGATTATCGAGTTCCTCGGACAAGGTGATGTTCTCGGAAGCTTTGACTTTGTACCTGTACCGCCATCGCTTGGCGGTAGGCCCGCAGAAGCGATTGACCAACGTGATCATCCTGGAGGAGGCGCATAATCTGCTGCTGAAGAAGTCCACCGAGTCCAAGGAATCGGTCTTGGAAACCTCCATTCGCATGGTCCGCCAGTACGGGCTGGGTTACGTGTTCGTGGACCAATCGGCCTCTCTTCTGAGCAAGGTGGCCTTCGCGAATTCCTATGCCACGCTCGCCTTGAGTCAGAAGCTTCGCTCCGATGTCCAGACGATGGCGGGGGCCATGAACCTCTCGGATGAACAGACGGAGACCCTCAATACGCTGGCCATCGGTACCGCCGTGGTCCGCTTGGCGGACGAGCATCCGGAGCCCTTCCTGGTCAAAGTACCCCTGTGCTCGGTGCGGGAAGGCTGTGTCTCGGATGCCCAGATCCAAGCCCGATGGTGCGGTTGTCCCAGCGATTCCAGGCCGAATAGGCCTCCGCAGAACCAACCGCCGGCAGTTCCACCGATTCCACCGCCGGATAAGACAGATCAAAACTACCGGAATCACCTCCATACAGAAACAAAAGACACCCGCCCACCATCCCCCAGGCAATCGACAAGAGAAGAAGAGCCTTGCGATTGCGATCCAGAGCCACCCGACAAGCATCTATCGCGGGAAGATATCCGCTTCCTCTTTGATGTAGCGGCCCATCCGCTCTCGACCACCGTGACCCGCTACCAGCGGCTGAACCTCTCCCGCCGCCGCGGCAACGCCGTCCGCGAATCCCTCGCCGCCGCCGGCGCCATCGAACGGGTCGTCATCGCCACCCGCTGCGGCCAAGTCGTCCTGTACGAGCTAACGGACGCCGGCCGGGCGCTCTGTTCGACCCTGGGCATTGACCCAGGCCCCAAGCCTCGCGAGAGCTTGGAGCATCGGTTCTGGGTCCGCCAGACTGCCCACTGGTTCGAGGCCAAAGGTTACGAGGTGGCCTACGAGCACCCGGTCAAAGGCAACGGCGCCATCGATATCCTGGCGACCCGACCCGGCGAGAAGGTGGCCGTAGAGATCGAGACAGGCAAGTCCGACGTGAAGGAGAACATCGACAAGATCAGGCATGCGGGCTTCGACAGAATCGTGATGCTGGCGACCTCGCCCTTCGTTGTGGGAATCTGCCAGAAGGTAATCGATGCCACCGGGAAAACGGGTCCCACGCCGGTCGAGCTACTGACATGGTTGGACATTTCCTAGTGCGCAACTTGGGGCATAGTACTGGTTGGTTAGTTCTGGAGTTCTGCAAACCGTGGATGGGCCGGAGCTTATGGGCTCCGGCCCATGTGCTTTGACTGTTGTTTTGACTCGGCAAAGACCGTTTCGTGACGGTGCTGTCCTGAGACAGTTCATCGCATTGCCGATCCCACTGGTCCTGCGGAGTCTGTGCTGCCAGAGGCCAACACTCCCAGTCGGCTTTCGGGGGCTTGAACTCTCCCCTTGGTTGTGGCACAATGGCTTCCTCTGGGTTTCGGGCCGGTGGAAGGCTCAAATGACTGACGTCACACGCATTCTGAACGTCATCGAACGGGGGGACGCCAGGGTCACGGACGAACTCCTGCCGCTGGTCTATGAGGAGCTCCGGCTTCTGCCGGCCCACAAGCTCTCCCATGAATCCCCGGGTCAGACCCTGCAGGCGACCACCCTGGTCCACGAGGCATACCTCCGACTGGTGGGCAACGATACAGGGAGTTGGGATAGCAAGGGGCATTTCTTTGCGGCGGCAGCGGAAGCGATGCGGAGGATTCTCGTGGAGGACGCGCGGCGGAAGAGGAGGCCGAAACGAGGAGGACAACGCAACAAGACCGAACTCCTCGTGATGGACGTGCCCCTGGAAGGAAGCCCCCCTTTGATTCTGGCAGGGACGGCGACAGGACATTGGATCGGACAGGGGTACTTCCTATGAACAAGCTGAATCGTCGCGATTTCATTAAGGTAGCCGGGGTCGGCGGGATGACCCTGTTATGGCCCTGGGCTTCCCGTGCTGAGATGCGAGTTGCCGGCACTACGGGGCCGAACATCATCCTGTGCATGACGGACGACCAGGGGTGGGGTGACACCGGATACAACGGACATGCGGTTCTCAAGACGCCAAACCTCGACCGGATGTCGCGTGAGGGCGTTCGCTTCGACCGGTTCTACAGCGGTGCTCCCGTCTGCTCGCCCACCCGGGGCAGTTGTCTAACGGGCCGTCATCCCTACCGGTACGGCGTCTTCTTCGCCAACGAAGGACACATGGGGCCGGAAGAGATCACCCTGGCAGAAGTCCTCAAGTCGCGGGGCTATGCGACGGGACATTTCGGCAAATGGCACCTGGGCACGATGAGCAGGAGTATGAAGGACGGCCGGCGGGGCGGCCAACAGAATCAGCACTATTCGCCCCCGTGGGACAATGGCTTCGAGGTCTGCTTCTCGACGGAGCAGGCCGTCCCCACCTGGGATCCGATGAGAGATCAGCCGATTCCGACCAGGTATTGGATGGCGGAGGGCCAGGCTGCCACGGAGAACCTGGAGGGGGATGACTCCCGCGTGATCATGGATCGGGTGATCCCGTTCATTCAGGGGGCGGCCAAGGCAGGCAAGCCATTTCTGGCCGTCGTCTGGTTCCACAGCCCGCATGAGGAGGTTCGAGGCGGCGGGAAATATCTCGAGATGTACAAGAATCAGCCCGAGAAGAAGCGGCACTACTACGCCTGCCTAACCGCCATGGATGAACAGGTGGGGCGCCTGCGCCGTGAGTTGTGCGAGGCCGGGATCGAGAACAACACGATGCTCTGGTTTTGCAGCGACAACGGCCCCGAGCACGCGACGGGCCCTGGCTCGGCGGGCCCATTCCGTGGGCGCAAACGGAGCCTCTACGAGGGCGGCGTACGCGTGCCGGGACTGCTCGTGTGGCCCGAGAAGGTCCAGGCGCCACGCGTTGTCACGATGCCCTGTTCGACCAGCGACTACTTCCCGACCATCCTTGACGTTCTGGGCTACAGACTCCCCGAGTCGGAAACCCGGCCGTACGATGGGATCAGCCTCCTGCCTCTCCTGGAAGGCACAATGGCGGAACGTCCGCGCCCCCTGGCCTTCGAGTCGGCCAAGCAGGTATCCCTTACCGACAATCGATACAAGATCTACAGTTCGGATAGCGGTCAGACCTACGAGCTATACGATCTTGTGGAGGATCCTTCGGAGAGAACGGACCTGTCCGCGCGCGAGCCGGAGGTCTTGGCGCGGATGCGCACGACACTGGAGGCATGGCGCTCCTCCTGCAAGGCCAGCCTGGATGGTCAGGACTACCCATAGACCCGGCGTGGCCTTGCCCACACTCAAGATCAGGGGTATCTGTGCGAAGAGATGTTGGCAGGGGCTCACTTCTCCTTTGGCCAAGGATAGGCATTGCTGCCGGCGGCGGGTTCGATGGGGCTGGGCGGTAGTGTCTGCTGCCAAGCGAGGGCCTTCTCCGAAAGACGGGTGACAATCTCCGCATGTTGGCCCGCGAGGTTGTCCTGCTCCGAAGGATCGGCCGGGATGTCGTACAACTCGACGCGGGTGCGGTCGGGGTTCAGGAGCAGCTTCCATTGTCCCGCGCGGATGGCCAGGATCGGGCTGCGATTCCAGGGATGATTGAAGACACGAAAACGCCATTCCCACAACAGGAGGGCCGTGCGGCGAAAAGTCTTGTCGCCTCTGAACGCGGCGGCGACGCTCTGGCCGCGCTGCACAGCTTTCACCTCATCAGGCAGTGCCACGCCGGCCAGCTCGCAGAGCGTCGGCAGCAAGTCCGCCCCGCTGACAACGGTCTGGTCGTTTATTTGACCCGCGGGAGTGCCCGCGGGCCAGCGCACCAGGAAGGGAACACGGACGCCACCCTCATAGAGACTTCGCTTGCGTCCCCGCAGCGGGCCGGCGTTGCCGATGCCGGACCATGCAGCGTTGCCGATTTCGATATCCTCCGGCCCGTTGTCCGAAGAGAAGATCACGATCGTATTCTGCGCCAGACCGAGTTCGTCGAGCTTCGCCAGGAGCCGACCGATCTGGCGGTCCATTTCGCTGACCGTGGCCGCGTAGACCGCAAAGGGGGTGGTGAAGCCCACCGGTTCACTCCGGTGAAACGGCTTCATCTGCTCTGATGAGGGCGCCAGCGGCGCGTGAGGGTCATTGAACCAAAGTTGGCAGTAGAAGGGCTTGTCTTTGACGCGCTCCAGCACCTCGATGGTGGCGTCCACGAGCAGGCGCGAGGCGCGGGGTCGTTCCTTGACGTCCCAGAGGTTTGTGTCTTCGCCCGCGAGATCGGCCCGGACATCCAACCAGCGCGTCTCGTCGAAGCCGTAGGTGGTGAGGCCCTCGCCCGCCTGCGGCGGCCGGCCCAGGTGCCACTTGCCGACGTGTGCGGTGGCGTAACCGGCCTGCTGGAGGATCCGGGGCAGGGTCGCCGCGGACTGATCGAGGAATTGCGACATCCCCCGGCGGGTATTCTCCGCGGCGGACGCATAATGCCCATGGATGCGAAACTCGGCCGGCCAGCGGCCGGTCATCAACGTACAGCGCGAGGGGGAACACACAGAGCCCCCCTGGTAGTACTGCGTGAAGAGCGTTCCCTCCCGCGCCAGGCGATCGAGGACGGGCGTTCGAAACCTGGTGTTGCCATAGCACGAAGGATCGCCCCAGCCGAGGTCATCGGCGAGGATGAAGAGGATGTTGGGCCTCGCACGTGGCGTATTCTCCGCTGACTTGACCACCTGCGGCGACGATAGGCGGCCGGCCAGCAGACCGGCCATCGACCATTTCAGGAAGCCTCGACGACTGATTTTCTGTGCCACCCGTCTTCTCCTCTTCAATCTGCCGTGTGTTCCGTGACGTCGGAACAGCCCAACGTATCGGCGGGCCACCCCTGCATCATCGCCCATGCTATTCCTCGATGGACTCACACGCAAGGATGACGGCGCATTCTGAACTGTGGGAGTGCATGACGAACCGGCAGAATACCTTTGCCTGGAGCCCCGCACGCGGTTATAGTAATACTGTCCATCGGGCACGCTCATTGTCATACCTGCTCGTCTTGTTCCGTTCCGCAAGTCGTTCGGACTGCCCGTGCGGGGCCGATACCCAGTAACACCCAGTAGAGAGCCAATGGTATGGTGCTGTCAGCGACAACTCGTCGAATCCGCCTTGCAGGGTTCACGCTCATCGAGCTTCTCGTGGTGATCGCGGTGATTGCCCTGCTGATGGCGATCCTGATGCCCGCGTTGCAGAAGGCGAGGACCCAGGGCCGCCGGGCCGCGTGCGGCGCCCATCTCAAGTCGTGTGCCTACGCCGGGGTAATGTATTCCAACGACAGCAACGGCCAGTTCCCTTACTGCCACATGGATCTGTCCCCCGGCTCCGGCAGCTACGCGGTCTGGGTCAACAACCTTCTGGACAATCCCCGGTCGCAGGGTTTTCTGGCCCACGGCCTGTTCTTCTATCATCATCTGATCGAGGAGCCGAAGCTGTTCTACTGCCCGGGCAACAACAATCCGACGCTGCAGTACGGGAAACTCCCGGCGGACCCGGCCAACAAGGGCGGCGGATGGCCCCGCGGACGCGTCCCGGACGATCTCGGTCCCAACCAGGCATGGATTCAAACCACCTATCACTACCGCTCTCTCTGGGACGAGCGGAGTTGGCGCGCCGTGAACAGCGTCAAGGACAGCGGGGCCATGGCCTTCATGGCCGATGTGTACTCTGACCCTACGCGTGGCGTCCAGTACCATCACCGCAACGGGTACAACGTCGCCTATGCCGACGGGCACAGCGAATTCGTGAAGGACCTGGAGGGTAAGATTCAAGAGTTCGGAGGGGGGTTGACTTATCACGTCGACCATACCCGCCAGGATTTCGTTTGGAAGAGATTCTTCGACCAAGTCGCCAAGTACAAGCCCCACACGGAGTATTGACCTGCGCGTCCGTGCAGGAACAGCGCGGGCGGAAGGAAGGGCTTCGATGAGAGAGAATCGGGTTCAGGGAGTTGAGGAAAGACATGCTGCGCCATAGCCGACGTGACTTTCTGAAGAATTGTGCGTGCGCCGCCGGTGTGACGCCGTTCCTGTCCCCGGCCGGCTGGGCCGCGGAGTGCGACCGCGCGAATCCTGGTCCGAGAGCGTCCTTGCCCAATATCGTGTTCATCCTGGCCGATGACCTGGGCTACGGCGATTTGTCCTGCCTCAACCCCGACTCGAAGATCTCGACGCCCAACCTGGACCGGCTTGCCTCCCAAGGGATGGTCTTCACCGACGTGCATTCGGGTTCGGCGGTCTGCACGCCCACCCGCTATGGAATCCTGACCGGCCGCTACTGCTGGCGTTCCCCCCTGAAGCGGAGCGTCCTGTGGGCGTGGGATGGGCCGTTGATCGAGCCGGGCCGGCTCACGGTCGGCGCGTTGCTCGGCCGGCACGGGTATGACACCGCCTGCATCGGCAAATGGCATCTGGGCTGGGATTGGCCCACCCAAGAGGGGTCGCGCATCAACGATCAGATCGCGCCGGGGGAAAGCAGGCCTGGAATCCGCAACACGTTCGGCGAGAAGGTGGATTTCAGTCGTCCGCTGGCCAACGGTCCTACGACGCGAGGATTCGACTACTATTTCGGGGACGATGTTCCCAACTTTCCTCCGTACTGCTTCATCGAGAACGACCGGACCATCGGCATTCCGACCCAGCCGAAGCCGCCGGACATGTTCGGCTCGCCCGGCCCCATGGTCGCGGGCTGGCGTCTCGAAGACGTCATGCCGGCGTTGACGGAGAAAGCGGTGGCCTTTCTGCGGGCCAAGCCGGGTGCGGAGCCCTTCCACCGGAGAAACGCCAGTCCGTTCTTCCTCTACTTCCCGCTGACAGCGCCCCACACGCCCATTGCGCCCGCCCAGGAGTTTCAGGGAACCAGCAAGGCCGGGGCGTACGGGGACTATGTGCAACAGGTCGATTGGACCGTCGGCCAGGTCCTCCAGGCGCTGGACGATACCGGGCAGGCGGGAAATACCCTGGTGCTCTTCACCAGCGACAACGGCTCGCCCGGACGGGACGGCACGAATATGAACGGCGCCGTGAATTCGGTGCGCCGGTTCGGGCATAACCCCAGCTATATCTACCGGGGCATCAAGGCGGATATTTGGGAGGGCGGCCATCATGAGCCTTTCCTGGCGCGTTGGCCCGGGCGGATCAAGCCGGGTTCGCGGTGCGGCCGGACCATCTGTCTGACCGACCTACTGGCCACCTGCGCGGAGATACTGGGCGAACCGCTGCCCGCGGATGCGGGGGAAGACAGTTTCAGTTTCTTGCCCTTGCTCCTGAACAGGGCTCCCGACGGGCCTGTACGCGAGGCGGTGGTACATCATTCCATCGACGGTCTGTTCGCCCTCCGGCAGGGCCAGTGGAAATTCGTGGACGGGGTCGGTTCCGGCGGCTGGTCGGGCAAGGGCGACGGTCTGCCCGGCCAACTCTACAACCTTCAGACCGATCCGCGCGAGCAGAACAATCTTTACGCAGATCCCGAGCATCAACCTGTGGTCAACCGTCTCAAACGCCTGTTGGAGGAGTGCAAAACACAGGGTTGTGCCCGGCCTTGACAAGGTGCAAGATCCGTCCATCGCATCGTGTGTGATCGAAGTGCAACCTTCTGTGGTTCTGTTCTTTCTCGGAGGACTGTCATGATTACGAAACGCGTGTGTGCCATCATGTCCTTGCTGGTGCTGGGCTCTGTCCTGGCAGGTGCCGTGAACGCGGATCTGGTCGGTTGGTGGCGGTTGGACGGCAATGCCCTCGATAGCTCCGGTCACGGCTACGACGGTGTCCTTTACGGCGGTCCCGAATGGGTGCCGGGGATGATCGGTGGGGCCCTGAAATTCGACGGCGTGGACGACCGGGTCGAAATGCCGGGCACCAGCCAGTCGGCGGGATTCCCCGCCACCAGCGGCGCGGTCACCTGGACAATGTGGATCAAAGCCTCCCCGGGCGCCGCCACGCAGACGATTCTCTGTCAGGGGCCCGCCGGCGCCGCGCACGTCCAGGGCAATCGGTCCATCAACGTGGAACCGTCCGGGGCGATCATGGTGCGCGCCCACACCGTCGGGGCTCTGACGTCCCTCAGTTCGGCGGCGACCGTGAACGACGACCACTGGCATCACATCGCCATGACCCTCGCTTTCGATACGGACGGTACCAACGATACGATGAAGGTCTATATCGACGGTGATCCGGCCCAAGGCTACGAGGTCACCAACGTGAACGTCAACCAGTATGCGAACGTTGCGGCCGATTTCATCGTGACGCTGGGCAACCGCGCCGGCAGTCCCTTTGGCGGCTCGATCGATGATGTGCACATCTACGACACGGCTCTCTCCCTCGCGGAGATTCTGACCGTCATGAAGCCCGTACCCACGGCGTTGAACGTCAGCCCGGCGGATGGTAGCCAGGATGTGCCGCCGGATGCGACGTTGAGTTGGCTGGCGGATGAAGCCGCCGGCACGCACGACGTGTACTTCGGAACCACGTTCGCCGATGTGAATACGGCCAGCCGCGCCGACCCGAGGGACGTCCTGATCAGCCAGGACCAGGCGGAAACGACCTACGATCCTGCCGGCCTGCTCGCCTACGGGCAAACCTACTTCTGGCGAATCGACGAGGTCAACGAGACGCCGGACAACACGGTCTTCAAAGGCAGTACGTGGTCGTTCACCGTCGAGCCCTATGCGTATCCGATCACACCCACTTCCGCCACCGCCTCCAGCACGCAAGCGGGGATGGGCCCGGAAAACACGATCAACGGCTCCGGTCTCACCGGCGACCTGCACGACAGCGAGCCAACCACGATGTGGCTGAACACAGGTGAACAGCCGAACTGGATCCAGTATGAGTTCGACCAGGCTTACAAGCTGTATGATCTGCGAGTCTGGAACTCGAACCAACTGATCGAGGCGTTTCTCGGCCTGGGAGCCAGGAACGTCACGATTGAGACGTCCCTTGACGGCGTCACGTGGACGCCGTTGGAGAATGTGCCGGAATTCGCTCGGGCTCCCGGCACGGCCGGCTACGCCGCGAACACCACGGTGAGCTTTGGCGAAGTCACAGCCAAGTACGTCCGACTGACGATCGATACCTCCTGGGGAGGATCGGGGGTCAGCGGTCTGAGCGAGGTGCGGTTCTCCTACGTCCCGCTGCAGGCCCGGGCGCCGCAGCCGGCGGACGGCGCCACGGACATCGACGTGGATACGGACCTGAGCTGGCGGCCGGGTCGAGAAGCAACCGCGCACGAGGTGCTTCTCGGGACCGATGCCGACGCCGTGGCAGCGGGCGCGGTGACGGTTGAGACCGTTACCGTCCATAGCTACACGCCGGGCGCCTTGGACTATGGGACCACGTATCACTGGAAGGTCAACGAGGTCGGCGCGTCGGGGACCTACGAGGGCGACGTCTGGAGCTTCACGACCCAGCCGTACGCGGTCGTCGACGATTTCGAGAGCTACAATGATGACGTCGACGCCCAAACGACGATCTGGCACGCCTGGACCGACGGCGTGACCGACGGCAAGAGCGGCTCACAGGTCGGCTACGACGTGTCGCCGTTCGCCGAGAGGGCCAGCGTTCACGGCGGTACACAGGCCATGCCTCTGAAGTACAGCAATTCGACGTTTGCCTTCTCGGAGGCGACGCGGACCTTCGACACGCCCCAGGACTGGACTGCCCGCGGCATCCGGAGCCTGTCGCTATACTTCCGGGGCGCTGCCGACAATAGCGGCGAGTTGTACCTCAAGATCAACAACACGAAGGTCCCCTACGACGGCTTCGCCAACGAGGTCCGGCGCGGGCAGTGGATTCCCTGGACCATCGATCTGGCCGCGACAGGTGCGAATTTGACGAACGTGAGGAGCCTGACCGTGGGCGTGGAAGGCGCCGGCGCCCTGGGGATCGTGTACGTGGACGACATCCGTCTCTATCCACGGGCGGCCGAGGCGATCGAACCGGTCCTTCCGAACAACAACGACCCGAGCCTCGCGGCCCACTACGAATTTGAGGGCGACACAAAGGACCGCCAGGGCCACTATTCGGCCACCGCGACGGGATCGCCCACGTACACGGCCGGCAAGGTCGGCCAGGCGCTCAACCTGGACAACAGCGATGATCAGGTCGTGTGCACGCTCACGCAGGAAGAGGTCTGGCCGGCCTGCAGCGTGTCGCTCTGGGTGAAGACGGAGCTCTTCTCCCAGGACCAGTACTCGAGCGTGTTCAACAACAACAGTAGCAGTGCCGATTTCCAGATCGAGATGGATGGCACCAATCCAGGCAACTATCGTTATCAGGGTTCGGCGGTCAGTGTTATCGGGCCGGTCCGCAGCGACTGGGTCCACTTGGCGATCAGTTGCGACGGCGCCAGTACGCGTCTCTACTACGACGGCCTCTACGTGGGGACAATCAACGTGGCCGACACGCGTTTCGGCCAGATCGCCTTCGGGATCAACCGGGGCATGAACAACCGCTTCGGCGGCGTGATCGACGACGTGCGTCTGTACCAGCGCGCGATCTCGGACGGGGAGGTTCTGGGACTGGCCGGGGTCACAAAGGCGGTCCCGAAGGGATTCTGACATAGCCGCGCTCCGCGATTGCCTGTCGTGTCGGTCTATGCCCTCGCGCAAAAGCACGTGAAGTGCAGGGGGCTGCCTGTGCTCGTCGATAGAGAGGTAGTGCGTTTCGCCGGGAGGCAGGAGCACTGCAAGTTGCCCATGTTCTGGGATGGAGGTTGTACCATGTGTAAGAGACGCTCGTATTTGGGTCTGCTCGTTGTGTGCGCAGGAGTCGCTGGCGGCGCCCAGCTTGCCCCGGATCACAGCAGTATCAAGGACCATCTGTGCCTGTGGTTGAGACTGCCCGAGGTCAACTACGACGCCGGCACCGCCGTCTGGACCGACGTGAGCGGCAACGGTAACGATGCCCAGGCGACCGTGGCCGGTTTCGGGGGACCGACGCTTTCTTCCGGTGCGAATCCGACCGTGTTCCGGCACCCCTTCAGCGCCCTGCATTTCGATCCGACGGTGCAGGAGTTGCTGAAGGCCACGGATTTGAACGGCGGCGCCGGTCTGACGGACCTGACCATCTTCTCCGTCCAGAAGTTGGTGGCCCCGGGGTCTGTCGATCAACGCGCCGTCGGGTTTGGATCGTACAATGACGGCGGGCGGGCGAACCACTTCAACATGTCGTTTGACGTCACGGTCCGCAAGGACAACGGGCGCATCGACGGCAAGAACCAGGATCATCCGCTTGATGCGTTTGTCATCTATGCCGCTCGCCTGGACCCCGCGACGATCAACATGTGGTTCAATTCGACGGGCACGCTCACCCTGGCGTTCACGGCCACCGGCAGTTCCTATACGACCGCCAATGACCAGTTCTATGTGGGTGATCTGCGGTATCCCGTGTCCGGCGACTTCGATGTCGCCGAGGTGGTGGTGTTCAACGCCGCCTTGACGGACGAACAGGTCCAGGGAGTCAGCGAGTGGCTCCAGGCCCACGTAGGCATCGAGACCAAGACCGTGGCCTCCGGCGGCTATCCGCCCGACGGCGCGGTGGACGTGCCCTACGATGTGGACCTGAGCTGGGTGCCGGTCGCCAGTGCGGTGAAACGCGACGTCTACCTCGGCACGAGTCTCGAAGACGTCAACCGTGCCGATCCGGGTCACGACATGAACACGCTGGTCAGCCAAGGCCAGACGGCCAGCACGTTCGATCCGGCGCCGCTCGAATTCGGTCGGACCTACTACTGGCGCGTCGATGAAGTCAACGGGGCTCCGGACAATACCGTCTTCAAGGGCGACGTCTGGTCTTTCACGGTCGAGCCGTTCTCGTACCCTCTGGCGAACGTGACCGCGACCGCCTCCGGCGCGCAACCGGGTATGGAGCCCCAGAACACCGTCAACGGCTCGGGGCTCGATGACGCGGACCAGCATTCCACCGAAACGACGCAGATGTGGATGACCGACGGGACCAGGCCGGCCTGGATCCAGTTCGAGTTCGACAAGGTTCGCGTGCTCGATAAGATGTGGGTATGGAACTCCAATCAACTGATCGAGACCCTGCTGGGCTTCGGTGCCAAAGACGTCACCATCGAATATTCCACGGATGGTGAAACCTGGACCACGTTGGAAGATGTGCCCGAGTTCGCCCAGGCCACCGGCACGCCGACCTATGGGGCCAACACCACGGTTGATTTTGGAGCCGTTTCCGCCAAGTATGTCAAACTAACGATCCACAGCAACTGGGGTGGCGTGGCGCAGCAGACGGGCCTCAGCGAGGTGCGGTTCTTCTACATCCCGGTGCAGGCGTTCGAGCCACAGCCGGCTATCGGCGCGACGGGCGTGAGTATCGAGAGCGATCTGGCCTGGCGACCCGGCCGTGAGGCGATCTCGCACGAGGTCTTCTTCGGGACCGAAGCCGCCGCGGTCGCAGACGGAGCTGTTGCAGGCGAGACGGTGGCATCGCACCAGTTCACGCCTGCCGGTATCAACTACGGAACCACCTATTACTGGAAAGTCAACGAGGTGGGCGACGCCAGCACGTATGAGGGCGACATCTGGAGCTTCACGACCGAGCCCTATGCGATCGTCGACGATTTCGAGAGCTACAACGACGACGTCAATGCCCAAACCACGATCTGGCATGCCTGGACCGACGGCCTGACTGACGGCAAGAGTGGCTCCCAGGTCGGCTACGATATCTCGCCATTTGCCGAGAGGACCGTCGTCCATGGGGGCATGCAGTCCATGCCCTTGAAGTACGACAACACGTCCTTTGCCTTTTCGGAGACCACGCTGAACTTCGATCCAACCCAAGACTGGACTTCTCATGGCATCAAGAGTCTGTCGCTGTACTTCGCGGGCGCCGTTGGCAACGCCGGGCAGATGTACCTGAAGATCAACAGTGCGAAAGTGGCCTACGACGGCGATCCCACCGACCTGGCGCGAAGCAGTTGGCAGGTGTGGAATATCGACCTGTCGAAGGTGGGCAACGTTAAGAGCGTCCGCTCGCTGACGATCGGGATCGAGGGCGCCGGGGCTGCGGGCAAGCTGTATATCGACGATATCCGCCTGTACCCCAAGGCTCCCGAGTACATCACACCGGTCGTGCCGGCGGCCACCAACCTGGTCGCCCACTATACTCTGGATGAAGGCGCCGGCACCAAGGTGAGCGATTCCTCCGGCAACGGCCGTCACGGGACCGTCACCGGTTCACTGCAGTGGGTGGCGGGCAAGATCGGCGGCGCCATGGCATTCGAGGGCGTCACTACCGAGTACGTCGAGGCCCCGGAAGACCCCGCCGTGACTGGCACAAATGCGCGGACGGTGGCTGCCTGGATCAAGACGACGACCTATGGCGAGATCGCCTCCTGGGGCCAGAACGTAGCCGGTCAGAAGTGGGTCTTCCGCGTGCAGGAGAGTAACGGCACACTGGGCGCCATTCGGATCGAGGTCAACAACGGTTATCAGGTCGGCAGCACGGACGTGCGGGACGATCAGTGGCACCACGTGGCGGCGGTGCTCCCGGACGACGGTTCACCGGACGCCATCGAGATCGCCCTGTACGTGGACGGTCTGCTGGAGGCCAACAGTGCGCAGTCGGACGAGCCGGTCAACACGGCCGCCGGGCCGGTTCGGATCGGCCTGGCTCCCTGGCACAATCGGCCGTTCACCGGCCTGATCGACGACGTGCGGATCTACAGTCGGCCTTTGTCGGCCGAGGAAGTGGCCGGACTGGCCGGGCGCACGGTTCCGGTGCCTAAGCCGTTCTGAGGCATACACCGGCATCTGCACGTTCCATTGCTCTGCATGTGATCTGTCACGTATCGTATCGCATGGGTGGCATGTGCTGCCAAATCAAAGCGGGACCCGTCCGCATTGCAGATGGGCCCCGCTTGCCTGCGTCGGCAGATTTGCTGCCCTTGCCTTTTTTCGTTCACTGAAGACTCACACATCATGTCCTATCTGCTATGAAGGCCAACCCAAGCCCTGAAGCGCGTAACAGCCGCGTCACAAAGGGATTCGTTTCGCCTTCGGTGCGGCTTCGGCCCGCATCATAAGTCCTGTAATGACAATCATTAATCGTTTCTTGACAACCACTTGCAAACCGGGGTATCGCACTGGTTGAACT
>ENA-OSEO01002841-OSEO01002841.1-sediment-metagenome-genome-assembly--contig:-NODE-2841-length-22691-cov-6.749978_pt1 | contig 22691 bp, 14 predicted proteins | sample MGYA00237883_ERZ534232 | MGnify/ENA metagenome assembly ERZ534232
ACCGATTCCTGGCCTGGGGTATGCCCAATGTCCCCGCCTGCTCGGCCTGAAAATTCCCGGTTTTCGTTCAGACACTAGTTAAAGGGAAAAGAGCCAGAGCAATAACTGACCAAGAATTCGCTGTATATGTTGACAAATATATCACTAATTGGGAACGGGCCTTCAAGGAAAGGCAAGAGAAAGGATTGATTTCAAGCCTTGCAAAAACAAAATTACACAGGAAACCTGTTGTGAATTTTGCGGACAAGTGCGTGATACTCGAAGCTTCTATTGAGATTGGAAATATTATTAGTACACAAATAATGTACTCGGCATTTTTTCCAACTGGCAATCTTGTTGTTCTTTTTACTCCTGTTCTGAAAGACGATGAAAGAGATTTTAGTGCATGGGCGCAACAGATTCTATCTTTTCAGGACAAAGACGTTCCACAACGTTCGAAAAACAATGAAAACACGACAAAGAATGAGACGATTCTAAGCAAGGTTGACACCGATACTATCTTTAGCCTTACCAGACAAAAATGGGAAACCTACATTGAAAATATGGTCCACCCAAATGGTTGGAAGGTCCGATACTCCAAACACGATACTGGAAGCGCAGTCATGGCTTATGATTCCAAGACTGGCTATGGACTATCTATTCAGCCATTTTACAAGAATGATGACACGCCGCCGGATATTCTTATCGTAAGCAGCTACTACCCTTCAGGAACACTTCCAAGATTTACCGATGACGTTAAGACTGAAATCGAATCCGAAGCAAGAAGAGATCTTGGCTCCAAATACGCCGTGTCAGCAAGCTACACGAAAATGCCACCTTATGAGGGAATTGAACTCATGATTACCAAAGGAGCCCGTAAATGATAAAGGATAACTTATTGGCACTCTTAGAAGCAGAGGCCCCTAACCACCTCTTCAAGCGGATCGCAAAAAGCCGCGCCCGCTGAAGAGCGCGTTATGTTTCTGAGAAAGGAGGGAGATGCCAAAGTATATCAAGTATTTTCCTAAGCCGTTTCTGGATGACTTGATTGAAGGACGTTGCGTGCCTTTTGTTGGCGCAGGGTTCTCAAGAAACGCGACCCTCCCACCAGGTAGATCGATGCCGCTTTGGGATGAACTGGGTAGGGTATTTGCCAACGAAATCCAAGATTACGAATATTCGGGTGCCGTTGATGCTCTATCGGCTTTTGAGCATGAGTATTCGCGCCCTAAATTGGTTGAAAGGCTTCACGAAGCTCTCTTGGTCGATTCGGCGCAACCAGGTCCAGTCCACAATGCATTTTGTCGGTTGCCATTCGATCTTTGCGTTACAACGAATTTCGAGTTTCTATTGGAACGAGGCTACGAAAGCGTTAATAGGTACTGCCGTCCCATCATCGATGAAGATCAGCTATCCATAGACGCAAAAGGCCCCGGGATCAAGCTGCTGAAGTTCCATGGAGACTTACATCATCCGGCCAGGCTTATCGCCACAGAACGTGATTATGAAACCTTCCTGGACAGGTACCCTCTCTTGGCGACTTATCTGGGCAATCTGCTGATAATAAAGACGGCCTTGTTTATCGGCTACAGTCTCGGTGACTCTGATTTCCGAAATATCTGGCAACTGATCGGCGACAGACTGGGCAGGTTGCGTAGACAAGCATATACCATATCAGTTTCCGCTTCCGCTCCGAGTATTGCACGATTTGAAAGAAGGGGAGTAAAGGTAATAAACATTCCCGGGAAAGCTTCGGACTACTCTGCAATTCTTGCAGGCATATTCGGTGAGTTGAAGGAGTATTGGTCAGACAAACTCATCGAAGTCAGTACCAGCACTGAAGAAGAGTCTCTTGCAGAATTTGCTTTGCCAAAGCGTGAGGTCAATCGCCTTTGCTTTTTCGCTGTCCCTTCCCGTCTTTCCGCCTTCTACAAGTCCTTTGTCTTCCCTATTGTGGAAAGGCATGGTTTTGCGCCCGTAATTGCAATGGATGTCATATCGCCAGGTGACAACATTGCCGCAAAAGTCTCAGCCCTTATCGATCGGTCAGAAATAATCGTTGTCGATGTATCCTCTCCAAACACTGAAATGGAGTTGCAGCTGGCACTGGCGCGAAAGCACGAGAAGGTATTGGCAATTAATGAAGAGTCAGCGAGAATACCTACCGATGTAGCCGGTGTGGTGTACCTGAGAAGACCACAGGGTCAGGCATCCGAGAAAGAGGCGTTCTTGCGCCTCATAGACAATTGGTTTGCAGAACAAGCGGAAAGACTTAGTAGTGAGCTATATCAGGAGCCTTTACGTCTATTGAGCAAGAAGGAATATAGGGCTGCCGTCATTTCAGTGATGACGCTTCTTGAGAATGAGTTGAGAAAGGATCCTCGGATGCAGGAGGCAGTTTTGGTAAATAGCGATAGGGCCGTTTCGCTTGGGCGGCTCATTGAAAAAACCGTGGGAGCCAAACTGCTGACGGAAAAAGAAAGGCAGATGATCAGGGAATGGACAATGGTCAGGAATAGGGCAGTGCACACGGCTGAAGAAGTCACTGCGAAGGAAGCCCGCAGCATAGTCAAGAGCGTGATGGCGATAATTGGTAGGCTAAAAACATAACGACCGGGTGCACCCAATCGGCGGGAAAGGGCGCCCGCCTCTGGATGACATAGGTGTTGGACGGAATGACGATGAACATACATAGCCAGTTACTTGCTTTGATTGAAAGGATTCCGGCTACCTTCTGGGGAGTCGTCATCGGATCGTTCTTTTCGCTTGGCGGCATTGTGATAGCTAATCGCGCAAATGATCGGAGATTACGAGAACAGCTCAAGCATGACCGGGAAATGCGAAATCGTGACCGGGAATTATCATTGCGGAAGGATGTTTACCTATCGGCTGGGGCTGAAGGGGACGTTGTTTCATTGTTGACAAGATAGAACTGATCTGGTATTTGGAATATATGGCCCGTCAAGCTCGCATAGATGCTCCTGGAGCCCTGCACCACGTTATCATCCGAGGAATTGAACGGAACCAAATTTTCAAGGATGACAAAGACCGTGAGGATTTTATTGAACGGTTGGCCGGTCTTTTGGAGGAGAAGGCGACGCCGTGTTATGCATGGAGTCTCATGACCAACCACGTACATCTTCTTCTTCGTACCGGGGGCGTTCCTGTTGCCTCGATCATGCGGAGGCTGTTAACCGGTTATGCGGTGCGTTTCAACAGGAGACATTTTCGACATGGACATCTTTTCCAGAACCGTTATAAATCGATCCTTTGTGAGGAGGATCGATATCTGGTGCAACTGGTGGCATACATTCATCTGAATCCGGTGAGGGGTGGGATTGTGGGGAATATGGTGGGGTTAAGGGTTTACCCTTTTTCGGGACACAGTGCATTGATGGGGAAGGTGCCACGTCCCTGGCAGGATACGGAATATGTACTGGCGCTTTTTGGGAAAACCCTTGGAGAGTCAAGGAGGAATCTGGAGAGGTATGTTGCCAAATGGTCAGAGAGAGGGCGCTGTCCTGAATTGACCGGCGGGGGGTTAATCCGTTCGTCCGGAGGCTGGGGTCCAGTCAAGGAAGCTTTCCGGTACGGGATTCGGCTATCCAGTGACGAGCGCATTTTGGGAAGCAGTGAGTTTGTTGAAAAGACATTGAAAGAGGCGGGTGAGGGGTATGATCGAAAGATGCGGTTACAGGCTTCCGGTGTGGGGCTATCCGATGTGATGGCCGCTGCCTGCGCCCATTTTGGAAGCGATGAGAAGGAACTGGTTGGTGCCTCTAAGCGTCAAAAGGTGGCAGATGCCCGCGCTGTAGTGAGCCACATCGCTACACAAGAACTGTCGATCTCCGGCAGCGATGTAGCCCGACGCCTGAATGTAGATCGCTCAGCGGTAAGCCGCGCTGTCCGGAGAGTGGGGGATGACCCTGACTTGATGGAGGCAGCCGGATCGATACTGGAGAAACTGGGTCTTATTGATCCAGCGACAAGACAACATTGAAACAACATCCCCTTCCGCTCACTAAATATCGCCCGCCTCATCCCTCCCTCTCATTCGGTTCCCAATCCACGGGAGATCGAAGGGTGGCACTTCCGCAATGCGGACAACTCCGGGCCCAACGAGGCTGGAGACAAAAATGTCAATGCCCTCGGCGAGAAAAGGGAGTTCATTTTTTCCCCTGCCGTCGGCAGGGGGACGTTGACGATCCTCCGCTACCAACTGGCGGATCTCGAACCGGGAAAACTGGCCCGATTCCAATGGATGCAATTTGGGGTTGAATTATCGTGGGCGAATTCAAGGCAAGCGGATGATTTAACGATTAAGACCAGCCCTTTCAAGGTAGTCTTTAACTGGAAATAAAATTCTGGTATCATTAGATATTCCAATTTGTTGGTGAGTTTTCTATTTTGAGCTACCTGTCAATTTGCAGAAACGGATTGTCCGCCAGGCCGTCAAAATACTCTATTTGATGACCTCTATCCGTATCGGCGTCTTAGATAGCGACCACATGGATCAGGATGTTTACTAACGTTTGCACATATGATTAGCGCCATTACCAAGCTAAATCAATATATTATGTAGCCTGAAGTGCTACCTTGAAAGGGCTGCGATTAAGACTACATGGGGAGGGAGGCCGGTGTTCCCAATGATTCTGCAGAGATCGCGGCTGGCTTCATTCCGCATACAATCGGGTCGAACTGAGTGGCGGGCTTTGCTATGGGGATCCGGTTGCAGGAGATGCCGCTCGTGGAGAGGGGCATGTTGTTGCGATGAAACAACGCATCCCTGCCTACACCAGGCCTTTCGGAACCGGAAATACGTCAACATTGAACCAATCTCCCCTCCAGCCTATTTGTTTGCTCTATGGCCTACTTTCTGTTGACAACCTTGAAACATCTCGCCAGGCAGAAGGCCCCAGGATTGACTCCCAGGTCTATTCTTGAAAAATTCGCCGCTCAAGCTGCTACTGCCGGAACAGCCTCCCCCAAGGATTGGACTCTGTTCCCATCAGGCAGTCTGTAGTGCCGACCTTGGGGGCCGCGTATAGCAAAATCAATATGTTAGGCGACCTCACGCCCCCGAATTGCGAAAGATGGGCTAAACGAGATCCTGAATGGAGAACCGGAACCGCTCAGCATCGAAGACTTCAGGCAGAAAGAAGCTTACAAGCTGAGGGCCTGGCAGGACGAGATGCAGCGTGTATGGAACATGGCTACTGGTGGATAAACCCCAAGATCCGGGAAAACCGCACTTCTACGTGATATTTTGACACGGATCCCATCAACATCTGGGGGTTGGACGCTTGGGATATCCATTCCTCAGGCGGCCTGGGTGAAAGTGGGGAGATTGATTCGGGTGCAGAGACTTTCATTTTGAGATCGATGGTGTCACATTTCCAGTTCGTAGTGTCGCCGTCAGGCGATTTTTGATGGCCTAACCGCCCCACTACAAACGGATGGCATCTGCCAAGAAAAAAATGAGAATTGCTGTAAAATCATCCTTGAACTTCTGAAAAAGGCCTATTAAGATATTGATGGAAGAGAGCCAAACCCATCGTAAGATGGGGACGGAAAGCCACGGGTCCGAATATGGATAGCCGGGTTGCCTGGAAAAGGGTAGCCCGGCTTTTTCATTTCACCATTAGCAATCCAACGGCGCCATCGCGACTCCGGCTATCATCCTATATAAAAATATTTTAATTAATTATAAAATAATTTAATAATAATTATAATAATAAATGATTGCTACAAATACATAATGAAGCGGCATTTAGCGTTAAGAAACAAGTTTTATGACATCGGAGGACATGACATGAATGCACAGCAGAGGTTGATCTGCCGGATAGCCCTTCCTTTGTTATCGTCCCTTCTTTTTTGGTCTGCTGTGGCCCCAGCGGCCACCATTTCCTACACCTATGACACGGCCGGCCGTCTGATCAAAGCAGATTACGGCGTTGGGACATTCATCTCCTACACCTACGACAGCGGCGGAAATCTCCTTCAAAGAAATGTGACCCAGCCATTTACCGCCACTGTCTATGTCAGTGCTGGAAACTGTGGAGGACATGAGCCTTGTTACCACACCCTAGCCGACGCAGTGAGTAACGCTCCGAACAATGCAGTGATCAAGGTGGCTGCGGAAGTATTTGTTGGGAACACAATGGTGAACGCCAACAAAACACTCACCTTTGAATGGGGACATAACTCCGACTTTACTGCCAACACCGGTGTCACCCAGGTCCAGGGGAGTTTCACTGCCAAGCATAAGACCGTGATCCGGTCAGGGACCCTTCGGGCAAAATCACCTTAGATCAATGGCTTTTCAAATAGAAATCGAGAGCAGGAGTAACGTTGCGATATGGCGAACTGGCCGCCGTCTTTTTGTCAGGCAACTTGCCATTATCTTTACCATTGTGCCTGGCTTGTTGGTCACGCGCGATGGGCAATTTCCACAGTAGCAGAGTCTTCTATCCTTCTTGAAGATGAGAGGTAAGGAGGAAAACAGTATGATGTCGATGAATAAAGAATCGAATCCCCTTTGGGCTACCGCAGGGCTATTGTTGATGTTGTGTGCGATTACAGCACCCTTGATATGTTGCGACCCGGTCCTTGCTGCGGATCTGGTGGTGCCGTATGGCGGGCAGGTCGTCCTTTCCCCTGGGTCACATGCCTACTCCAAAGCGTTGATATCCGGTGAACTCATCCTTCAGGGCGACACGGCGATCACGTTGACCTATTGCAAAGACAACCCGGACCAGTGCTCCGGATCAGGTCCTGTGTTGAGCATAAAAGCCGGAGGCAAGATTCGGTGCGACGTGCAGGATGGAGAAGATGGGCTGAACGCGCAAAATTATGGTGAAAGCGGCGGAAACGGCGGCAACGGCCAGAACGGGTACAACCTCACGATGGTTGTTCACGGGGATGCATCCATAAACGATAATCAGACGGGGTATTCCGACCCTGAAATCGATCTCAGGGGGTCTGCCGGTGGCGACGGCGGTTACGGAGCGGATGGCGAGTGGGGCAGAAATGCCTGCTGCCGGCCTGGATGCGCCGAGGCGTATCCAGCGCTCCCTGCAACCCCTGGCGGAAATGGGGGAAACGGTGGTTACGGCGGAAATGGCGGGAACTTGAATCTGACCGTGTATGGAAATCTCATTACCCGCTACACGGTTTTCTATGTTTCCGGCGGAGATGCCGGATCGGGAGGAAGCGCCGGACATGGTCGCACGGGTGGCAGGGGATGTAAATCAAACAGCTCGGAATTCGACGATTTTTTTCTTGGACAAGGCCCTTCTGTTCCCGGAACACCCGGAAATACTTACAGGCCGGGCAGGAGCGGTTCTGTCGTGATTCATGCCAACACTGTCATCGGAGACGACACTGGAGGCTTTTCGATAGCTGCCAAACCCGGTCGACACGGTGGACTTGGAAAAGGCGGCAATGGCGGAGGCGTCCGCATAGAATTCAATGAGGATTGGGTCCCGACTGCCGGAGGCAGGGGAGCTAGAGGGCACGAGGGATTGTCCGGCGGAACCGTTTTTGTGCAGGCTTCCTGCGAAGCTACCAACCTTAAAATTTTTGCCGAAGGTGACAACGGAGGGGGCGAGGGCTCTGCCGGGTCAGCGGGTGGTTATGACTGTCCATTTTATGATGCTCCCCTGCGGAATGGTCTGGACGGCCTAATACCCCTTGGTGCATTCCCGGGAGGAACTGGCGGGTCGATTTCTATCACGTCAAACACGTTCATGGGAAGAGTTTATGCAAATGGTGGTTCCGGTGGAACGAGTAGTGCCGGCGCTAGCGGTGGTGGCTGCAACGGCGGGAAAAGGGGCACTGCATTTCCGGGCGCCAATGGCGCATCCGGCGGAGCAGGCGGCAATGTACGGGTGATGGCATCCACTATTCTGCCGGGCACCGTGGTGGAAGTGGACGGCGGTGGGGGTGGGGGAGGCGGATCTGGTGCCTGCTGCAACTGGGATGATGAAAATGGCTGGGTGAATAGTCCCAAAGGATCTCCCGGACCAGACGGAGCAAGCGGGATCTACCAAAAGACCCTGGCATCCGCCCAGGCCCTCCGGACACTGACGGCGGTAGACAAATCCCAGGCATTAGCCGGGGATGCCATCGAATACGCGGTCTCGGTATCGGCCGCTTCGCCGCACACGAATGTCGCGCTTACCTTTCCTATCCCCGCCGGCATTACGATTACCGAGGTCAGCGGAGAACACACCCAGAGCAATGGTGTCATTCGCTGGACGGTTCCTGCGCTTGCCGCGTGCAAATTTTCGGTCTTCACAGTCAAGGCCCTGATCACTGGACTTCCCGGGGAGGTGATCACGGCATCGGCATCGGCCGCAAGCACCCAGCAAACCGTTCCCCAATCATCGAATGTTGTCGAAACCCTTATCCTTATCGATGATCCAATCTCCCCTGTCTTCACCATTCTCCCGGAAAGCCTGTATGGACCTCAACCCGACGATGTCATCGATCCGGTCAACCCGGCCACGGGCAATTTTACCTTCTCCAATGCGCTGTTCGGGTATGTGGGCAAAGGGGTGCCATTCGGCTTTGTGGTGAACTACAACGCTCTGGATAGCGCAGCCGACGGGCCCCTGGGTTTCGGCTGGACCCATTCCTACAACATCTTTTTAAGCAGGAGCGGCAACGACGTCACCATTTCCTGGGGAGACGGACACAAGGAATTTTTCAAGGACATGGGAGGCGGGGTTTTTGAGGCGTTCAACTGCCGGCCGAGTGTCAGCCTGGCCATTCTTGGCGCTCAAGGCTACGAGGCCACGGCCCGTTCCGGTTTGAAGTACAGATTCGACGACGCCGGCCGGCTGTCATCCCTTACCGACCGTAACGGCAACCAGATTACGCTCAGCCATTCCACATTCCTCGATTCCATCACGGACACCGCCGGTCGAGAGATCACCTTCATCTATGACGGAAGCCGCATCAGCCAGGTGTCCGGGCCGCTCATCACCTGGATGTTCGACTACGACGCTAACGGAGATCTGACGGGCATTACCGACCCACGGGGCAATACCCGTTATTTCACCTACGACACCGCTCACCGCATGCTAACCGATGTCGATCCGTGCGGCAATACGGTGGCTTCGAATATTTACGATAGCGATGGACGGGTTGTATCCCAGACAAATGCGGTGGGAGGTCAGACGACGTTCGAATACACGGCCGGCGCTTCGGGGACGACGGTTAAAATTACGCCACCCTCGGGGAATGCAGTTTGGCAGGTATTTGATACCTCGTATAACCTCATCCTCCCCGTTGACGGAAACGGCGCACAGTCGAGCTTTTCCTTCGACAACAACGGCTTGCCGGTCAGGATTGCCGACAAGAACGGTAGGGCGATAACGTGTTCTTATGATCCCAGCGGAAACCTGATTTCTCTGACCAACCGGCGTGGGAATAAAACCCGGTTTCGTATGGGAGTGAACAATCAACCGACCAGACAGACCGACGCCCTCGGCCAGGCATCTGAATTCACCTATGATCCGGCGGGGAACATGACTGCATGGAAAGATACGCTCGGAAAGCAGTCGTCTGCTTCCTACGACAGCTCCGGGCAGTTTCTGAGCATGCAGGACCCTCGTGGCGCCACCTGGCAGGCCGACTATACCGCCGAAGGATTGATGGCCCATCGCAGCAATCCGGCAGGAAGTACCGTTGCCTATAGTTACGATGCTGCAGGCAGGCCTGTGGTGATTACGCTGCCGGACGGCAACACGTGGCAGATGACCTACGATCCAAACGGGAACCTGGCATCCCAGACAGACCCCCTGGGTCACGTCGTCACCCTTGAGTATGACGCCAACAACAACGTTATCCGGCGCACCTTTGTTCCAACCGGCGCCGTCACGGAGCATGCCTACGATGCGATGAACCGGCTGGTGATGACAACCGACGCCCTGGGGGGAAAAACGACCTATGCCTATGATATCGAGGGTCGGCTGGTGTCTGCCACGGATCCCGACGGCGTCACCACGGGCTATCAGTACGACAAGAGCGGGCGCGTCACCCTGATGACCGACGCCGCTGGTGGCACGACAAGTTACGGTTATGATGCCTTGGGGAATGTCGTCAGCATTCAGGATCCGCTCGGAAAAACCTGGACATCCGCGTTTAATGAAGAAAACCAGGTGGTGCAGAGCACGGACCCCCTTGGCCACTCGAGCAGCTACACCTATGATGAATTGGAACGGGTCGAGACCATTACCGATAAACTGGGCAACGTCACCACATTGAGCTACGACGCGGAAAGCCGCCTCGTCAAGGTCACCCATCCCGATGGCAGCGCTGCCGCCTACCAGTACGACGCCAACGGAAATATGACCAAGGTCACCGACGGCCTCAATCACGCCTGGCAGTTTGCCTTTGACGCGGTCAACCGCCTTACCGCGGCCACCGACCCCGTAGGTCGTCAGGAGACTTTCCGGTATGATGCCTTCAATCGGGTCACCCGGAAGGTGACTCGCAAGGGAGAGACCATCACCTACGCTTACAATGCCGCAGGCGGACTTGTCTCGGTAACCCTGCCTGGACCGACACCGATCACCTACGGCTATGATGCGGCCGGAAACCTGACTGCGATCACCGATCCTTCCGGAACCACATCGATGACCTACGATCTGCTCGGACGACGTATTACCCGCACGGACCCGAACGGAAAGACCCTGGCATTCAGCTACACGGCCGCAGGACGATTGAAAACGATCCGTTACCCCGGAAACCACGACGTGACCTACGCCTATGACACCGCAGGCCGCCTGGCAACGATCACCGACTGGCTGGGACACCAGACGCACTTTCAGTATGACATCGCCTCCCGTCCGACGCGGATCGATCTGCCCAACGGCACCCGCAAGCTTTTCACCTATGACGATCGCGGCCTGGTAGCAACCCTTACGGAGGAGAAATCGGACGCCACCACCATTGCTGGCTACAGCTTCCTTCGAAATGCCGGCGGCCGTATTACCGGCGAGACCCGAAACGAAGCGGTCACCGGTACTTTCATTTCTTCTCAATCCACCTACACCTATGACGCGGCGAATCGGATGCTGACGGCTGTGAAAAATGGGGTATCCACCGCTTATGCCTACGATTTCAACGGCAATCTCGCATCCAGGACATCAGGCGGCATCACCACGGCCTACACCTATGACACCCTCAACCGCCTGATCCAGGTGAGAGATGGCGCCAACACCACCGCCTATGCGTACGATGGAGCGGGCAACCGCCTCGCCAAGACGTATAACGGCGCCAAGACGCAGTACCTTCGCGAGGGGGGACAGGTCTTCTGCACGCTCGATGGCGCAGGCAGCGTCAAATCGTATAACATCTTCGCCGGCATCCTGCTCTACAGTCTTGATGCCGCCGGCAAGATGGCAGTGTATCACGATGACGTGCGCGGGAGCGTTTCGGCCATCACCGATGCGGCCCAGGGGATCGTGCGGGCATACGCCTATGACCCCTACGGCAATGTGATCGGCTCATCGGGCACTCCGGCCGGCGATGTGCGCTTTGTCGGCACCCACGGGGTTCTTGCCGACGAGAATGGGCTCTACCACATGCAGGCCCGTTACTACGACCCGGAAACCAGGCGCTTTATCACCGAAGACCCCATCGGACTGTCCGGAGGCCTCAATCTCTACGGATATGTAGGGAGTGATCCGATCAACCGTATCGACCCAACGGGACTCAAACCCCCCTTTGAATTTGTAATTGATTTGAGTAAGCCATCTGGTGGAGGGTCTTTACCTGCACCGAATCCCGTGCCTGTCGAGGCAGCGCCCGTAGTCGTCGCTCCTTCGGCGACTGCGACGGCGACGGCAGCCGAGGAGGCAGAGGCCGTCCGGATCTGGCTCTACCAGGGTCAGGAGTTGTTTGGCCGAGACGCGGCCGGCGGGATCTTCATGGACGAACCGGTCATTATCAACGGCATTAAGGTCAATGATAAAATGGTCGCGAACTACTTAAAGGAATATACCCCCGAGGAATTTTTGGAGTTTACGAAACGGGACATAGCCAAAGAGCGACTCCTGTGTAAAACCGTCCCGAAGCAGACCGCCACGGCACTCGAAGCAACGGGAGCAAGCACGGCGGAATCTTCCCCCGGCCTGCTTGGCCGTGCCTGGCGATGGGGCAGCGATATCATTAAACCTGTAACGGAGCATCCGGTGGGAAGAGGCGTCATTCGCTATGGCACGGCAGTGATTGAGAACCCGGTCACCAAGGGTATCATTCGCTTCGGCGGGACGGTTTTGGTAGTCTATGTTGTGGTCGATACCGGCGTCAGGTCCTATTTTTACGGCCGGGAGCATGCCTCAAAGGATCTATACTACGACAACATGTCGGGTCGCTGGGTCACATTCGACCAGTACTATACCGAGGGCTATCTGCCGATTTTCCAGTGGTATTACCAGGTGGATCCCATGGACCAGCTCAATCCCAGCTTTATGTGGAAAGTCAAGTTCCGCAAGGAGCACCCTGAGCTGTACGAGCGATTGAAGAACCGGTGATGGAACGGCGGGTATCGGGAATTGTATACGGTTTTGGATTTTTTTCCGATTAGCCGCTGTATAAAGGAGAAGAGGAAATGTCCAAAAGTGTTGACATGGGTGAGGTGGGGGTCGGGCCAAGCTAACTACCAGGGAATAAAACGAATACTCTCGAAATGGCCCCTCATTTTCGGGCTATACCGCGCTTTTTGACAGGGAAAACGCAGTATTGGAATTGAACCATGGCGAGAGCTAAACGGCACTATATTCCGGGGCAAATATGGCAGGTAACCCACAGATGTCATAAGCGAGAGTTTTTCCTCAAGTTCGCCAAGGATCGTAAGAGATGGCTTCAGTGGCTATATGAAGCGAGAAGGCGTTATGGTTTCGTGGTTTTGAACTATGCGGTTACATCCAACCACATTCATCTCCTTATGTTTAGGGGCCAAGAACTCGATGTTATTCCAAATTCAATTAATCGGAAGCGAAGGGTTTATTGAAAATTTGAAATCCTTGATGAGAGGATTGGCTATAGGACGGAAAGGCATGGAAACTGGAGCTTCGTATCAACTCCGAGAACCTGCTGCGCCCTATCTGACTCATTTCGGGAGCAAAAAGGACGATATGGGGCCTGAGAACACCTATTTATGGGATATTAATCTTTAAAAATCAATAGGTTATCTTGACATGACCCCGATAGAATGCGGTGAAAAGTCTGCCCGGAGGTCTACTATAGGATTGTACCCATCTGCACATGTCTGGACTATGGCACGATCTTCAGGTTCTGCAGCGTCAGCGACCCATGGGGGGCCTTGGGGGCACTCAGTAAAATCGTTGTTCCATTCTGATTCTCGAAAGACGCATCCCACCCGCCCTGGAGCGTCAGGGCCTTGTCCTCATCAAGGCTGAAGCTTCCATTTTGTTCTTCAGCGGCAATCAATATGAGTGCGCCGCTGCTGGCCGCAGCCACGGCCTCCTGAATAGTATCGTCGCATGGCGTGTTGCCTCCGCAATACCCATCGCTGCACACATATCGGGTTAGGGTCTGTTTCAGCCTCTGATAAGCGGCCCACGCATCGACACGACCCCAACCGAAGGTGTTGTTGGGGACCTGAGTTCCAGGCACGCCGCCACAGGTCTGGGTGGTGGTGAGCGGGGTGGCGGTCGTTTCAATCAGGGTCTCCAATTCACCCACATTGAGAGTGGGGGCTACGGACAGCAGCAATGCCGCCAGACCGGCCACGTGGGGCGCGGCCATGCTGGTGCCTGACATGTTTCTGTAATACGTTGGGGGAATAGAGGAGCGAACCAGGTAGCCGGGTGCCGAGACGTTCGGTTTGAGACGGTCGCTCCCATCGACCGTGACGGGTCCGCGGCTGCTGAAGCTGGCGATGTTGTCCGACCTATCCGTCGCGCCCACTGTAAAGGACTCGGTGTAGATGGCTGCCGGTGCATTCACCGTCTCGCACGCGCTGCCCGTGTTGCCTGCCGAATGCACCGTCAGGATGCCTGCGTCGCGCACCGCCTGCGCCGCTGTCAACAAGACATTCGGATCAGTACAGCCTTCAGAGGCCGTGCAAGACCAGGAGTTGTTGATGATGTCCGGGGCGAGGTCAGGCCTTGGATTCTGCCCGTTCAGGTCCGTGGGGGCGATGAACCACTCATAGCATTCGATATATCTCGCAGGCGTCCCGTAACCGCCATCATCCATGTTGCGGCAGCCGATCCACCGGGCCCCCGGGGCGACACCGATGGAGTTGTCGGCCCCATCATCGCCCACCATCGTCCCCATGGTGGGCGTGCCGTGCCCATAGGGATCTATAGGCGATTCCGGCGATCCTCCTGTGGCATCGTGCCAGTTGTAGGCATGGTCCGCAGCACTGCCGTTCCAGCCACGGTAATGGCCAAGGAGGGCCGGATGATCCCAGGCATATCCGGTGTCGGCGCCACCGACCACCACGCCCTGTCCCGTGAAGCCCTCGGCCCACACGGAATCGGCCTTGATCTTTAGAATGTTCCATTCGATCGCCTCGTCCGCACGACGCTTGGCCGGAGCAGCCTCCGCCGGGAGTTCGAGTCTCACCAGGGGGTTAGCGTAAACATGGGCGACATCGGCACGCTGGGCCAGGGCTCGGATCGCCGCCAGGTCGCCCTGCACCCAGAAGCCGTTCACGACCCAGTACGAGCGGTACTGGACCCCCAGGGCCTTGAGCGCGGCGATCACGGGTGCCTGAGTCCGTGTAGCGGTATCGGTCAATTGCTGGTAGACATGTCGGCGTCTGGCGGCCTTCGTGGTCATCGCCCTCGCACCGCCCAAATCACCCTTGGCGCTGAGCAACACCAAGAATTCGGTCGGCCCCTTACCAGCGGAATCAATCACCCACGGGTCGACCTTATCCTCCCACGGGTCGGCCGAGGCCGATTCGGGCGGGAAACAGCCCAGTCCCAGGACCGACAGAAGAAGCAAGAATAGACGCTTTTTCATTAGGACCTCTCTATGGTCGGCGAGCATTGCCAGCCCATACCTTGAACTTGTCTCTGTCAACCAGACACCCCGGAACGCTGCAAGCAGGGTTTATCAGGGCCGTAGCAGCATCCGGCTGGAGATATCCGCACCGGCGTATGTTGGGAACTCGTTTTCTTGAAAGGGGAATGTAGCTGAAAGGGGCCTTGGTATCAATAGAAAAGTCATAACCACCGGCATAGCCGGAGGCTTGATTAGGCCTGAAAGGGCGTTTTGACTTGCACCCCTTAAGGAGTTATCGAACGACCTCATTACGACAAGTTTTGGGGACAACCCGTGAAAGATTTCATCCTTTCATTATGCAATTAAATTGGCATGTTGTGCTGGCACCCTTAAAAGGGGTCACTCGAATTATTATCATATCTATCTTGGGTGGCGTCAGCCTCCTGCGGTTCTTGATGTATCTCCTGACCTTGGCTTCATCAAGGCCAACAGTACTGACACAATAACCACGCGTCCAGAAACTGTGCCCTTTAAATTTTCTCTTTACCCTGCTGAATTGCTCGAATACTATCATGGTGCTTTTCCCTCTCAGATATCCGACAATCGTTGCTACGGAATATTTGGGCGGAATTGATAAACAAATGGGAAAACCCTGTCGCTCACTGCCAGCGCCGGCGGTCCAAAACCCAGCCAGGGTTTTGGTGGGGGTTTGGTGGGAATCGAACTAAGATAACTACCAGGGACCAAAACGAATACTCTCGAAATGGCCCCTCATTTTCGGGCTATATTGCGCTTTTTGACAGGAAAAACGCATTATTGGAATTGAACCATGGCGAGAGCTAAACGCCCTATATTCCGGGGCAAATATGGCACACCCCGGTTAAACAGGCTTCGAGTTGAACGGGGCAGATGCTATTTTCAAATGAGCCGAGGAATGTGGCGATTTATCTGCTGAGGTCTCTGAGGGGAGACAATTTGGAGGAGATCGGCAAGGAATTCAATATTACCCGATTCAGTTCGGTCAGCAGTGTTGTTGAGAGGATGAGTGGGAAGGTATCCGGGGATCGCCAATTGAGAAACTGTGTGGAGGAGATCAAAACCGTCTTACAGATGCGTCAAGCGTAAACCCTTTTACTTCTAGGAGTCTGTCGGACTTACTTTGTAAGTGCTTGATATTATTAGATGTAGCTTTTTTGCCTCAAAAATAATATCTAACAATATCAAATTGTTGCAGATCTGCATTTTTTAAGACCGACAGGCTGCTAGCCTGGATTCCCACGGATTGCAGTTTCCCTAACAACGTGAGCGACAGATCAGGTTTGCAGGCCGTGTTTTGGCCCAGAAAAAGTTAGTCAAATTATTAACTTTTGAATATTAAGCCAATATGTTAAACTAATATCCCGTATTTGAACCCCGATATATTGTGCAGTTATCCGCCTAAAAATACAATATATCCGAAGTAGTTTGGCAGTGATACATTTTTTTCTTTACAAAGGAGAATATTTATGACATAGTGGACACATGTTAAACAGTTCACCAAAACAACTAACAGAATGGCGCCGATTCTTTCTGGAACCCAAAAACGCCACACATCGGCAATATGAGGCCTTGAGGGCTTATTTCATCGAGGGCGTCGCCAGCAAGGAAGCCGCCAAGAGATTCGGCTACACCGAGGGGAGCTTTCGTGTTCTGGTTCACCAGTTCCGGCAAGACCCGGATCGAGAGTTCTTCCTGCCGCCTTCTAAAGGGCCCCATATGGCCCCTAAACGGGATAAGGTCCGTCATAACGTGATCGCCCTCAGAAAACAGAATTTGTCCATTTATGATATCAGCGATGTCCTCGCAACAAAGGGTCATAAAATGAGCCCGGTCGCCGTGTCTTACATCCTGAAAGAAGAGGGGTTCGCCAGACTCCCGAGGAGGTATGACGAAGAGCGCCCTCAATCCACCAGACCGATTGCAGCCGCTGTGGCCGATGTGAGACAGCTGGACCTGGCTCCCCGACGGATACACACCAAGTTTGGCGGCCTTTTCCTGTTTATGCCTTTTTTGGCAGCCATCCCTCTTGATAACATCCTCGACGAAACCGGATTCCCGGGATCAAAAATGATTCCTGCCGGACACACCATGCGTTCCCTTCTGGCCTTGAAGCTTTTTGGATCCGCCCGTCATAGCCATGTCATGAGCTACGTTCTGGATGAAGGATTGGCCCTGTTTGCTGGTCTGAATGTGATTCCCAAACGGGCTTTTCACACCGAATACAGTTGTCGGGTAGACCCCAGATCTTACCCTCGACTGATGCGACGCTGGTTTGACGGTATGGCCAATCTGGGTCTTGAACAAGGCACCTCTTTTGACCTGGACTTTCATACCATCCCTTTTCATGGAGAAAATGCTCTGATCGAGAAGCATTATGTCTCCAAGCGGAGCAGAAAACAAAAGGGGATACTGGCTTTTGTAGCTCAAGATGCATCGACCCGGGTCTTTTGCTATGGCAATGCCGATGTACGAAAAGACGACCAAAACGACGAGATCCTCCGCTTCATTGATTATTGGAAAGAACGAACCGGTCATCTTCCCCGGGAACTCATCTTTGATTCCAAACTGACAACCTACGCCAACCTGAATACATTGAACCTACAGGGGGTGGATTTCATGACCCTGAGGCGCCGATCCAAAAACATGCTTCAGCAGGTTCACAGCGAGCCTGTATCCGCATGGCGACGCATTGAATTGGAAAGCGTGTCCCGCATCTATAAGAACCCCAGGATTCTGGATAGCAAGATCATGCTCAAGGACTATGAGGGGCCTATCCGTCAGTTGGTGATTACCGAACTTGGCCATGAAGATCCCACGTTCTTATTGACCAACCAGATGAATCGATCGGCCCGTAAATTGATTCAGCGGTATGCCGAGCGAATGATTATTGAGAATAATATCGCTGACGGCATCGATTTCTTTCACATGGACGCCTTGTCTTCCACGGTGGCCATGAAGGTCAACCTCGACCTGCAACTCACACTTATGGCCAGCAGCCTCTACCGCTTACTCGGTTCCAAGCTCGGCAACAGATATCAAAAAGCCAAGTCTCGTCATATATTCAGAGACTTCATAGATGCGACCGCCACACTGGTTATCGCACCAAAAGAAATTCTGGTTCAGTTCCAGAAGAGGGCCTGTAACCCCTTTCTGATCGCTGCAGATTATGAGAATGTCGATGTCCTCATACCATGGCTCGGAGGGAAAAGGCTCCAATTTGTCTTTGGCTAAACCTCGATGGTGTTAAGTCAAAAAACTAACATGGGAATCCACGCTAATGAAAATTGCGATTGGCGTATCTATTCAGATTTTACGCAAGTATTGATTAACATCGCAAGGGATCTGTACGCTAAGGAGGATTTTGGTGTAGAACTCGATGAAACCGTTAATATGATGCCTGCGCAATGTCTATTCTGCAATCCTTGAATCCTCGGCCAGCAATAGAGCCGAATGATCAGACATGGCATCGTAATATGAAGTGAACCGTTCGATTTCACCAGCCTTATGAACCCCCAGGTTGCGGGACCATCGATAGGCGATGGGCTGATACCAGAACTGGGCTTTAATGCTAAACGGACCCACCGAATTTTGCAGAGGGACGCTGTAGACCATGCGGTCCCCTCCACCCTGAAAATCGACATCCTCTGCCGCCCGTCCTCGAACAGCAACATCCCCATTGGCTGTTTTCTTGTTGAAGCCCTGCGGCAGTACGCGGTTGTCTTTGACAAAACGGATTGCGGAGAGGAGCCCGGTGGTCACCTGATCAGACGAATTCACCATAATGGCCTCATAAATCTGGACCTGCTCGGGCTGGCTGATTTGCAGGTAATGGGGCTCATACAGATGTGAATCCCGGTCATTGTCATTCCCCCCGATGGACCCGTCTGTCTGTGGTGCCCCAGAATCAAAGATCATTTTTTCTTGGGCATCCTGAACCGAAAAATGAATCCAGGCCCTTCTTGAAGGGTAGGCTGTGGGGAGCTTGTGGCCCGCTAAATTGAGGATTTGAACCTGAACGTTCAAAATCCCATTTGAAATATGTGCCTGTTCAATATGAAGTTCGGCAGATCGGTTCTCAAGATGGCCCTTGGTTTCCACAAAGGCCGCATCCAGGGTTTGAGGGAGCGCACTGACCCCCAGGGCATCGGCATACCGCTTCAACATCTTCAGCATGAAAAAATTGCCCCCACGAAAGGCATGCCGCGAAAAATGCTCGCGCGGCTGTCCCAAAACCGCACTGATGGGCGCCGGCGCATCAATCTCGGGCATGTGGCACGACTGGCAGGATTGGGTGTTGTGATAACGGCTATGCAACCATTCCAGATACGGCACCTGTTCGGGCAGGGTGTCGATCACTTTTCCTTCGGCATCCAGTGTTTTCGTGTAAAGCGTGTGGCAGGACGCGCAAAGGCCCGCTTCCTGAATGTGCAGGCCCTTTTCTGGCACAAAGCGACCGGATGACTGCATCACCCGCTTTCGGCCTTCATCCACGAGATAAGGCCCGAAAACAAGGCGCTGACCGGATGGTTTTTCGTCATCAATATAAAATCCGGCCGTAAAACTTTTCTTTGATCCCAGGTTCTGTCCCTCAATCTGGTGGCAAAGGGCACAGGAAACGCCGTCCGCCGCCAATGATGCATCGGGTGCGTTCTTGGGAGGCCCTCCGGGCAACAGCGGGAAAACCGATCCCATCATTCCCCGTGCATGGGCCTGATAGCGGGCCATGGGCATGTGGCAGGCCGCACACTCATCCTGAATGTGATCGCTTGCCCTAGGGTGATCCAGCATCTCTCGGCGCACGGCAGCCTGCCAGTAGGGGTCCCTTGAAGAGTTGGCCATTATGGAAGACTGCCAGTTCCAGCCGATGGAAATATCTTCACCGGAAGGCCCCGTAATCCCGTTATGGCAGGCGATACACCGATCCGATGTCATGAACAACTGGGGAACCGCTTTTTCGGCAGGTGTCGGCGCAGCCAACGTAACCACCGGCAAACCGACAACGAAACCAATCAACATACCAATCCAAGCAGCGAGTCTCATCACCTTACCACCCCTCAAAGAAACTGCCGTCAAACCAGTCCCACAGCAAATAGAGGCCCACTTCCGTATCCCGCGCATCCCGATCGTTTATGGGGATACGGGCGCCGATGTTAAGCCGTACATGCTGCCGCGTACTGAGGGTTACCTGAATCTGAGGCGCCAGGGCCCAATGGGTGTTCCCGTCTGAGGCCAGTTCAGTGGCGCCTAACAGCTCGACCATGGGGGTCCATCTGCGGCCGAAATGTCCCTGGTAGAAAGACCTGCCGGTGGCCAGTTTCCAAAACAGCTCATTTTCCGCCTTGTCCCGATTGAAAGACACCGCGCCGCCCCCCTGGAACTGAAGAAAAAACTCCTGCGGCAGGATCTGGCCGTAGGCCACATAGGGTTCGAAAACCGTGGTCCCGCTCCCAAATCCCTTATCCTCATCTCCTGTGGGCACGAGAAGTTCACCCCCAACCGATACAATGGCGCCGGCATCGAGGCTGGCGTAAAGGACCCTTTTTCCACTCAGGGCAATATCACCCATGCTCGATTCCCATTCGGTCTTTTGGGGATCTCCCATTTGTTTGGACTGCCGCCAGCCAAATGGAAGAGCCACTTCAATCTGATTGCGGGTCCCAATGCGCTGTTCATAAATCAGCTTGTTGTAAATGACGTCATTCCCGGCGGTTTTAATCTCGCTGGTAAACACCAGTTCATCTTCCGGAAATGCTTTGGTGGTAAACAGGGCGCGCGGCAAATTTAATTCGCCTCGGGGCCATTTTTTGTCGACACAGAAGTCACGAATATAGTCCAGGATGTTGACGATCTGTTCATCGGTGAGCGCATCACCAAAGGCTGGCATGATCGTTGAGAAGGCGCGGCCCGGTCCCCCTTCCGCCACCACTGCGACCCAGTCTTCGTTGCCTTCCCGGGAGGCAAAACTGCAGTCTGTAAAATCCGGCAATGGCGTCGAAAACCCCACGCGGGCTGGTTTCGCACCCGTACCATCCACGCCGTGGCATGCCATACAAGCGCTCTCATAAAGCCCCTTTCCAGTGATTGGTAGATCCCCTGTTGTCAATAAATCCGGGGATTCGTAGGCTGATGCCTGCCAACCCCATAACAAAATGGCGCCTATGATCGACACCATCAAGTAGAGAAGGAACTTGCGAGGAGTGGCATTCATGTAGAACTCCTTACCAATTGACCTTGCAAAATCAAATCGGCTGTAATGCACTGTGCGACAAACCGTTACACAATAACACCCAATGCCTACAGTCTAACTGCTGAGACGCTCTCGGTCAACCCGATTATAAACCCAAACCAGGTGCTTCAAAACTCAAAATTCGCAGGGATAGGCTCTCCAGAAGCACGACCCTCAAATCATAGCCCATTTCTTTGAAAAGAGTTTCCGTTCATTACACGGCGAAAACGATCAAAGATCCTTTTCCCTTGACGCATGGCTAGATTTTTCTTATCTTTTTTAGTGCAAACATGATGTTCGAGAATCCAAACGGGCTGCTTAGAAATAGGCATTTCGGGATCGGGAAAGAAACCGTAACCTCATGGAACTCTTTTTGAGAAATCGGCGTCGAAACGTGAAAAAGTCGAAGATCACAGATTCTAGTAGGTTATCGCCCCGATATTCTGTCTGTGCGAGACTGTTGATCTGGTTTACAGCCTTGCTGTTTGCCGGGGGCTGCGCATCTCCCTATGTCCTTGATTCTCATGGAAATTTTTACATCGAACGTATCCCTTCTTCGTGGGCATATCTGTCTGACATTACCGTCGACCAGGAGGGGGAGACGTTGGTCATTCAAGGGGCTGTGAGCCGCCTCAATGATGCATTTTCCGGAACTGGCCACATAGATGTGGCGGTGATGACGCCTGCCGGGCACGTCATCAATCAGGCTTCGGCGCCCTATGAGCCACAAACCCTTCTCAGAACGCCGGGGGCTCGAAGACATCGCTCTTCCAGGTTTGAAATACATCTCACAGGGATCCCTCCAAAAGGGAGCGTCATCAGGCTGGCCTTTCACCGCAAACCCGATCCCAATGATACCCCCCTATATGAACATGAAAACTTGGCCGTTCCCGATGAGTTTGATTTTGGCGGCTGAATCACGCCGCAAACAACACGACATTTTGGTTGGAGGACATCAAGATCTGGGCACCAGTATAGCAAGTCGCCCTTCAGTGCCCTTCCTTGATATTTTTTGTCAATGGGGAGGGAAGGCTTGCGTGGCCGTCCTCCCAGCGGATCTCATGGATAGCACGGACAGATTTTGCCCCAAACTTATACATTGGTGGGAATATGCAATATGCCAGATTGGCATCGTTTTTGAGAGGAATATAATGAGCCTTATACGGCGGTTTCCCCATTTTTGTCTTTGTCCAACAAAACAGGCCCTCTTTTTCAACAGCTATCTCCTTCGAGAGGGGACGGAATTGGTCGAGATCAATTTGCCTATCTCTTCTCAAGAGTTGCCCGCAGCCGAAAGGGTGTGTGACAGGGTATTCCCCACTTGGGGCATAGCAAGGCTTGTCGAGTAGACCGGTTTCTTCAGACAACCATGATGTGATCGTCATAGACTACGCCCCGCCGCACGCGGCTCCTACGTATCATAAGATCGAAGCACCCTGGACATCCGTTGGCCCCG
>ENA-OSEO01002842-OSEO01002842.1-sediment-metagenome-genome-assembly--contig:-NODE-2842-length-22680-cov-3.738044_pt1 | contig 22680 bp, 19 predicted proteins | sample MGYA00237883_ERZ534232 | MGnify/ENA metagenome assembly ERZ534232
AGTAGGCCCTCTCCGGGCCGCCGCCGTCGCCGCGGACCGGTTCGCCCGGCGCGAGTTCGTCTCGATCTACCGAGCGGGATGGACCGGGAGCTCCCGCTACGTCGCCTTCTGGGGCGGAGATACCGACCCGTCGGCGTGGGGCCTCCGCTCCGCGATCATCGCCCTGCAGCGGGCCGCGGTTCTCAACGCGCCGATCTGGGGATCGGACACTGGCGGGTACAACGACCGGCCGTCCCGGGAAGTCCTCGGCCGGTGGCTCGCGTTCTCCGCGTTCTGCCCGCTCATGGAGGTCGGACCGACGGCGAACCTCGCCCCTTGGTCGTGGCTCCCCGATCCGTCGGAGGAGCGGCTGACCGCGGCGGGCTACACGTTCGATACCGTCTACGATGAGGAGCTCCTGGCGATCTGGGCGACCTACGCCCGACTTCACGACGACCTCGTCGACGTCACCTACGCGCTCGCCGAGGCGGCGCACGAGCGGGGGACTCCGATCGTACGCCCGATGATCGTCGCGCACCCCGATCGGCCCGAGTTCGTCGACCGCTGGGACCAGTACTACTACGGTCCGGACATTCTCGTCCGTCCGGTCTGGGAACCCGGGATCGAGCGCGTGCCCGTCGATCTCCCGGAGGGGAGATGGGTCGACCCGTGGAGCGGACGCGTTCACATCGGGCCGAAGACGGTGGCGGTCGATGTCCCGCTCCACGTGATCCCCGTCTTCGTCCGGGAGAACAGCCCCGTCGATATCGGGTCCCTCGCTGCGCGCTGGGCCGACGCGGTGCGGGCGGTCGCCCGCCAGCCGGATCTCGCGTCGGGCGTCGATCGCTGATCGGTTGTCGCGCGCGCCGCCCCGCGCTACGCTTTCGCCGGGGGTTCGTGCCAAGAAGGGGGTCTCCATGAAGCTGCTGTGGGTTCTTCCGATCCTGATGCTCGCGGCGGGCGTCTTCGCGTCCGCGAAGCCGGCGCCGCCCCAGGTCGTCCCCGATCTGGACGTCGAGCGCTACATGGGCCGTTGGTATGCGATCGCGAGTATCCCCACATCCTTTGAGCGCCGGTGTGCGCAAGGGACGACGGCGGAGTACTCACTCCTCGATTCCGGGAGGATCGAGGTCGTCAACACCTGCTACGACGCGCAGGGAGCGGCCGATCGATCCGTGGGGCAGGCCTGGATCCCTGACCCGAGCGAGCCGACTCGGCTGAAGGTCAGCTTCGTCCGGTTCCTCGGAATCTGGTGGTTCGCGGGGGACTATTGGATCATCGACCTCGATCCGGAGTACCGGTTCGCCGTCGTCGGACACCCGTCGTTCAGATACGGGTGGATCCTCAGCCGGACGCCGACTCTCCCGGAGGATGTCTTCGCGGGGATCGTCGAGCGCCTCGAAGCGCAGGGGTATCGCTTCTCCGACTTCCGGATGATCGACCAGTCGATCCACGCCTCGGACGAATCGGATGGCTAGCACCGCGCGGTGGGGCGCCCGTGCGGCGATCGTCCTCCTCCTCACAGCCGCCGGCGCGGCCGGTTCGACGGCGGTCCCGGACCTTGCCGGAACCTGGGCGATGATCCAGATCTATCCGGAGATCGCGACGTTCCCGTTCGTTGGCGATCTGATGAGGACGAGCATCGTCGGCCAACTGGTCAACGTCGAGCAGACCCGATCCCGCCTGATCATGACGGACCGCTACTGCGTCACGTCGGTCGATGACGGGACGCCGCTCGTCCGCACGGAGATCCCGGACGCGTTCATGGCCGCGCTGCGGCCCGCCCCCCGCAGCGCGACGTTGGAGGCCGCCGGCGGGGCGTTCCGTTTCGTTCAGCCGGAGTACATCGAGGTCCGGGGCGCGCTCCTCTCTCGACCGGAAGAGGACCCGCTCCCGGCCGGCGCGGACGACCCGCGGGTCACGGATCCGGATGGGGACGGGCGGCCCGGCCTCACCGTGCGGGTTGCGATCCTCGGCCTGATCGAGGGGGAGGTGTACGTCGTCCAACGGATCCGCTACCGCCTGTCGGGGATCGTCGTGGATCCGGAGACGATCCGCGGCGGGATCGAGTGGACGAACGAGCAGCACGCGCTCGGCGGATCGAATCCCCTTCTTCACGCGCAGACGCCGAGTCGGCCGGCTCCGGACCGCAGCGCACACCGATTCTTGATGATCCGCGTCCCGGCCGCGTATTCGTGCGAGGACCTCCGTCAGGACCTGGCCGAACTCCGAGAGCGGGCGCGCGACGGCTGAACCGCCCGGGAGAGGACCGGAAGACGATGAGAGAGAGACCTCGCATTCCCTGGATCGGAGTCGCCGCCTGTCTGGGTTGGGCCGTTCTCGCGCTCGGCGGGGAGCCGCCGGCGCTCACGGGCCGATGGGCGATGCTGCAGGTGATGCCCGCCGTGGCCGATCTCCCGTTCTTCGGGCGGGTCGAGCTCACGACGATCGCCGGTCTGCTGGTCGATCTGACGCAGACCGGATCGGAGATTGTGATGCAGGACACCTACTGCTTCATCGACGTCGTGACGAAGCCGAAGCTGTTCACGACCACCATCCCCGACCGTTTCATAGCCGCGCTCCGGCCGAGCCCCCGATCGGCGCGCCTTGAACGATCCGACGGCGGCTGGGACTGGATCGAGCCGGAGCAGATCGAGATCCGAGGGGCTCGGCTCTCGGATCCGGCGGGGGAGCCGCTTCCAACGACGGCGGATGATCCTCGGGTTATCGATGACGACCGGGACGATCGCCCGGGTGTCACCGTCTGCCTGAACGTCGCCGGGATCGTGAGCGGCGAGACGTATGTCGTTCAAAGACTGCGATACCAGCTCTTCGGTCGTCTCCTCTCCGACGGGCGGATCGCCGGGCGGATCGCCTGGGAGAGCGAGCAGAACGTCATCGCCGCCGAACACCCGTCGCTGCAGCTCTCGTACACCTACGAACCGCATCCCGATCCGGACCGGCATCGGTTCGTGATGGAGCGGATCGACGATCGATGGAACGCGGAGCCCCTGCGGGATCGATTCCACGCGCTGCTCGCCTCGGTGGAATCGTCGGCGCTCGAGGAGCTCTGACGGCGTCGGGCTACAGCGCGAGGGCGAGGAGGATCGTTCCCGCGGCGAGGGCGAGCACTCCTCCGATTAGGAGCGAGACACCGAGCGGTCGGATCATCGGCGCTCGGACGCCGAATTCGGCGGCGAACGCCACCCCGCTCGACCCGTCCTCGTTCATGACGACCAAGGAGTGGGCCCCGGGCTCGACCTCCCAGACAAGGAGCTGTGGACCCGTCCCGGCGGCCGAGCTCGACCAAATCCCCTGATCGACGGGCGGCTCGAGCGTCGTCTCTGTCTCCTCCTCCGGCGTCCGGTACGCGAGGACCCAGCCCGCCTCGCCGATTTCCTCGACGACCGCGTGCGAGACGCCTCCCAGATACCGATCGAGCGAGTCCGCCGGCGCCACGCCGACGAAGATCCCGCGGCTCGGACTCTGGCTCTCGACTCGAATCCGCATCGACGCCCACTCCGGGAGTCCGATCGGAAGCTCCGGGAGATCGGCGATCTCGGCCGGACCGGCGACGATCGCGTAGCCGTCGACCGCGACGTCGACCGGCGGTGACGTCAGGTACCCGTCGGCGTCGGTGACCGCCTCGTCGATCCAGATCAGGCCGCCTCCGCCGAACAAGAGCGGCATCGCGACGACGATTCCCGTCAGCCCCAACACGCCCAACAGCAAACGGATCATCTCTCCCTCCTGACCTCCTCGTCAGTCGAGCGTATCCGATCGGGCCCGGGGCCTGCCAGCGGTCGGATTGCGGCCGACCGGCCGGAGCGGGTACCGTATTGATCATCGGCTGCGGAAAAGGAGGCCAGAATGGGTTTGCTCGACGGGAAGCGCGGCCTCGTGTTCGGCGTCGCCAACGACCGGAGCATCGCGTGGCATGTCGCACGGGAGGCGATCGCTCACGGAGCGGGATGCGCGTTCACCCACCTCCCAGGGGAGAAGATGGAGCGGCGGGTGCGGAAGACCATCGAGGACGGCGGCGTCGCCGATCCTTGGCTGCGCCCCTGTGACCTGGCGTCCGACGCGGATCTCGATCGGCTGTTCGCCGATCACGCCGCTGACTTCGGGCGGATCGACTTCGTCGTGCACTCGGTCGCGTATGCGGATCGGGAGTACCTCCGGCCCGGGACGTTCGTCGATACCCCCCGCAGCGTCTTCACACAGGCGCTCGACATCTCGGCGTACTCGCTCGTCGCGATCGCGGCGCGCGCCCGCCGACAGATGCTCGGCGGCGGCGCAATCCTCACCCTCAGCTACTACGGCGCGGAGAAGGCGGTCCCGGGGTACAACGTGATGGGAGTAGCGAAGTCGGCACTCGAGTCGTGCGTCCGGTATCTGGCCGCGGATCTCGGACCCGCCGGGATCCGCGTCAACGCCCTGTCGGCCGGCCCGTGCCGCACGCTGTCGGCGATGGCCGTCGGCGGATTCGAGCGGATCCTCGCGGTGATGGAGGAGGCGGCCCCCCTGCGCAGGAACATCGAGATCGGGGAAGTTGCGGCATCCGCCGTCTATCTCCTCTCCGACCTCTCCTCCGCGGTGACCGGGGAGACGCATCACGTTGACGCCGGGTACCATGCCGTCGCCGGCTGATCCGGCCAGCGGGGAGTCGACGTGACCGAGCCGGGAGGGGAGCTCCGGCGGACGGGGTCGACCCCGCTCTATCAGCAGATCGCCACGATCCTCCGCGAGCGGATCCACCGGGGGGTCTTCCGCCCGGGGGAGCGGATCCCGACGGAGTACGACCTCTGTGAGGAGTTCGGCGTCAGCCGGATCTCCGTTCGCCAAGCCCTCGCCGAACTCGTCCACGAGGGGCTCCTCTACCGCCGGCGGGGGAGCGGCACGTACGTCGAGCGCGACCGCGGCGACGCCGTCCGGGCGGTGCGGGCGTTCGTCGCCGAGGAGCCATGGGTCCCGCTCCTCGAGGCGGCCGCGTCGTCCTTCAACGCCGACCGGCCCCGCGCCCCCGTTCGGTTGGAGGTCGAGATCCTCGGACGCCCGGAGCTGCGATCCAAGATCCTCGGCGCCGTCGGGCGCGGCGACGCCCCGGACCTGGCGCTGATCGACTGGCCTTGGGTCGCGGAGTTCGCCGAGCTGCACTTCCTTCGCCGCCTGGACGAGCTCGATGATCGTTGGATGCGGGAGTTCCGGGCCGACCTGTTCCCGGCGTTCGTCGACGAAGCGTTCACCTCCCACTACGCGATCCAGCCGGAGGCGAACGCCTCCGTCGTCTGGTATCGGCGGGACTGGCTCGAGCGGGCCGGAGGGGCGCCTCCGGCCTCGTGGGGCGAGCTTCTCCAGGCGGCTCAGCGGTTCTCCGATCCGCACCGATATGCGATCGCGTTCGCCGGCGGCACGACGGCCGGGGAAACGACGACGTATCAGCTCCTCCCGTTCCTCTGGTCGGCCGGCGGCGATCTGCTGGTGGACGGGCGCGTATCCCTCGATGACCGGGCCGTCCGGGCCGTCGAGTTCTTGACCGACCTGGTCCGGACGCACCGTGTGGCTCCGCCCGAGACCGCGTTCTTCACGTGGGACGAGCCGGCCCGGCTCTTCGCCCAAGGGCGCGTCGCGTTCGCGATCGGCGGAAGCTACGAGAAGCTCCGGATCCAGCAGACCTCCGGATGGGACGAGCCCGCGTTCGCCGAGCGGGTCGGCTGCACCCCGATCCCGGCTGCGCCGGGGGGGCGCCCCGCGACCGTCGCCGGGGGGATGGCGTTCGTTCTGTTCCAGCAAGCGCGTCATCCCGAGATCGCGTTCGACCTCGTTCGACGTCTCGCCTCTCCGGCGATCGTCCGCGGATTCCTCGCCGGGACCGGCCGATGCCCGACCCGCCGCTCCGTGGTGCGAACACTCGATCGGGCCCAGGATCGGTTCGCGCGGGAGATCGCGTCGATCCTCCACGCCGCTCGTCCGCGCCCCGCGATCCCGCAGTACTCGAAGGTCTCAGAGCAGTTCCAGATCATGGTGGAAGCCGCATTGACAGGGCAATTAACACCCCGTCAGTCGGTCGAGCGGGCGCGCGAGATCATCCGGCTGCTGATCTCCCAGCCGGCGGGAGGAGTTGCCGACGGCTCGATTCCGTGGTAGACTCCCTGTGTGGGTAGGAGGTGTTGTGGGCTGAGATTTGTCATAACAACTCAATCGCGCCGGGCCCGCCTCTCCGATCGTCCTTCCGGCGTCTTCCATCTTGTGTCCGATTCATCCCCGTCCAGCCCCCCACGCGAGATCTCTTTCGCAAGGAGGTGGTGCGCCGGCGCGTGAATCCCAACCAGCGGGTCTCCTGGAGACCCGACACCCCTCACTCCGACGTATCAAGGAGGTCAACGATGCGAGCATGGCGTTACGGAATCCTGATCGCTGCTGCGCTGGTCCTCGGGCTGGCGTTGCTGGTCGGCGCGCAGCAGAAGGTCGTCATCGAGTTCTGGACCACGGACAACGAAGAGGTCCGCGTGAACCGATACGATGAAGTGGCGGCCCGGTTCATGGCCGAGAACCCAGGGATCGAGATCCGGATCGTCCCGATCGACGAGGCGACGATCTCGCAGCGGATCGCGACGGCGGTCGCAGCGAACCGGATCCCGGATATCGTCCGGATGGGCGTCGAGCGGGTCGCGGCGTTCGCAGCGGACGGGATCCTCGACGAGGATGCGGCCGAGGCGGTCATCGAGAGCATCGGGATCGACGATTTCCGAAACGGGCCGCTGACGATGGTCGTGAACCCGACGACCGGGAAGTACGCCGCCGTCCCGTTCGATGGATGGATTCAGGCGATTTGGTATCGGGCCGACATCTTCGAGGGACTCGGCCTCAACCCCCCGATCACATGGGACGACATCCATGCGGCGGTCGACGCCCTCCCAGGGACGGGGAACCTCCTCTACGCGCTGGCGCTCCCGACCGACCCCGGCCAGAACTACCCCCACCAGGTCTTCGAGCAGGTCGCGATTTCCAACGACGCGTGGCCGTTCGACGCCGACGGGAACGTGACGATGAACACGCCCGAGATGATCGAGGCGCTCCGCTTCTACACGTCCCTCCAGCGCGGCGCGATGCCCGGACCGCAGTACTGGCGCGGCGCCCGGGAGGCATACGAGCTCGACCAAGCGGGGATGCTCTTCTACAGCACCTACATCATGGACGACCTCGTCGAGGGGTCGGGGACGGCCGGCGGTGGCCTCATCGAGATCGCCGTCGACGACCTCGCTCGGAAGACCGGCTTCGCGCCGAGGATGGTCGGCCCGAACGGCTCCGCCTCCTACGGGCAGCTCGTCACCCTCGGGATCATGAAGGGTGCGGACCCCGAGGCGCAGAAAGTCGTCGAGTACTTCCTGACCGAGGGATACATCGACATCCTCGAGCTCGCCCCCTTCGGGAAGGTCCCGGTCCTCAAGAGCGCGGTCGACGGATGGAAGGACCTGAGCCCGTTCTTCGCGTACTATGAGGAGGAGACGCTCGAGCAGATCGCCAACGGGTACGAGTCGATGCAGCGCTGGCTCTTCCGGCCGGACTACAACGCCGCCCAGCGCGCCGTCGTCGGAGACATCGAAGGCCGACTCCTGATTCCACAGGTGATCAGCAACATCGCCCTGGAGGGGATCATGACTCCGGAGACGGCCGCCGCCTGGCTCCAAGAGCAGGTGGAGGCGATGTACGCCGAGCGGCTCGGCAAGTAGCGAGAATCGACCGGCGGGGCCGCGGCACGCCGCGGCCCCGCCTTGAATCCCGGGTGAAAGGACCGATCCGCGTGCTCCGCCGTCGTGAAGACCGAGGGCTGGATACCCACCGCATTGCCCTGCGGAGCGGGCGGCTGGGCACGCTCGAGGCCCGGGAGGCGCGGCTCGCGTGGTACCTGACATCGCCGACGGCGCTGATCGTTTTCGGGCTCGTCGTCTTCCCGGTCGTTTTCAGTGTCTGGCTCAGCTTCCACGACGTGACCCTCCGAAATCTGGGTGACGTCTTCCACGCCCCCTACGTCGGCCTGCGGAACTACCAACGGGTCGTCCGAGACTTCGCGTTCGGGTTCAAGAGCTGGCAGCAGCTCGGCGCCGCCGTCACCAGTGTCGTCTACTCCGTCACCTCCACGTTCCTCACCGTCCTCGTCGGGCTTCTCGCCGCGCTCCTCTTGAACCGCCCGTTCCGGCTGCGGGGGTTGGCGAGGGCGACGTTCCTCTTCCCCTACGTCGCTCCGATCGTCAGCGTCGCCTTCGTCTGGCGTTGGATCCTCGATCCCCGGCCGTCCGGCGTCCTGAATGATCTCCTCCTCCGGCTCGGCTGGATCGACGCGCCGCGGGCGTACCTCTCGACCCGCGGCCTCGCCCTGATCCTGGTCATCGTCTTCGAGGCGTGGCGGTACTTCCCGTTCGCCATGCTGATGATCCTCGCTCGGCTGCAGGCGATCGACCGAACGCTGTACGAGGCGGCGAGCGTCGACGGCGCCGGCGTATGGCACAAGTTCCGCCACATCACTCTCCCCGAGCTGCGCTACGTTCTCGGCGCGATCTTCCTCCTCCGCCTGATCTGGACGTTCAACAAGTTCGATGACATCTTCCTGCTGACCGGCGGCGGGTACGGGACGAACGTGCTCCCGGTCCTCACGTACCAGTTCAGTTTCCGTTCGTTCGACTTCGGAAAGGGGGCGGCCTCGGCGATGATCCTCCTCGGCGTCCTCGTCGCCTTTCTCGTCCTCTACGTCAGTCTCGTCATGCGAGGGAGGGAGTAGGCCGATGACCCGCCGAGCGCTCCGACCGGCCGACCGCGGCAGTATGATCGACTGGATCGCTCGCCGGTTCACTCTGTCGCGATTCGTCTTTGCCATCACGCTGACGTTCTTCCTCGTCAGCGTCCTGTTTCCATTCTATTGGATGATCAGCTCGTCGTTCAAGTCGTACGGAGAGATCGGAGGACGGCATGCGGTCTACCTCCCGGGCGCGCTCCGGCTCGACGCGTACCGCGAGTTGTTCGATCCGAATCACCCGAGCTTTCAGAACTTCGGCGTCAACATGCTCAACAGCGTCAAGGTGGCGGTCCCGACCGCCCTCATCGCCGTCGTCCTTTCGACACTCGGGGCGTATGCGATCGCCCGTCTCCGGTTCCGCGGAAAGCAGGTCCTCCTCAACGGCATCCTGCTCATCTACCTCTTCCCCGCGGTCCTTCTGATCCTTCCGCTGTTCGCCATGCTCGCCAAGGTCGGCGACACTCTGGGATTCAACGTGCAGGACAATCTCCCGGTCCTCGTCCTCACCTACCTCGCCCAGACGCTTCCGGTCGCACTCTACATGCTCGCCAACTACTTCCGGACGATCCCGCACGAGATCGAACAGGCAGGCCTGATCGACGGATGCAGCCGCCTCGGCGTCATCTGGCGGATCACACTCCCACTGTCGGTCCCCGCCCTCGTCACTGTGGGGATCTACACGTTCATGATCGCTTGGAACGAGTTCCTCTACGCGCTCGTCTTCCTCAACAGCCGGGCGCTGTTCACGATGCCGATCAAGATTCACGCGATCTTCACCGATCCGACGCCGCGCCTGCACGTCGTGATGGCGGCCTCGACGATCATGACGCTCCCCGTCATCGTCCTCTTCCTCGCGCTCGAACGATTCCTCGCCGAGGGGTTGTCGGCCGGAGGAGTCAAGGGATAACCGTGGACGCGACCCTGCCCGACGGGATTCGGAAGCGGATCTGCGATCATCTCACGGCCCTGTACGGTCCTTCGCGGGCGCCCGAGGTGCTCGCTCGTCTCGAGCGACAGCTGGCCGCCTTCCGCCGCGAGTCCGAGGGTCCGCCGTCCCGCCCTCCGCTGTCGGAGCGGACCGTCATCCTCGTCACGTATGCCGATCAAGTCCGCCGACCCGGAGCCGCCCCCCTCCGGACCCTCGCCGAATTCCTCGAGGAGACCGTCCCCGACGTGGTGACGGATGTGCATGTCCTCCCGTTCTTCCCGTACTCATCCGACGATGGATTCTCCGTCATCGACTACCGGCGGGTCGATGCGAAGCTCGGGACGTGGGACGACATCGCTCGCCTCGCCGCGCGGTTTGGGCTGATGGTCGACTTGGTGCTGAACCACGTCTCCTCCGAGAGCGAATGGTTCCGTGGGTTCCTCGACGGCGTGGCGCCGTACACCGATTTCTTCGTCACCATCGACGACGGAGCCGACCTCTCGTCCGTCGTCCGCCCCCGGTCCCGCCCGCTTCGGACCCGCGTCGAGACCGCGGCGGGTCCCCGGTTCGTCTGGACGACGTTCAGCGACGATCAGATTGACCTCAACTACGCGAACCCGGAGGTGCTCCTCGAGATGATCGAGATCCTTCTCCGGTACGTCCGGCACGGAGCGACGCTCATCCGACTGGACGCCGTCGCCTACCTATGGAAGCGGGTCGGCACGCCGTGCATCCACCTCGAGGAAACGCACCGGGTGATCCGAGTGATGCGGGCCGCCCTCGACGCCGTCGCCCCCGACGTCCGGTTGATCACGGAGACGAACGTCCCTCACGAGGAGAACATCGCCTACTTCGGGGACGGCACGGACGAGGCGCAGCTCGTCTACCAGTTTCCCCTCCCGCCGCTCGTCGCCGACGCCGTGCAACAGGCCGACGCGACCGGTCTCTCGCGATGGGCCGCCTCGATCGACCCTCCGCCGGGGCAGGCGACGTTCCTCAACTTCCTCGCATCTCACGACGGGATCGGTCTTCGCCCCGTCGAGGGGATCCTCCCCCCCTCGCGGGTCGACGCGCTCGTCCAGCGAACGCACGCCCAGGGGGGACGAGTCTCCTTCCGGGACCGCGCGGCGGGACCGCCGAGTCCGTATGAGCTCAACATCTCCTACTTCGACGCCCTCGCTCGCCCCGGCGAGTCGATCCCCGTCGCCCTCCAGGTGCGGCGGTTCCTGACGGCACAGGCGATCATGCTCAGCCTCGCGGGCGTCCCCGCCGTCTACTTCCACAGCCTATTCGGATCGCGGAGTTGGCTCGAGGGACCGGTCCGGACGGGGGAGAATCGGACGATCAACCGAGAGAAACTCGACGCCGACGCTCTCGCCTCGGAGCTCGACGACCCCGCCTCCCTCCGCTACTCCGTCTTCTCCGGGTACCGTCGTCTCCTGAAGGCGCGCGCCCGGAGCGCCGCGTTCCACCCGGCGGCCCCGCAGCGTGTGGTCCCGGCCCCCCGGCCGGTCTTCGCCCTTCTGCGGACGAGCATCGACGGCGCCCGGCGTGTCCTCGCCCTGCACAACCTCGCCGATCGGCCGATCTCGTTCGAGATCCCGTGCGGAGAAGTCGGCCTCTCCGGCGACTCGACGGCACGTGATCTCCTCACGGGGACGCCCCTCGCAGCCCGCGGGCCGGATCTCACCGTCCGGCTCCGACCGTTCGATACCGTCTGGATCGCCGTGGAGCCCGATTGAACATCGGTGTGATCGGGACGCGGCTCGCGGGGACGGATGGTGTCTCCCTCGAATCGGGGAAGATTGCGGAGATTCTCACGGGGATGGGGCACCGCATCCATCTCTGCGCCGGCGAACTCGACGATGCATCGTCCGGCCGACTTGTCCCAGAGCTGCACTTCGCGCACCCGGGGATCCGGCGGCTGCACGACCTCGCGTTCGGGGGGGGACGTCACGCGAACTTGATCGACGAGATCCAGCGCGCCGCCGATCACCTCCGCCGATCGATCGACGCGTTCGTCCGCTCCGACTCGATCGACCTCCTCTTCCCGCAGAACGCCCTCGCGATCCCGATGAACCTGCCGCTCGGCGTCGCACTGACCGACTACCTCGCGGCTACGAGGCTCCCGGCGATCGCCCATCACCACGATTTCTACTGGGAGCGCTCCCGATTCTCCGCCTCGCCGATCGCACCCCTCCTCGACCGATGTTTTCCCCCGGCCATCCCGACCATCCGGCATCTAGTGATCAACTCCCTTGCTCGGGACGCGCTGCGCGCGCGACGCGGCCTTGAGTCGCTCGTCCTCCCGAACGTCCTCGACTTCGAGACCGGCCCGGCGACCCGATCTGAGCCGCTCGCGGACCTTCGTGCGGCGGTCGGCGTCGACCCCGCGGACTTCGTCGTCCTGCAACCGACCCGCGTCGTCCCGCGAAAGGGGATCGAGATCGCGATCGATCTCGTCCGAGCGCTCGCCGCCCGGCTCGAGCCGGGCCGTCGCGTCCCGCTCGTCGTGAGCCACGCCGCGGGGGACGAGGGGATGGCGTACGCCGAGTGGCTCCGCGCCCGGGCAGCGGCGGCCGGGGTCGACCTGCGGTTCGCGGCCGATCGATTCGGGGAGCCCCGGCGGATCATCGACGGGCAAATCAGGCGGCTCGATCTGCAAGACGGGTATGCACTCGCCGACCTGGTCAGCTACCCGAGCCTCTACGAAGGCTTCGGGAACGCCTTCCTCGAGGCCGTCTTCTACCGCCGCCCCCTCTTCGTGAACCGCTATCCCGTCTACATCGCCGACATTGAGCCGCTCGGCTTCGACGTCGTCGCGATCGATGGCACGGTGACGGCGGACGCGGTCGACGATCTCGCCGCACGCCTCCGAGATCCGGCTCGTGCCGCGGAGATCGCGGACCGCAACTACCAAGCGGCGAGCGCACACTTCTCGTACTCGGTCGCCCGTCGATCGCTCTCGAACGTCCTCGCATCGCTCTCGTAGGGGACCCGCCACAGACTGGCCTTTGACCGGCCGTCGCGCTATCCTCGCCACCGTCGGAAAGGACGCGCTTGATACGAACCTTCGCTGCGCTCTTCTTCGCCACCGCGACCGCGCTCCTCGGACTCGGGATCATCTCCCCGATCCTCCCGCTCTATGCCCGGACGTTCTCCGCGAGCGGGATCGAGATCGGCCTCGTCTTCACCGCGTTCTCGATCTCACGGACGCTCCTCGGGCCGTTCATCGGCCGTCTCTCGGACCGCGTCGGCCGCAAGCCGCTCATCCTCCTCGGCCTCGCCGGATACGCGGCGGTCTCCGTCCTCTACGCCCGCTCCGGCACGCTCTGGGAGCTCGGTCTCTTCCGGTTTCTCCAGGGGATCGCGTCCGTGATGGTGACGCCACTCGCGCAGGCGTACGTCGGCGACCTCACCCCCGCCGGGCGAGAGGGGCGGTACATGAACGCGTTCTACGCGTCGCAGTTCATCGGGATGGCGCTCGGCCCGCTCCTCGGCGGAACGATCGGCGCCACGTGGTCCTACGCCGCGGCGTTCTACGTCATGGGCGGGTTGAGCGTCGCCTCGTTCCTCCTCGTCGCTCTGACTGTCCCGACCGACCGCGGGGCGGAGCGCTCTCGCGGCGCGCGGCCGGTCGTCCCGCTGCGAAGCGTCCTCGCGAACGACGCGGTGAAGGCGATGTCGATCTATGTGGCGACTCGAGGGTTCTGGCGCCAGTCGTTCAACACCTTCTACCCGCTCCTCGCGGTCACCGCAATCGGGGCCGGGGAGGCGAGCGTCGGGCTCGTCCTCTCGACGTACATGCTGGCGGAGGGAGTCCTGCAGATCCCGTTCGGGTTCCTCGCCGACCGATACCCCCGGGTCCGGCAGATCGTCGTCGGGAGCGTCTTCGCGCCGCTCGTCCTCCCCGCGGTCCCGTTCGTGGGATCCGTCTGGGGCATCTGCCTTCTCACCTTCGCGATGGGGGGGTTCTCGGCCCTCGGGAGATCGTCACTCGTCGCCATCCGAACGGAGCTCGGGCGGACCCACGGGATGGGGACGCTCGCCGGCCTTCAGGGGAGCGCGTTCGCGTTCGGTCAGATGTTGGGGCCGCTCGCGAGCGGCGCCGTCTTCGACACTGTCGGCCTCTTCGCGGTCTTCCCGTTCGGGAGCGCCGTCGGCATGGCCGGAACGGCATTGGTCATCGTCTGGATTCGCCGCTGGCTTCTCCGAGACGCGTCCGCGGCTCGGATGTGCCGGATCTCGCCCCCGGCGATCACGGTGCCCCCGGGATCGCGCGGCGCTCGCTGATCTGAGCGCCGCGCACCGGACGGATCCGCTACTCTCCCGGGGGAGCGCCGACCGCACCGCGAAGGCGGAGCAGGATCCGGTCGAGACGGAGGAGGAGATCGCCCAGCCGTTCGACGTGCGATCCGAGACTCGGGGGGACGGCAGTCGGCTCCGCCCGGGTCTGCACTGCGATCCCACGGAGGAGCCCCCGGAGGATCGATTCGACCCGGCGGGCGGGAAGTGGGGGGATCCCCTGCGTCGCCCCGGCGATGTAGCCGTCCGTCCACCGCCGCAGGTCGTCCCTGCGACCTTCGACGATTGCCGGCCGAGGCGTCCCACGCCCCTTTAGGGATTCGAGCCATCGATGGAGCATCCGATCGAGCCGGACCATCGACGCCGCGATCGCCGCCCGCTCGCGCGCGGCGGCGGGCCGCTCCGATTCCCGCAGCAACTCCTCGATGACGTCTGCGATCGCCTTCGATGCAAGCTCCCAGCGTTCCGGAAGCGGCGCATCGAGTTTCGAAATCTCATGCTGCAGATCGCCGAGGACTTCGCGAAGCTCGACGAGCACCTCGCGAATCGGAGCCGGCGGCTCCTCGGCGACCCCGACCCAGCCTCCCCAAAGGACCGACAAGCCGACCAGGCAGACGATAGCCCTTCCCGCGTTCCACGGTCGTCGGACCGTCTTCCTCGTCCCGTTCATGGTACCTCCTTCTGCCGGGCGCCGGCTACGGTGGCGCCCCGGTCGCCCGACGCTATCCTCCTCTGGGTCGTCATCGAACCTCGTCACGGTCAACGGAGCGACAACGGCGGGTCGACGCCCTTGCCGAGCCGTCGTTCGGTCTCTACCCTGGAAACGGGAGGTCGGATCGGGTGCGCAAAACGATGCGGGCGGCGACGATCATCGTACTGGCGGTCCTCGTCACCGTCGGAGGGGGGGCGGGGCTGTTCGTTCACTTCTACAGCTCGATGCTGGGGCGGTCGTTCGTCGACCGGAGCGTGACGTACACGACCCTCGTCGCGTCGTCGGCGAGCGCCTGGATCGACCAGCCCGATCGGGCGATGCTCCAAACGATCGCCCGGATGCTCCTCGTCGGGAGCGTCCGCTACGTCCAGATCGTCTCCGGTGGGGAGCTCCTCGTCGATGAGCGGGTCGAATCGTTCGAGTCGATCGCTCTCCCCGTCGAACGAGCCCCCTCCCTCGTCCGGGCCGCGACTCGCCCTTCCCCCGGCGGCGGGTCGGCGGTCGACGTCCTCGCACCGATCCCCGGATCACCCGAGGCGTACGCCCGCATCGGGATCGATCGCGCCCGACTGATCGCCGATATTCGGGGGACGGCGGCCTTGGCGTCGGGGATCGCCACGGCGATCGCGGCCGCCCTGATCGGCGCGCTGCAGTGGATCTCCCGCCGCCGTCGCGCACCGGGGGCCGCGGATCCCTGGCCGAGGGAGCCCCGCCGGATGACGGCCGGTGCGCTGACGGTCGATCTGGACGCGAAGCGCGTCACCATCGGCGAGACGGAGGTGGGATTGACGCCGAAGCAGTTCGAACTGCTTGCGCTCCTCGTCGGAGCGCGGGGGCGCGTCTTGTCGGATCGCGAGATCCTATCGGCCGTCTGGCCCGACGCCCCCTACGCCGACTCCAAGGACGTGAAGCAGTACATCTACCTGCTTCGGCGGCGCCTGGGGAGGGACTGGATCGAGACGGTGCCCGGCTTCGGGTATCGCCTCGCCGAGCCGTGTGATGATCGGGAATTGACCGATCGTTGATGGCCGGTCGAGAGGGTCGCCGGTAGACTCAAGACCGGCGAAAGGACGGTGGAAATGAGATCCGGAATCGCGGGAGCGATCCTCGTCGCACTGCTGCTCATCCCCCCCGGGGGCGCCTCCGGCGCCCCGGAGGCCGAGCGCGAACGAATGGAGGCGCGTCTCGAGGCGTATGCGGAACGGGTTCGGCTCGCGATGACGCTGGCGACCGTGGGTGCCTTCTCCCCGCTCCTCGAGAACGTCCACCTGCATGCACAGCAGCTCGTCAATCTCCTCGAAGGGAGCCGCGGACGGCATTTCGTGCGCACTCTCTCGGCGATCAACGACGACCCGGGGCTGGTGAACGAACTCGACAGCCTCACGGCCGCCCTTCGGCGAATGGCGGAGGTGTCTCCGCTGCGCGAACCGATCATCGTCGCCGCGGGGAACATTCGCGCGTACCTTCACATGGCCCTCGACGCGGCCCTTTCCGCCCTCGCCCAGCGGCGCCAGGATCGGGCCGTCGCCGATATGATGCGCGCGTTCGCGTATCTGTCCGCCGCACTCGGCCGCGAGACAGACCCCGCCTACGTCCCGGGATTGCTGACGATCCGCCGGCTCGTCGCCGGAGGCAGGTAGCCGCTCGCGCCGAGAGGCCGAAGCGTCCGCTATTCGTAGCGCAGCGCGTCGACGACGGGGAGCTTGGCGGCGCGGCGTGCAGGCCACAGGCCGGCGACGGCTCCGAGAGCGAATGAGCCGACGAGCGTAATCGCGATGAGCGACGGGCTGGCGACGACCGCCAGGTCGACGTTGAAGAACCGAGCGACGAATCGAGATGCGACCGCGCTCACGCCGAGCCCGAGGAGAGTCCCCACGACCCCGCCGACGAGTCCCATCAGCCCCGACTCAATCAAGAAGATCGCCAGAATGTGGCCGTTGCGCGCCCCGACCGCCTTCATCACGCCGATCTCCTTCGTCCGCTCGAGGACGGATGTGAACATCGTGTTCATCACGCCGACGCCGCCGACGAGGAGCGAGATCCCCGCGATCCCCGCAAGAAAGGCGCTGACGGTCGACGTCACGGTCCCGATCGCGTCGGAGACGTCGCTGTAGGTCACCGAGTCGACCTTCGACCCCGCCTCCCGGAGCACCTCCTCGACCCGATCCGCGACATCGTCGACATCGGCGCCGGCGACGGTTCGGACGAGAGAGACGAGCACATCGTCCGCCGGCCCGTAGAGCGCGTACATCGTATCGAACGGGACGTAGACCGTGTCGGCGTCCGGCCCGAGGCCGCCCTGGAACCCGCCGCCCCGCTGGGCTGCGGTCTCCGCCTCCGCCTCGGCGATCACGCCGACGACCGTGAACTCCCGTTCCTCGACCTGGATTGCATCCCCGAGCCCGGCGCCGAGGCGAGCGGCGATGCCAGCGCCGAGGATCGCCGCGTCGACGTCCGAGGGTTCGAAGAAGCGCCCGCCCGGACGCAGCTCGATCTCGCCGAGGAACGCCTCGAAATCAGTGACGAGTTCCGGGGAGAGGCCCATGACCGGGAGGAACCCCTGGACGCGGTTCCCGCCGGGCCGCGGCGGGCCGACGACGAATCCGGTTTCCTGGCGCACGGCGGCGACGGTCCGCACGCCCGGTACCCGGCCGACGATCCCCAGATCGACCTCGAACGTCTCCTTCCGGGCCCCACGTGGACCGAACGCTCCCTCGGGGACGAGCATGAACGTGTCGACCCCGAACACCTTCGCCACCTGCTCGTTGATGGTCCGCTCCAGCCCGAGTCCGATCGAGATCAGCGCAACGACAGCGGTGATCCCGATGAAGACGCCGATCACAGTCAGCCAGCTCCGCAATCTCCGATGGGCGATGCTCTGCGCCGCCAGGAGGAAGAAGTCCCTAAGCATTCTTCACCTCTTCACGGATGCATCCGTCGCGCAGCCGGACGATCCGCCCGGCGATCGCAGCGGCATCGGGATCGTGGGTGACGAGGATCACGGTCTTCCCATCGGCTCGACTGAGCTCCTGCAGGAGCTGGAGGATCGTGCCCCCCGTCTCGGAATCGAGGTTTCCGGTCGGCTCGTCCGCGAGGATGATCTCCGGATCGTTTGCCAGCGCGCGCGCGATCGCGACGCGTTGCCGCTCACCGCCCGAGAGCTCGTTCGGCTTGTGTCGAACGCGGTCCGCGAGGCCGACGCGGGCGAGGAGTCCCTTCGCCCGCGCCGCCCGCTCGCCGCTCCGAACCCCCTGGAAGATCATCGGGAGTTCGACGTTCTGCCGGGCGTTCAGCGTCGGAATCAGGTTGAACGTCTGGAAGATGAACCCCACTCGACGCCCACGCAATCTCGCGAGTTCCCGCTCTTTCAGCGAGGAGAGGTCGTTCCCGTCGAGGCGGGCGGCGCCGCCGCTCGGCCGGTCCAGCGCCCCGAGGATGTGCATCAGCGTCGACTTCCCCGAGCCCGACGGCCCCATGATCGCCACCACCTCCCCGGCGTCGACGGACAGGTCGAGTCCGCGCAGGGCCCGGACGATCGTCTTCCCGAGCGGGTACTCCTTCGTGACCGCGCGAAGCTCCAGAAGCGGCATCGTTACTCCTCCGACTCGGCGTGGACGTACTCCGTCAGCTCCATCCGGAACGTCTCCGTCCACTCCCCGTTGCGCATCTCGCGGGCGACGATGCGCGGGGAGATGAAGACCGGATGCGTCAGACCGAAGGCGACCGTCATCTGCGTGTTCGGCTGCTTCGGGTCGATGAACGTCCCCTGCAGGCACCCGACCCCGGCGATGTCGACGCCGATGATCTCGCTGAACTCCGCCCCGCCCGGGAGGAGGTAGTCCTGCCCCTCCTGCAGGCGCGATCGCTGGTCGATCAGCGCCTGCAGCGCGGAGTAGCTGACGCCGCGCCCCGCCCCGTAGGCGACGCTCGTCGCGCCGAAGAGGAAGCCGAATCCGGAGAGCTCGTCGCCCGTTCCGGTCGCCTCGGTCGTCATCCGCACCGTGAACCGCCCATCGGCTCGAACGATCACCACGAGCTCGAGCGTCTGGGGCTCGCTCGTCTCCTCGCTCTCGATCCGGTATGTCATCGTCGTCGCTCCCGCCGGGAACTGGTCGAGGTCGGCCTGCCCGAGCGCGGTGATGCCGGCGAGCGACGCCGCCAGCGCCGCCCAGACGATCCATCCCCATCGATATCGCATCGTGATCTCCCTCCACTACTCCTCCGGCGCCTCGAGCGGGCGCTCGGCGACCTCGCCATGGTCGGCGAACGAGCCGGCGGCGTCCAGCGGACGTCCGATCCCGGGCGCCGCTGGTTCCCCGCGAAACTGACTCATGTACTGTCGGTAGTATGCCCCCCCGGCCGCGAGGAGCGCCCGATGGTCCCCCTGCTCGACGATCCGTCCCTCGCCGATCACGACGATCCGATCGGCGTTTCGGATGGTCGAGAGTCGATGAGCAATAACGAAGCTCGTCCGCCCGCGCATCAGCTGATGCAGCCCCTCCTGGATCTGCACCTCGGTCCGGGTGTCGACAGAACTCGTCGCCTCGTCGAGGATCAGGATCCGCGGATCGGCGAGGATCGCCCGGGCGATCGCGATCAACTGCCGCTGCCCCTCCGAGAGGTTCGCCCCCCGCTCGGAGAGGATCGTATCGTACCCCCGCGGGAGTCGGACGATGAATCGGTCCGCATTCGCCAGCCGGGCCGCCGCGACGACCTCCTCGTCGGTCGCGTCGAGGCGCCCGTAGCGGATGTTCTCGGCCACGCTCTCCGCGAACAGGAACGTCCCCTGGAGGACGGCGCCGAGCCTCCGGCGAAGCGACGCCCGCGTCACGTCCCGAATGTCACGCCCGTCGATCCGAATCGCGCCTCGGTCGACTTCGTAGAAGCGCGAAAGAAGGTTCACGAGCGTCGTCTTCCCGGCCCCCGTCGGTCCGACGATCGCGATCCGCTCGCCGGGGCGGGCGCGAAGCGTGATCCCCCGCAGGACAGGCCGCTCGGGCGCGTATCCGAAGGTGACGTCGTCGAACTCGACCGCACCGGCGACCTGGTCCAACTCGATCGCGCCCGCCCGGTCGTCGATCTCCGGCTCGGTATCGACCGTCTCGAAGATCCGCTCCGCGCCGGCGAGCGCCGATTGGACCTGGTTGTAGAGGTCCCCGAGCTGGCGCAGCGGTTCGGCGAACTGCCGCGAGTAGCTGATGAACGTCGCGATCATCCCGACGGTCACGATCCCCTTCACCGTCAGCCACCCTCCGAGACCGGCGACCACAGCGACGTTCGCGTTCGACAGGATCCCCATCATCGGCATCACGAGAAGCGCGTACGCCATCGCATGGGTCCCCCGGCGACGGACCGCCTCGTTCTGAGCCTCGAACTGCTCGAGAACGCGACCTTCTTGCCCAAAGGCGATCACGACCCGCTGTCCGCTGTAGGTCTCCTCGAGGGTTCCGTTCAGCGCCCCGAGATCGCGCTGATACTCGCGGAATGCGCGCCGCGTCCGCTTCCCGACCAGCCCGACGAGGCCGACCATCAACGGCAAGACGAGCATCGACGCCAGCGCCAGCCACGGCGAGAGGACGAACATGACGATCAGGATTCCGATCAGCATCAGCAGACCGGAGAAGAGCTGCGTGACGTTCTGAGAGAGGACGCGGCTGATCGCGTCCATGTCGTTTGTCAACCGGCTCATCAGGTCGCCGGACGCCCGTTTGTCGAAGAACCGCAGGTCGAGCGTCTGGAGGTGGGCGAACAGGTCGGCGCGCAGCCCCCGCATCGCCCGCTGCGCGGTCGTCGCGATCAGGACGCCCTGCCCGGTGTTCGCCCCCCACGCGATCAGGTAGGCGGCCAGCATCCACAGGACGTACCGGAGGAGCGTCGGGAGCCCCGCCCGCCCGACGAGCGCGTCGATCGCGCGCCCCATCAGGTACGGGCCGAGCAGCGCGACTGCCGTCCCAAGAACGGAGAGCGCGCCGACCGCAAGGATCGCCCCTCGGTACGGGCGAAGGGAGCCGAGGAGCCGCCGGAGCGCACCCCGGGGATCCTTCGGCTTCTCGAACTGGATCCCCGCGCCCCGGCCCGGCCGCAGGACGTTTCTCGGCCCCCGATCGACGCCCGCCATCATCCCCCCCTCCCGTTGACGGCCTCGATCTGCGATCGGCAGATCTCCCGGTAGATCGGGCTCCGATCGAGGAGCTCCCGGTGCGCGCCGATCGACTCGATCCGACCGCGGTCGAGGACGAGAATCCGGTCCGCGAGCCGGACCGTGCTGATCCGCTGCGCGACGATGAACCGGGTCGTGCGGTTCCTCGACGCCGCGATCAGGCAGTCGAGCGCGTCCTGTAACCGCACCTCCGTCTCCATGTCGACGGCGCTCGTCGAGTCGTCCAGGATGAGCACCTTCGGCCGGACGAGGAGGGCTCGGGCGATCGCGATTCGCTGCCGCTGCCCCCCGGAGAGCGTAACGCCGCGCTGCCCAATGACCGTGTCGTACCGCTCCGGAAGCGCCTCGATGAACTCGCGCGCCTGCGCTGCCTCCGCAGCGGCGATCACGTCGGCCTCCGAGGCGTCGGCCCGCCCGTACCGGATGTTCTCCCGGATCGTCCCCCCGAACAGGACCGCCTCCTGTAGGGCGATCCCGATGTTCTCCCGCAGGCTTCGCAGCGTGAGATCCCGCAGATCGACCCCGTCGAACGTGACCCGCCCAGCGGTCACGTCGTAGAAGCGCGGGATCAGGTGGATCAGCGTCGACTTCCCCGATCCGGTCGCGCCGAGGACGGCAATCGTCTCCCCCGGCTCGGCGACCAGCGACACGTCGCTCAGGACCGGCTCCCCGCCGTCCCCGTTGTACCAGAAGGATACGTTCTCGAACGCGATCCGCCCGGCCGGATCGGAGAGCCGCCGGGCGCCGGGCCGCTCGCGGACTGCCGGCTCCGCGTCGAGGACCTCAAGGATCCGGCTCGCGGATGCGTCCGCGGCCGCAACCGGAGCGAGCATCCCCGCCAGCATCATGAGCGGGAAGAGGGCGAACGTCAGGTAGTTGATCGATGCGACGACCTGGCCGACCGTCATCCCCCCGGCGAGCGTCGCCGTTCCCCCGAACCAGACGGCGCCGACCACCGCCAGGTTGAGGACCAGCGTCATCAGCGGGAGGAGAAGCGCGACGAGGCGCATCACTCGGATGTTCCTCTCCATGAGCCCGACGTTCGCCGCCTCGAACCGCCCGATCTCGTGCGGTTCCCGGACGAACGCCTTGACGACGCGGACGCCGGCGAGGTTCTCCTGAAGGATCGTGTTCAGCCGATCGAGCCGCTCCTGCACCCGGAGAAACATCGGGCGCACCCGGCGCGCAAACCAGGCGACGAACGCGACGATCGCCGGGACGAAGACGCCCATCATCGCCGCCAGGCGGGGGCTCGTCATCACGAGGAGGATCACGGCCCCGATCACCCAGATCGGAGCCCGCGTCAGGATCCGCAGCGACATCATCACGATCATCTGCGTGAACTGGACGTCGCTCGTCGACCGCGTCATCAGTTGCCCGGTGCGGAGCTCGTCGAGGTTGGCGAACGAGAACGACTGCGTCTTCCTCATCATCGCGGAGCGGACGTCCCGGGCGAACGCTTGAGCGACCCAGACCGAGAGGTAGTTGTTCCCGATCGCGAGTGCGGCCGACACGAGGGCCGCCCCGAGCATGACGAGGGCCGTCGTCCACACGATCCGAAGGTCGCCGGCCGCGATCCCCTCGTCGATGATCCGCTGCGTGAGCCGCGGGATGAGGAGATCGGCTCCGACCATCCCGACGAGGAGCGTCAGCGCGCCGATCGCCCGCCATCGGTATGGACGAACGAATCGATAGAGCCGCCACAGGGAGCGCACGATCAGCCCTCTTCCGCCGGCGGAAGAGGGCTGATCGTAGATCGGAAGAGCACACGTCTGAACTCCAGTCACGGTAGCATCTCGTAT
>ENA-OSEO01002843-OSEO01002843.1-sediment-metagenome-genome-assembly--contig:-NODE-2843-length-22654-cov-6.299996_pt1 | contig 22654 bp, 20 predicted proteins | sample MGYA00237883_ERZ534232 | MGnify/ENA metagenome assembly ERZ534232
CCGCCATGCGAGTGAGGCGAGTCAGGCGGGTCGATAGGGATTCCTTGCTGCCTTTCAATAAATGGTATCCCGAGCCCAGGGGCGGTCGCCGAACGATATGAACGCATTTTGTTGCAGCCCTTGGGCAGCGACCCCCACGGGCGGGCGGAACGCTTTTTGGTTGAGGCCGTCAGGCCGCCTTAGACCCATTTTCTCTTTCTATTTCATCGCCTCAAGGGCCAGATCGAGCAACTCCTGCCCGCCAGGGACAGTCTCGGCATATTCCTTCCAGGCCGTCTTTTTGGCAAAGGCGAGCCATGTGTTGAATTCTTCCTCGTTCATGCAGTGGATCTCCACCCCCGCCTTGGTATAGGCCTCGATGAGTTTATCCACCAGCGTCTTGAAATTCTGGTAGATCCAGTTTTCGTGCATCCACTCCGCAGTCTCGAGGAAGATCTTCTGGTGCTCAGGAGTGAGCCTCTCCCATGTCTTCATTGAGATGCACAGGTTTTCGGACATGTACCAGATGGAATAGTCTTTGGGGGCGTTGATGTATTTGAGCACTTCATAGAGACGGAAAGAGACAAAAGAGGCCGACGAGGTGAGCATGGTGTTCAGGACGCCTGTCGAGAGGGCATGGTATGTCTCGGATGAAGGCATGCTGGTGATGGACGCCCCGGCCTGCTGCATCATGTATTCAAATTTCTTTCCCGCTGCCCGCATCTTGGTTCCCTTCACGTCCTCCGGGACCTTGATCTGCCGGATCGAGCTGCCGATACCGCCGTCAAACCAGGCCCACACCAGATTCTTGACCCCGTTCTCTTCCATCAGGGCCTCCACTCTTTTGCCGATTGGCTTGTTCCGCCAGCTCAGACCCTGCTTGATGTTGCTCACGGAACACGGCATGAGGGTGATCGAGAATTGCGGGACCTTGCCGGAGGCGTAGTCCAGAGGGAAGATAGAGATATCCAGGGCCCCGTTGCGCATGGCATCCCACTGTTCTTTCGCCTTGAAAAGAGAGCTGGCAGGATAATACCGAAACTTGACCTCACCGTTGGTCTTTTTGGTAATCATGTCCCCGAACACCCGACCCATCAGGTCCCGGACGTCGCCGGCCGCAAACTGATGGGAGACCTTAAGCACCATGGGGCCGGCGTCTGCCTGTTGCCCCCATACCAAAAGGGTGTATGCGAGAAACAGGGAAACAAGCAGAACGCATCGTTTTGTGGTCCTTGATTTCATGACGACCTCCTTATCCCTTGGGATTGACAATGAAGGCGCTCTTGTCAGGGCGCCGCCTTCCCGCCTTCTTCCCCCGCCTCATGGGCATAAAGCCTCACAAGGGCCTTGCACTGCATGAGGAGGTGGTGTTTCATGAGAGACTCTGCTGACTCGGGATCCCGGGTACGAAACGCACCCAGCAGATTCCGATGCTCCTGGATGGATTGATCAAAACGCTCGGGCTGGTAGAGCTGTCTCTGGCGATACAGGAGGATTTTTTGTCTCAGACCGTTGATAACGTCGTTTAAGACCCTGTTCCCGGTCAGTTCCTGGATAAAGACGTGAAAGACGTGATTTGTCTTGAGATAGGCCTCGTGGTCCCTGTTCTGGTAGTGGGTCTCCAGCTCTTCCTGGAGCGCCTCAATCCTGTGCAGGTCCTTTTCCTTCATGCGGGTGGCCGCGAGTCGGGCGCAGGTCCCTTCCAGCACGCTCATGACCTCGAACAGATCACTGATCTCTTCTATGCAGGGCTGACTGACGAAAGCGCCCTTGTGGGGGATGAGCTGGATGAGTCCTTCTGATGTGAGCTGCCGAAGGGCCTCGCGCACGGGGGTCCGGCTGACCCCCAGAGACTCGCACAGGTCCTTTTCATTGACCTTCTGTCCCCTGACCAGGATCCCTTTCTGGATCATCTTACGGATCCGGGATACAATTTCCTGGTGCAGGGTGGTGGCACGGATCTTGTTCATCGGCGCCTCGGATCATAGATTGTATATTTTATACATTATACAATAACGATCTGTCAAGTGAAAAAATGGCGCCTTTGCTGGATCTATTTTTATTTGGCCCCGATAAGGCTCCGTGCAAAGATCCCGAAGGCCTCTTGATCCAGCCGGCCTTTCACGACCTCTTCCTTGATGATGCGAAGGGCCTCCATAGGTTCCATGGGATCTTTGTAGGGTCGCCAGTTGGTAAGGGCTTCATAGGTGTCGATCACCGCCAGGGCCAGGGATTCGGGGAGGAGGTCCTTGGGGGGCGGTCTTCGGGGGTAGCCGGATCCGTCCAGCCGCTCATGGTGCTGAAGCGCCACAGTGCGAATTTTGGGATCCAGCCGGGTGCGCGAGAGGATTGAAAACCCATGGTCCGGGTGCATCATAATGCTTTCAAACTCGACCGCCGTCAGTTTTCGAGGGGCCTTCAGGATGTTGTCGGGGACCTGTATCTTGCCCACGTCATGAAGCAGCCCGATAAGACCAAACAGCTTCAGGCCTTCAAGGGAGAGTCCAGCTGCCCGGGCATAGCCCAGGCAGTACAGCATGACGTTCACTGAGTGGGTGGAGGTGGAATCGTCTTTGGCCGCAATATCCAACATGTTTTTAACGATCTCAGGGTCGGAGACATAGCTTTCCACGATCACGTCCAGGGTCTTTCCCAGGTGCTGGAAGACCTCGGGCGCCGGGGTCGCCAGACTCAAATCCAGGGCCTTCTTCAATAAGCGCTTTGACTTGGCAGGGTTTGCCCTGAGGACCATCTTGAGTTCGGCATTGTATCTCTGCTGGTGGCGGGAGACATAATGAATCCGGTCCGAGGCAGAAACGTACAATCTGGCGGGGATCTTGCCTTCTGCTATCCTCATCCGGTCGATGTCCACGCCTCTCGGTTTGTAAAGGAGGAATTTGCATAGACCCGGGTCCAGAAAGTAGAGGTCATAGTCTTTGTAATCGCCGAAATTTCCCGAAACTTCGACCATTCTCTCTTTCCTTATTTCCATGAGTCGGAGCTTGGAAACCATGGTGCTACCGCCGTTGCGACCGGAATCGTCTCAAAACAGGGGCCAGGAGCCTCAGCGGATGCGCCCAGGCAGATACCCCCTGTGTTTTGACTTGGGGTGAAAAATCCGTTTGCCTTTTCATCTCATGCCGTGCCGGCCCTTCTTGCAAGGAATTCCCGCTGCAAGTCATACAGTATGTGCTTCAGGACGCGCCTTTCATCCAGATCCAGGGATTTGAACTGTATGCCGAAATGAATGGTGCGCGGGGGCCGTTCCTCCTGTCTGACCACCTCTGCCTCCTGGACCTTCAGACAATGTGATGGAAAAACGATTTCCACATCCCGGAGCCTGTCTCCCACACTGAGCACCTGCTCGCGCCTGCCTGTGACCCTGCGGGTGACAAGGACCCCGCCCATACTGATGTCGCTCACGTTCATCTGACACGTCTCTGCTCCTTTTTTGAAGCAGAACCGGGTCCCAAGGGGAACCTCGATCCGGAAGTGCTCCCGCTTCTGCTCCCGGTAGATCACCTCCGGAAACAGGACCCAGATGGTGTCGTTGGATACGTCGACCGGCGAGGCGGTGAATTCACAGGGGACCCGGTTCGAATCGACAAACTCGAACCGCAAGGCCGCATCGCCCGCAACGGCAAGCCTCTGTTTCAGATCAGCGGTCAGGTCCACTCCAAACATGTGCCCTTTTTTGGATGGTTGAATGGCATGGATCAGCGTCAGCATTTCCAGATCTGTGTTGTGCAGGCGCATATTGACAAGGGTCCTGTTTCGTTGGACCTGTTCGATCAGATTTGAAATGTCCTTCCCCCGGAGCTGCTCTTGTTGCCTTATCATCCGAACATCCTTTTGCCTCCCCCTTCATGAGGCCGGGCCTATCCTCAGGCAAAAATTGCAGAAACCATGCCAAATCCTCTATTGGGATCATTCCCGGCTCGTTGCCAATGGGCGCCGGGCCGCAAGCCTTTGTTTAAGCTTTCGCCATGTCCATGTCTCACTGTCACAACCTAAGGCGGCCTGACAGCCCCAACCAAACAGCAGCCTGCCTGCCCGTGGGGGTCTCTGCCCAAGGGCTGCAATAAAATGCGGCCGCATCCCTCGGGGACCGCCCCCTGGCTCGCAATAACGTGTATGGAAACCCAGCAAGGACACACAGCCCCATGAAAGCCTGTCCCTGGGGCTGGAACAGACTGAGTTTCAAAGCCCTTATCGCCCAGTTTTGTGTCGCAAAAAACAAGAAAATCTGTTTGCATCTCATCAGTGTGCCTTATTTTTTATAGACTCACACCGAGACACAAAGAACACAGAGAAAAGGGCATCTTTCTTTTCTTTACAAATTCTTTACAAAAAATCCTTTGTGTGCTTTGTGCCTTTGTGTGAGACATTTTGGTTGCGGGCATCCGCGTTAGATGATGCACGTCGTGACTTGAAGCGGCCGACATGGCGCCGCCAGTGCGATGCCGATCACCTGCATGCTTTAGCCTCTGTAAACCGTGAACGGCTACGTCAAATTTATGACTTGGCATGATCGTTCGGCTGCCAACCGCGCCAGAAAACGGCATGGCCAATCTCACGGCTCGAATCGACGGGCAGAACGCGCCAGACGTCTGCTGCAAAAAATCCATCCGAGATGGGCCGCGGCAACGCCAAGAAGCGTCACGGCAAAAAAATCCCCGAAACGGGTGTAAATTGTCAACGGAAAAGCAGCGACGGGCGTGGAACCGGTCAGTATTGTTTGCACAAAAAGCTGGCTTCGGGCCTGAATGAGCCCTGTCGGCGCAACAAATGCGCTGAACCCGGTATTGGCTGCACGTATCATGGGCCTGCGGTTTTCTACTGCACGGAACACGGCCATGCTCAGATGCTGAAAAGGAGCGCTGGTCCTCCCAAACCAGGCATCGTTGGTCAGGTTCACGAGCAGATTGGCCCCTTCCTGCACAAGGCCCCTGCCCAATTCAGGAAAGATGGCCTCAAAGCATATAAGCACCCCTAAGGACAGATCCCCGGTCTTGAGAGGCCTTAGTTTTTCTCCCGGGGCAAAATCGCCTGCGGCCTCCACCAGGCGACGAATGAAAGGGAAATAGCGCTTCAACGGCACGTATTCCCCAAAGGGGACGAGGTGAATCTTGTCGTAATAGGAGACATGACGTGCCTCCGGTCCAATCAGATAGGCCCGGTTGTAGTAGCAGACGACCCCCTCTTGACGCCTGTAGGCAGGACCTCCAAAGACAAGCGCGGCCTTTGATTCCGCGGCAAGGGAAAAAATCCTCGAGGCCTTTTTCGGGTCGTCCTGGAAGAAAAAGGGAAGCGCTGTCTCCGGCCACACGATGAGCTCCGGGTGGAAGCCTCGGGCAGAACGGGTGAGCCGAGCATAGGCCTCGATGGTCTTCTCCTGAAAAGCCGGGTCCCACTTGACAGACTGGTCGATATTGGCCTGGATCACAGCGGCCTCGACAGGGCGTGCCGCCCCTTCCCAGGCCTCGATTTCGGAAATGCGATAATGACCGTATGCCCATGCGGCCATTATCAAAACGGCTGCCACAGGGAGATCCCATCTGAGGGTCCCGGTCCTCCGGCTGAGAGGCATGGCAATCCGGCGAGATACAAGGCCGTTTACAAGCACAATCAGGAATGAGAGGCCGTATGCCCCGAAGAGATCTGCGCTTTGAATGAGATGGATGCGGGCATACTGACTGCAGCCCAACAGACACCAGGGGAAACCGGTGATGACATGGGCCCTCAGGTATTCGAGGGCCACCCAGTAGGCGGCCAGGAGAAAAGGGGACACAGGAGAATTATTCAGGCGCGCCGCAGCCGCGGCGAAAAGGGCTGGGTACAAAGACAGATAGAGGGATAACAGGAGCAGGGAAAACAGGGCCGCAGCCATATGGAGATTCCCGTAGTGCTCCAGGACCACCACGATCCAGTACATGAGGCTGAGATAGTGGGCAAGACCGGTTAAAAGGCCCAGCCTGAAGGCCTGGAAGGAAGAGACCTTTCGAATGCCAATCAAAAGAGGAACCAGGGCAAACCAGGCTGCAAAAGAAAAGGGATTGGGAGAAAAAGAAAGGGTCAGGAGGCCGCCGGAAAGAACGGCAAGGAACTGGCCGCGGCATCTCGGCGAGGATGGCCTGGTGAAAGGCATGGGAAACAGGTCACAGTCCCGCGGAAACGGCGCGCTCACCCTCTTCCAGGGGTCCGGTCTGCGCCGCCCGGGAGACCAAGACCTTTTCGATCCTGCGCTGATCTCCGCGCTGGATGGTCATCTCAATATCCCGAAACCTGACCTTTTCGCCCACCCTGGGTATTCTTCCCAGAAGGTCGATGACAAATCCCCCCACGGACTCGAATTCGCCTTCGGGGAGATCCATCTGGAGGGCTTCTCCCAGTTTTTCAACCTCCAGGCGGGCATCCACCAAAAGGGATCCGTCCTCCAGGCGGGTCAGGAGGGTCTCTTCATGGTCGTGCTCATCCATGATCTCCCCCACGATCTCCTCAAGGATGTCTTCAATCGTGATGATGCCCGCGGTCCCGCCGTACTCGTCTGTGACAATGGCGAGGTGTGTCATCCTCTCCTGCATGTCCTTCAACAGGTCGCTTACCCTCCGACTTTCCGGGACAAAGAAGGGCTTTCGCAGGATATCGGTGGGGATCCTGGATTCAGGATCCTTGCCCAGAAGCTTGAGGAGGTCTTTTGCGTGAAGGATGCCCACAATTTGATCGATATTGTCTTTATGAATGGGGATTCGGGTATGCCCGCAACGGGTGACGAGGTCAATGACCTCGCCCAGGGTGGCGTCCACCGAGGCCGATGAGACCTCCGTCCTGGGGATCATGATGGAATGGGCAGGCGTCTCTTTGAGGTCGAGCACGCCATAAACCATATGGGATTCTTCATTGGTGATGAGGCCTTTTGCTTGCCCCTCATCCATGAGATCGTGGATTTCCTCGGCCAGGTCATTGCTGTTGTCGAGGCGTATCTTTTTCTTGATCAAGGATTTGATGAAAGGAAAAAATCCCTGTTCAGAACCGTCTTCCAAAGGTCTTTCTGTCTCCTTGTCCATATTCCTGCAGCCATGAGGTTCCCTTTCGAGCCCGACCGGCCCTTTGCAGGCGTTATGTGTCGGATCATCACGGGTTTCCTGTGATAGACGACAGGACTTGAGGATTTTGGAGCGATTCTATTTTTCTCTCTGATCAATGTCAAGTTTTTTGCAATAGGGTCCTGGGAGGCAAAAATATCTCTTGACTGGCAAGATTAGCTATATTATCTTCATTCCCAACGAATGGGCTGAAATGGTGATTTGAGCGGGCATAGCTCAGCTGGTAGAGTACAAGCTTCCCAAGCTTGGTGTCGCGGGTTCGAGCCCCGTTGCCCGCTCCATGCATTTCTGACAGGTCGGGCCTGATTCCCCCTTTTTGAGGTTGGTGAACGGCGATGAAATGTTCACTTACTTTGAATTGTGGATACTGCGTGGGTTTTCATAAATTCCTTATCGGCTTTTGCGCAAAGGACCTTATGTAAGAAAGCGCTTTTAAATTGAGTCTGCAGTGGGGAAGCGGGCAGGGAGCCCGCTTTTTTTGTTTTTAGACCCAGGCACTCAGCGCCCAACTCAGGGTCGCAGATGTTGGGGGGATGTGGCATGCATACCCAGGCTGTCCAGGAGGTGAGCCTTCTTATCGAGCCGATCCTTGGGGAGATGGGGATCGAGCTGGTGGATGTTGAGTATCTGTCCGAAGGGGGGAGATGGATTCTCAGGGTCTATGTGGACAGGCCCGGAGGCATTGCCCTTGACGATTGCGTCCGGGTAAGCCGGGAGATAGAGGATGTCATCGAGGTCAGGGATGTTTTTCATCATGCCTATGTGCTGGAGGTCTCTTCTCCCGGCCTCAACAGGCCCCTCAAAAAAGAAAAGGACTTCGTGCGGGCGCTTGGAAAGAACGTCCGGATCCAAATGGCGGTCCCTGTCAACGGCCGGCGCAATTTCAAGGGCAGGCTGGAATCCTTTGAGGAGCGGGTCCTGTGCGTGGCGACAGAGGCGGGTCGCTTTTCCCTACCCTGGGAAGGCGTGAAAAAGGCGAATCTTGTCTACGACTTCGGGGAGTAAATACGGCCTTTGAATCGGTCCCCCGCATCGGACGGGCCAGGGCGGATTCAACAGGCGGCAATGCAACGGGGCGCGCCAACACAGGCCGTCTCTTGTGGATCTCAACCAATAGCGTGTGCTGATGGAGCAACGGAATGATTTCGGATTTAAAGAGGGTTATCGATCAGGTCAGTCGTGAAAAAGGCGTCGAGAAGGATGTGCTCATCGGGGCGCTCGAGGAGGCGGTCAAGGTGGCGGCCCGCAAAAAATTCGGCCCTGATTACGATCTGGAGATCAATTACAATGAGGAACTGGGAGAGGTTGAGGCCTTTGAATTTAAGGAAGTGGTCGAAGAGGTGACCAACAAAAATCTCCAGATTTCGCTTGAGGAAGCGCATGAAATAGATCCTGAATCTGAACTGGGAGACAGTCTTGGCATTAAAATGGATATGGACGCGTTTGGCCGGATTGCGGCCCAGTCCGCCAAGCAGGTGATTATGCAGCGGCTCAAAGAGGCCGAGCGCGATATGGTCTACGATGACTTCAAAGACCGCCGGGGCGAGATCTTAAACGGGATTGTGCAGCGGTTCGACAGGGGATCCATGATTGTCAATGTGGGACGGGCCGAGGCCGAACTGCCGCAAAAGGAGCAGATCCCCAGGGAGATCTACAAGCAGGGCGACCGCATCAGGGCGTATATCCTGGAGGTGAAGCAGTTCAGCCGGGGGCCCCAGATTGTTCTTTCCAGGACCCATCCCAATTTTCTGGCAAGCCTCTTTGAAAATGAGGTCCCTGAGATCTCAGAGGGGATCGTCCAGATCGTGCAGGTGGCGCGGGAACCCGGAAGCAGGGCCAAGATTGCGGTAACATCCAAGGATCCGGATGTGGACCCCGTAGGGGCGTGCGTAGGCATGAAGGGTCGGCGGGTCCAGGCGGTGGTGCAGGAACTGCGGGGTGAAAAGATCGACATTGTGACCTGGGACCCGGATGCGGCCAAATTTATCTGTAATGCCCTGGCCCCGGCAGACATCACGCGGGTCATTGTGGATGAGGAGAATCACAGCATGGAGGTGGTGGTCCCCGACGACCAGCTGTCCCTGGCCATTGGAAAACGGGGGCAAAATGTCCGGCTGGCCTCACGGCTGACCGGCTGGAGGCTGGATGTCATTGGAGAAACCACCTACAACACCGCCCTCAAGGACGGCTATCGGTCCCTTCTGGACCTGGAGGGAATCGGGGAGAAGCGGGCCACTGATCTGTATGAGGCGGACTTCAGATCCGTGGGGGACGTGGCAGTGGCATCGGTGGAGGACCTCCTGTCTGTAAAGGGGATGACAGAGGCCAGGGCCGAGTCGCTTATTGACGAGGCCATTCGGTATGTGAGCGAGCGGCAGGAGGGCGGGTCTTCTGCTGGGACCGAGTCAGAAAAAGTCCCGGATGCGGCAGAGAAACTCTCAGAGAATGCAGCCGCTTCCGAGACGGAGCTTGAGTCGCCGGACCGGGGTGGGTCGGAAGAGCAAGAGGCAACAGAGGCCTCTGAAAAGGAACCGCCCGGGGACGTCCAGCTTGCGGATGAGGGTGTGGAAAACGACCGGGAAGCGGAAAAGGAAAAGGCTTCTGATGAGTAAAGGAAAAGGGCATGCACCCATACGGACATGCATCTGCTGTCGCGCCAGGCGCGACAAGAACGATCTGCTGAGGCTTGTCGTGGGCGCCGACGGGATGGTTGTCCCGGACCCTGGGTCCAGGAAACCGGGCCGGGGCGCCTATGTGTGTCCGGACGCATCCTGCCTCAGGCTCCTTCATAAAATCAGCCGGCTTCAGAGGGCTTTCAGGGCGGAGCGCCCTGTGGCGCTCCATCCGGATGTGTTTGGACCGTCGTCAATGCCGGAGGCCTTTAATGGAAAAGTCAGGGCGGCAAGCGGACTTTAATTGATTGATTTGGGGGAATCAATGGCGAAAGTCAGGGTTTATGAATTAGCAAGAGAACTCAACATGGACAGCAAGATCCTGGTGGATAAGCTCAATGCCGGGGGTCTCGACGTCAAAAACTACATGAGCACGCTTGATGAATCATCTGTCGCCAAGGCCAGAGAGATCGTCTCCGGCGCCGTTTCTGAAGTGGTTGTGGAAAAGAGGATCAAGCCGACGGTGATTCGAAGACGCAAGAAGGTTGTTGTGGTTGAGCAGGCGGCCCCTGAAGTCCCGCCAGAAGAAAAGCCCGAAGCGGAGATTGTTGCGGAGGAGAAACCGGCGCCTCCTGTCGCGGCAGAGGCAAAGGCCGATGAAAAGATAAAGGAAAAGGGAAAAGAAGCCCCGGTGGCGGAAGCCAAGGCGGGTGTTGCCGTTCCTGTGACCCCGGCGGAAGAAGAAATGGAGGCCCCTGTTCCCGAAGAGCCTGCTGCCAAGGCCCCTGAACCCGAGATGGAGGAACCGCCGGCCCCCAAGGAAGAGGCCGGAGCCCCTGAGAAACCGCCCAAGTCCAAGCCCAAAAAAGGCAAAAAGAAAAAGGCGGAACGCCCGGCCAAGATCATTTTGCGGCCGGAAGAAGGGCCTCTCAAGGACATCCTGGCCAAGCAGGCTGAAGAGAAGGCCGCGGCCGCTCCCCCAATGCCTTCCCCGGCCATCCCGGTCATTGAGGGCGAGAAGGAGGAAGAAAAGCCGAAGAAAGGAAAGGCTGTAAAGAAAAAGAAAGAAAAGAAGGTGGTAGAGGTCGAGGAGGCGCCTGACAGGGGGACACTCCGACGACGCAAAAAGGAGGTGTACGAGCGGGCCGATCTCTATAACGGCAAGCCGCGAAGGGGCAAGGCGGGGGCAAAGGCCGGCAAAAAGGGAAAAGAGGTCGGCCGAAGACTCAAACACACAGAGATCACCGTTCCCAAGGCCATCAAGCGGAAGATCCGGGTTCAGGAATTTGTGACGGTCACCGAACTTGCCAAGGCCATGGGGACAAAGGCTACCGAACTGATGAAGCGTCTCATTAAATTGGGCGCCATGGTCAACATCAACCAGCCCATTGATTTTGAGACCGCATCGGTAGTGGCCGAAGAGCTCGGCTTTGAACTGGAACTGGACACCTTTGAGGAGGAAACCTTCTTTAAAGACATTGCGGATCAGCCTGAGGATCTGGTTCCCCGTCCCCCGGTGGTCACCATTATGGGGCACGTGGATCACGGGAAGACCTCCCTTCTCGATTATATCAGGAAATCCAATATCATCGGCGGAGAATCGGGCGGCATCACCCAGCATATCGGGGCCTATTACGTCAAGACCGATGGCGGGGATATTGTTTTCCTGGACACCCCGGGGCACGAGGCCTTTACCGCCATGCGGGCGCGGGGGGCCAAGGTGACCGACATCATCGTGCTGGTGGTAGCCGCAGACGACGGAGCCATGCCCCAGACGAAGGAGGCCATCAATCATGCACGGGCCGCCGAGATTCCGATCGTGGTGGCCGTCAACAAAATGGACAAGCCGGACGCCGATCCCGACAAGGTCAAACGGGAGCTGGCCGAACTGGGTCTTGCCCCTGAAGAATGGGGGGGCGAAACCCTGTGGGCCTATATCTCTGCCAAGACCGGTCAGGGCGTGGACGACCTTTTAAGCCTGATCCTCCTGCAGGCGGAGATACTCGAGCTGAAGGGCAACCCCAACAGGGATGCCAGGGGCTCGGTGATCGAGGCGGAACTGGACAAGAGCCGGGGCCCCGTGGCCACGGTACTCATCAAGAATGGGTCGCTCAGGCAGGGGAATCAGTTTGTATGCGGTGAATACTACGGCCGCGTCAGGGCTATGCTGGATCATCGGGGCCGGAAGATGAAGCTGGCCGGTCCCTCCGTTCCGGTCAAGCTGTACGGCATCTCGGGCGTCCCCATGGCAGGAGACGAGTTCATTGTGGTCAAAGACGAAAAGACCGCCAAACAGATCATCGAACACCGACGTTCCAAGCCCCAGAAGCAGGATATGGCGCGCAGGGGTCCGGTCAGTCTGGACGACCTCTTTGACAGGATCAACAAGGGGGACATGAAGGAGCTCAACATCGTGTTAAAGGCCGATGTCCAGGGCTCTGTAGAGGCCCTTTCCGATTCTCTCGTGAAACAGAGCACTTCAGAGGTCAAGCTCAATATCATTCATTCCGCCACAGGTGCGATCACCGAATCGGATGTGATGCTGGCCTCCGCATCCGGCGCCATCATCATCGGATTCAATGTGAGGGCCAATCCGCGCGTGGTGGAACTCGCCGAGCGGGAGGACGTCGACATCCGCTACTACGACGTGATCTATAATGCCATCAAAGATGTGCGTATGGCCATGGCCGGTCTCCTGGCGCCGGTCCTCAAAGAGCATGTCATCGGCCGGGCAGAGGTGAAGGAGATATTCCGCGTTCCCAAGGTGGGGGCCGTTGCCGGATGCCAGGTCACGGACGGGCATGTGGACAGGAATGCCCATGTCAGGCTCCTGCGCGACGATGTGGTGATCTTCGACGGCAAGCTGGCCTCCCTCAGACGATTCAAGGAAGATGTGAAGGAGGTCCAGAGCGGTTATGAATGCGGGATCGGTCTTGAGAACTTCAGCGACATCAAACCGGCCGACGTCTTTGAGGTATACGAGGTCCAGGAGGTGGCTCCTGAGCTTTAAGAGATGGTAGTGGGCACCCTCAAGATAGACCTGATGCTCGTTGACAACCGATCCCTGAAGGGCAAGCGAAAGGTCGTCAAGAGCATGGTCGACAAGGTAAAGGCCCGGTTCAATGTCTCCATCGCCGAGGTGGGGGCCAATGACAAGTGGCAGAGGATCGAACTGGGGATCAGCGCTGTGGGAAACGACAGGCGTCACATTGATTCTTCCCTGAACCATATACTCACTTTTCTTGACGCCCTGTGTCTGGCCCAGATCGTGGACGCCAGGATGGACATCATCAATGTGTGAGGCTGGGCGGATGGAAACATTGGGAGACTGAGGAATCGAGGGAGCAGAAATGGCGACAGGCAAGCGGGCCGTAAGGGTGGGAGATCTGATTTTACGGGAAATGGCCTTCCTCATCCTCGAGAAGGTCAAGGATCCCAGGGTGAACGGGGTCACCCTGACCGAGGTCCGTCTCAGCAACGATTTAAAACAGGCCAAGGTTTTTTTCAGCGTCCTGGGAGAACAAACCCAGGTGGAAAAGGCCTTGGAAGGTTTAAACAGCGCCAAGGGCTTTATCAAGAGACAGATCGGCGCCCGTATGGAGCTGCGTTATGTGCCGGACATCCTGTTTGTACACGACGCGTCCCTGGAGACCGGGAGCCATATGGAACGGCTTTTTGAAAAAATGGCCGCGGAAAAATCTCTCTTATGACCCCGTCCGATGAAATAGCGGCCGCCTTGACCCAGGGACAGCGCTTCCTGCTGTTGACGCATCAAGACCCGGACGCGGACGGCGTCGGCTCTGTGCTGGCCCTGGGCAAAAGTCTGTCCGAGGCGGGGAAGGAAACAACGCTCCTGTTTCAGGCCCCCCTGCGCCCGCCCCTTTGTTTTCTCAAAGGGACAGATCGGGCAGTGACGCAACTGGACCCTGGACAGGTTTTGGACGCCGCCGTGGTCCTGGACTGTGCCGAAAAGAACAGGCTGGGCCGGGCTGCCGATTATCTGTACAAGGATCTGCCGCTGATTAATATTGACCATCACGAAACCAATGACCGTTTTGGAACCCTCAACCTGATCGATCCGGAGAGTTCCAGCACTGCCGAACTGCTATTCGGGGTGATCCGGGCGGCCGACTTCCCCATTGGCCCCGAGGCCGCCGAAAATCTCTTTGCGGCCATCCAGGGGGATACCGGTTCCTTCAGATATGGCAACACCACGGCCAGGACCTTCAGGACGGCCGCCGAACTGGTGGATCTGGGCGCAGTGCCGTGGGACATCTCCCGCAGGATCAGGGACAACCACAGCATGGCCCGGCTTCGCCTGTTGGGCATGGCGCTGGAGACCATATGCCTTAGGCTCCAGGGCCGCATCGCCGTCATGACCCTCACCCGCGGCATGATGGAGGAGGCAGGGGCCCATGAGGCAGACACCGAAGAATTTGTGGATTATCCCCGTTTTGTCAGGGGGGTCGAGCTGGGCGTCCTGATCCGGGAAACCGAGCAGAACACGATCAAGGTCAGCATCCGGTCCAATGATTGGGTAAACGCGGCCCGGCTGGCGGCCCGATTCGGGGGCGGCGGTCATGCCAGGGCTGCAGGATTCACCTATCACGGCGCAGCAGGCACGGCCCTTGCCCTGTTTTTGAAAGAGGCCAGGCGGTTTTTGGATGGGACCCGGGACTGACGGGATACTCCTGATCGACAAATGCGCAGGCGAGACCTCTCATGATGTGGTCAAGAAGGTCCGACGGGTCTTGCAGGGGGCAGGCCGGGCAAAGGCAGGGCATGCAGGGACCCTGGATCCCTTTGCCACCGGGTTGCTTATCGTCCTTGTGGGCCAGGGGACCAAGCTCTCTCAGTTTATGATGCAGGGGGAAAAGACCTACCTGGCAAGCCTCAGACTGGGCGTAGAGACAGATACCCTGGATCTTGAGGGGAGGGTTGTGGCCACGGCCTTGGTGCCGGATGTGGGTCTGACAGAGGTCCAAGAAGCGGCGGGGAAGTTCGTAGGCAGGCATCAACAGACCCCGCCGGCCTATTCCGCAATCCGGTGCCGGGGGAAACGGGCCTATGAGCTGGCCAGGAAGGGCCAGCCAGTTCAACTCAAGGCAAGAGAGGTGATCATCCATGACCTCCAGATCCTGTCCATGGCCCTGCCCGACATTTGGTTTTGCGTCAGGTGTTCCAGCGGGACCTATGTGCGGCGTCTTGCCTCGGACCTGGGCAAGTCCCTGGGGTCAGGCGCACATCTGCGATCTTTGCGCAGGGTCGAAAGCGGGCCTTTTTCGGTCGTGGACGCCCTTTGCTCGGCAGAGATTGGGGAGGGGATCCAGGGTCCCTCCCTGTTAAAGAGGATCATCCCGCTGGGCGAGGCGCTCCCCGGCATGAAGGAGATCCAGATCAGCCAACGCACGGCCGAAAAGGTCCGACAAGGGCGCCCGCCAACATGGGAAGATCTGGCGCCGAGCGGGGGGGGTGATCCGGGGGATCTTTGTCGGCCATGGATCAAGCTTGTCAGCGAGGGCAGGCTGGTGGCCGTCATACAGGTTCAGGCCGCAGACAGGGGGCCATGCGGCACGATCAGGATAGAGAGGGTGTTTTTGTCGTAGGGGAGATGGCGGCGGGGGCACGACAAGAGCGATGGGCCGCCAACAAAAAGGGAGCAATACCAAACAAAATATACAGGAGGTACGAAAAGTGGTTCTGTCAGCGGCAGCAAAAAAAGAGGTTATTGAACGGTTCAAGGTGCACGAAAAGGATACGGGATCGCCTGAGGTCCAGATTGCCTTGCTTACCACCCGGATTCAATACCTTACGGATCATTTCAAGGTTCACAAGAAGGATCATCATTCACGCCGGGGCCTGTTGAAGCTGGTGGGTCAGAGACGACGGCTCCTTAACTATCTGAAGCGAAAAGATGTGGAAAAATATCAGAACCTGATCCAGGAACTCGGCATTCGCAAGTAGTGCAAGACGGATAAAGGTTCAACTTATTGAAAGGATAAAGAAAACCATGATAAAAAGCTGTTCAGTTGAAATCAATGGTCAACCCCTTCACGTGGAAACCGGCCGCGTTGCCAAACAGGCGAGCGGATCGGTGGTGGTGACCTACGGGGAGACCGTGGTCCTGGTGACTGCGGTGTCCACAGACGAGGTCCGTGAGGGGATCGATTTTCTCCCTCTGACCGTGGAATACCAGGAGATGTCCTATGCGGGCGGCACCATTCCGGGCAATTTTTTCCGAAGGGACATGGGAAGGCCGAGCGAGAGGGAGACCCTGACGTCGCGTCTGATCGACAGGCCCTTAAGACCCCTGTTTCCCAAAAATTACCATTTCGAGACCCAGATCATTGCAACGGTCCTGTCCACAGACAAGGAGAATGAATCGGATGTGCTGGCCCTGCTGGGGGCCTCTGCGGCCCTTGAGGTCTCGGACATTCCCTTCTCCGGCCCCATTGCCGGGGTCAGGGTGGGCAGGATCGATGGTCGCTTTGTTGCCAACCCCACCATCAGCCAGCAGGAAGAGAGCGACATCAACCTGATCGTGGCGGGGAATCGAGACGGCGTTGTCATGGTTGAGGCGGGGGCCCAGTTTGTCTCCGAATCCGACATGATCGATGCGATCTTCTACGGCCATGAGGCCATTCAGCCGATGCTGGACATGCAGGAGCGGCTCAAGGCCGAGGCGGGCAAACCCAAGCGGATGATCCCTCCGCCGGCCGGGGATGAGACCCTTGAGGCAAGGGTTCGGGAGATTGCGAGCCCTCTGTTAAAAGAGGTGATTGTCACGGCAGACAAGATGGAGCGGCAGGAGAAGCGAAAAGATGCGGAAACGCGCACAGTTGAACGCCTCTCCGGCGAATATGAGGGGAGGGATTCGGAGATCCGAGAGGCGGTCCACTCTCTTGAAAAGGCCATGGTCCGCGAGATGATCCTGTCTGAAGGAAAGCGCATCGACGGCCGCGCGTTCAACGAGGTGAGACCCATCGAGTGCATTGTGGGCCTCCTGCCCCGCATCCACGGCTCGGCCCTGTTTACGCGGGGAGAAACCCAGGCCATGGTGCTGACCACTTTGGGAACCGAGCGGGACGAACAGCGGATCGAATCCATCTACGGGGAATACTTCAGTTCCTTTATCTTTCATTACAATTTTCCGCCTTACAGCGTAGGGGAGGCCAAGCGGCTGGGCGGACCGGGCCGGCGAGAGATCGGGCATGGGGCCCTGGCCAGACGGGCCCTTTTGCCTGTGCTCCCTGATGGAGAGGACTTTCAGTACTGCATCCGGGTGGTCTCTGAGATCCTCGAATCCAACGGATCCTCCTCCATGGCCAGCGTGTGCGGCGGATCTCTCTCGCTGATGGATGCGGGTGTCCCCGTCAAGGCCCCGGTTGCCGGCGTGGCCATGGGCCTTGTTAGCGACGGCGAACGCGTGGCGGTCCTGACGGACATCATGGGGGACGAGGATCATTACGGCGACATGGACTTCAAGGTCACCGGCACCCGCGAGGGGGTGACCGCCCTGCAGATGGACATCAAGGTGGAGCGCCTCACCCGTGAGGTCATGCAGCAGGCCCTTGAACAGGCCAAAGAGGCCCGGTTGTTTATTTTAAATGAGATGGGGAAGACCATCTCACGGCCCCGATCAAACGTTTCCCAGTATGCCCCCATCATCGCCTCCATCAAGATCAACCCCGAAAAGGTCCGGGTCCTCATCGGTCCGGGGGGCAAGACCATTCGGGAGATCTCCAACACGTCGGGCGCAAGAATCGATGTGGATGACGAAGGGACGGTGACAGTGTCGTCCCCTGACCGGGCGTGCAGCGACGCGGCCATCAGGATGATCCGGGAGATCGTCCAGGAGGCGGAAGTAGGCAAGCTGTACAAGGGAAAAGTGGTCAAGATCATGGATTTCGGGGCCTTTGTGGAGATCTTTCCCGGAACAGACGGCCTGATCCACATCTCCCAGCTTGCGGAAGAGAGGGTCAACAAGGTCACAGACGTGCTCAAGGAGGGGGATGAGGTCCTGGTGAAGGTGCTTGAAGTAGGGAGCGACGGGAGGATACGCCTGTCGCGCAAGGCCGCTTTGGGAGAAAGCCTTGACAATGTATCATAGGACCACACTGGACAACGGCGTCAGGATCATTTCCGAAAAGGTGCCGCACCTGAAATCCGTTTCCCTGGGGATATGGGTCAACACGGGGTCGCGCGATGAGACCCGGCCGGAAAACGGCGTCTCCCATTTCATTGAACATATGAGCTTCAAGGGGACCCGCCGCCGCGATGTCCATCAGATCGCCAAGGAACTGGACATCATCGGAGGGCTGTCCAATGCCTTCACAGGCAAAGAGAACACCTGCTTCCACGGCAGGGTGTTGGGGAGGCACTTTGACCGTCTCGCGGAGATCCTCTCGGACATCTTCCTGAATTCGACCTTCAATCCTGTTGAGCTGGAGCGTGAACGGGAGGTCATCCTTCAGGAAATCAACATGATGGAAGACACCCCGGACGACAACCTCCACACCCTTTTTACCGAGCTCTTCTGGCAGGATCATCCCATCGGCCGGCCTGTTCTGGGGACCGGAGAAAGCGTGTCCGCCATCACCAAGGAGACCATTGTCAATTATATCCACAAAGCTTACGTACCTGATGAGATCCTCGTGGTGGCCGCAGGGGATGTGGACCACTCCCGCATGGTCTCCTTTTTTGAGCCCCTGTTCGCTTCCATCCCGGGTGCGGGGAGAGACCGGCCTGCCCGCACGGCCCCTGTTTCCAATGGGGGCTTGGCCGTCTATTACAAGCCCCTGGAACAGGTCCACATCTGTCTGGGCGGCGAGGCCCCGTCCCAGGTGGATGAGAATCGATTCGCATGCGCCGTATTGAATGCCATTTTGGGCGGCAATATGAGCTCCCGTCTGTTTCAGGAGGTCAGGGAAAAGAGGGGCCTGGCCTATTCGGTCTATTCGTTCCTGTCCACCTATATGGATGCGGGTCTCTTGGGCATTTATGCGGCCACAGAGTCTCAGCACCTCAACCGCGTACTGGACACGATCCGCAAGGAGGTCCTGAAACTGTGCAGAGGGGAAGTCACAGAATCAGAGGTCGCAGCGGCCAAGGATCATCTCATAGGCGGCATCTATCTGGGTTCCGAAAGCGCGGACAACCGGATGATGCGCATGGCCAAGAATGAGTTTGCCTTTAAACGCTATGTGGATTACGAGGAACTGGTCTCCAGCCTGGAGCAGGTGACCAGGGATGCGGTGGTGGCGGCGGCCAGGAGCACATTTCAGGAAGGAAAGCTTTCCTTTGCCGGGCTCGGCCCCTTGACAGACGAGGCCGTTGACAGAGAACTCCTGGAATATGATTGATAATCGGCAGCCTCTACAGAATGCACGGTTCCCTTCCATGTTTCCAGGGGCTTTCTCTTAGAAAAAGCTCAGCAAAAACGTTTTGTTGTCAATCAACCATCAACAATCCCACGGTCGGTTTTGGATCAGATCCGCATCAACATCAAGCCGCTTGAACACCACGAAGGGCTGCCTTTTCCGGCCTATGCCTCGGAGGGCGCCTCGGGGATGGATATCCGGGCATGCGTGGACAGTCCCGTAACCATGCATCCAGGGGAAATCCGTCTGATTCCCACTGGTCTAGCCGTCTCCATCCCTGCAGGATACGAGGCCCAGATAAGGCCCAGGAGCGGCCTGGCCTTGAAGCACGGCATCGGCATGGTCAACAGCCCTGGGACCATTGATTCGGACTACAGGGGAGAGGTGGGCGTCATCCTGATCAACTGGGGCAAGGCCCCCTTTGTGGTGAGGCGGGGGGACCGCATCGCCCAGATGGTTATAACCAAGGTCTGCAGGGCCGAGGTACTGGCGACGCAGGAGCTTGACCCCACCTTGCGGGGAGCGGGCGGATTCGGCCACAGCGGGATCGGGTGACGCCCCATTTTCTGACCCTGTGCTCTGATTGTTCGATCCTGTTGCCCGTTCTCACTGCTGTCTTTCAATTCCGGCGATTTTGACGAAAGTCGGCCGCTTCACCCGGTATGATTCCTATGAAAAGCGCCCTTAGATTTTCAGTGCTCGCATCGGGAAGCGGCGGGAATGTCTGCTATGTGGAGACCAACGGGGCGCGCATCCTTATTGATGCCGGATTGAGCTGCCGAGAGATGGAACGTCGCCTGGCTCTCGTAGGGGTCTCGCCGGGGCGACTGGACGGGATCGTCCTGACCCACGAACACCTGGATCACATCCGGGGGGCCGGCGTCCTGGCGCGACGCTACCATCTGCCCCTGTACGTCAATGCCAGGACCCTGCAAAACGGCCAGAAGGTTCTGGGGAGGCTCCCGGAAACCCGGCTGATCGAGACCGGGGGGCGCGTCACGCTCAACGACCTTGTCATCGACACCTTCACCAAATGCCATGATGCCGCGGATCCCATGGGCATCGTTCTGTCATCGGACGGCATCCGCGTGGGCCTGGCCACGGACCTGGGCCGCAGCACCCGGCTGGCCGAAGAGCGCTTGAAGGGATGCCAGGCCCTTATCCTGGAATTCAATCATGATCCGGATATGCTCCTTGAGGGGCCTTATCCCCTGCATCTGAAGCGACGCATCAAGGGCCCGGACGGCCATTTGTCGAACCGCGAGGCCGGTGAGCTCCTGAGGGCCGTGTCCCATGCCGATTTGCGGCTGGTGGTCCTGGCGCACCTGAGTGAAATCAACAACAGACCGGAAAAGGCCCGGGAAACGGCCGGCCAGGTGCTTTCAGGGTGCGGCCTGGGAAACGCGCGCATATGGGTCGGCAGGCAGGACGCGCCCGGCCCCATGATGGACGTCTGATTTCAGGGCCCGGAAAGGAAACGGGCCCTGTCCCAAAGCAAAGGGTTTTCCATGAAAAAACGCAGCTTTTTGTGTCTGGCATTCCTGCTGTTCCTGTGCGTTCCCGTCTCTGCGGCGGGACGGGAACATGTCACCGTCATTTATCAGAACGACCTTCACGGGTGGCTTTTCCCGGACTCCACCAGGGTTGGGATCTCGGACATGGGCCACATGCTCAAGCCCCTTTTTGAAAAAGAGCCGAATGCCTTTTACGCCATGGCCGGGGACCTCTTCACCGGTCCTGATTTTCCCGAGGGAAAGAAGGGGGTCTTTGAACTGGGTCTGTGGAACCGATTCTGGGAACAACTCGCAGCCCAGGGGTTTGGACAAAGGGTCCTGATCTCGGCAGGGAATCACGAATTTGACTATGGGACCCCTGAGCCCGAGGCCTTCCGGTCAGGGCTTCTGTGTGCAAATCTGGCGACCCCAGACAACAGGCCCTACTTCACACCCTACCGGATCATCATTGGCGAATCCGGATTCAGGATCGGGGTGATCGGCCTTCTCATGCCCCACAACAGGGCCGTGCTGAAGGCCATTGGGGCCAGGGGCCTTGAGATGGGGTCCATGGTCTCGGCCGTCAAACGGTATGTGCCTCAAATGGGCCGCCTCGATCTGACGGTCCTCATGGTTCATGACCACATGGAGAATATTGTCGCCCTTGCAGAGGCGGTACCGGCCGACCTTGGGGTGGACATGATCCTGTCGGGCCACAGCCATGTCATTTTGGAAAAGCCCCTGGTTGCAAACGGGATCCACATCTTCCAGGCAGGGGCCATGAACAGTTTTTATGGAGAGGCCAGACTCACGGTAAGCGACGGCAGGATCACCTCCATGACAAACCAAATCGTCAAGCTTACGCCATCCCCATTGGCGCGCCTCTCCATGGCGGTCAAGGAGGCGGTGGATGCATTGGGCGGCGAACGGTTCGCCGTCCTCAAACAGCCCCTTTTGGGGGCCTCCTTGCGGAACGAGGAAAACAGCCTTGGGGATTTTGTGACCGATGCCTTCAGGTGGGCGACCGGGACAGACGTGGCCATGACCAACAGCTCCTCCCTAAGGAGGGATTTCGAGGTTTATCCAGGGGAACCGGTATTGCTGAACGAGGGAGATTTCAAGACCATGTGCCCCTTTCAGAACCGCCTGGTGGTGGGCAAGGCCACCGGGGCACAGATCCTCCAGATCCTGGAAGGCGACGCCCTGACCGCCTCAAATCAGGTATCCGGGATAACCTATGTGGTGGACGTCAGGAAACCCTGCGGCCAGAGGGTGGTTGAGGCCAGAATCGGGGGAGAAGCGCTATCGCCCGACCGGGTTTACACGCTGACGCACAATTCCTTTTGCACCCGTGCCGAAAACATGGAGAGATATCTTCATCTCAAACCGGGTTCCATTCAATGGAAGCAAACAGAGTTCATTGATTATCAGGTCCTTGTCGCATATGCACGGCATCTGAAGGTAATTGACTATCCGGCTGATGGAAAGGGCCGCATCGTCAGGATTCCATGACAGATCGTCTCGCCAGGACAGACCACAGAATCTTGAAGGATCCTGCCCTCAACGTGGTCCTCTATCAGCCCGAGATCCCGGCCAATACCGGAAACATCGCCCGGCTGTGCGGGGCCGCAGAAATCCGGCTTCATCTGATCCATCCCCTGGGCTTTCGAGTGGACGACCGGCATCTCAAGCGGGCCGGCCTGGACTACTGGCCTGAGGTGGATGTCCGGCAGCACGCCAGCTTTGACCAGTTCCTGCTGTCGATGGAGGAGGGCCGGGGCCTGCTGGCGTTTTCCCGGCACGCCTCTGTCCCCTATACCGAGGCAACAGCGAGGCGGGGCGATTATCTCCTTTTCGGCCGGGAGACACAGGGTCTCCCTGCAGCCATTCGGGAAGCCTATCCCTGTTTCGCAGTGCCGATCTGGGGGAGGGTGCGGAGTCTCAATCTGGCCACCACTGTGGGGATCGTGGCCTACCACTGTCTCCACCGGATGGGGAGATTCTAACGCGGCCTGACGCCCGCAACCAAACAGCGTTCTGCCCGCCCGTGGGGGTCTCTGCCCAAGGGCTGCAATAAAATGCGT
>ENA-OSEO01002844-OSEO01002844.1-sediment-metagenome-genome-assembly--contig:-NODE-2844-length-22654-cov-4.786110_pt1 | contig 22654 bp, 18 predicted proteins | sample MGYA00237883_ERZ534232 | MGnify/ENA metagenome assembly ERZ534232
GGTCCATGCCCTCGCCCGTGTCGCGGACGGTCAGCTTCTCATACAGCCCTGGCTCCAGTTCGGCGCGTCTGGCCGCCGCGGTCGAGTCCAGGTGGACCCTCTCCAGGGTCACCTCCAGCAGGCCGCCCTTGTCCTGCATGGCGTAGGCGGCGTTGGCGCCCAGGTTCATCAGGACCTGGTGGATCTGGGTCGGATCGGCCTTGACCACCCCCGACTCCGGGGCCAGGTTGGACCTGATCTCGATGGTGGTGGGCAGGGTGGCCCGCAGGAGCTTCAGGGCCTCCTCGACGACGGGGCCGAGCTGGACCGGCCGGCGCTCCTGGTCGCTGGGTCTGGAGAAGCTCAGGATCTGTTGGACCAGCTTCTTGGCCCGGTGGCAGGCCATGAGCACCTGCTCCAGGTTCTGGCCGATGGGGTGGCCCGGGGGCAGGTCCGAGGCGGCCAGTTCGGTGTAGCCCAGGATGGCCGCCAGGATGTTATTGAAGTCGTGGGCTATTCCTCCGGCCAGAGTGCCGACGGCCTCCATCTTGTGGACCTGGCGGAGTTGCTCCTCGAGCCTGGCCCTGGCCTCCTCGGCCCGGACCCGTTCGGTGATGTCCTCGTAAATGAGCAACTGATCGCCGGTGGTCAGGGAGACCGGCCTGATGTGGACGATCCTCTGGGAGCCGTCCTTGCAGACCACGGAGTAGACCCTGGGCCTGGCCTGGCCCGGCCTGGACTCGGCCAGGTCATTCAACCAGGCGGCGATGGCTTCATGCCTGTATTCGGGCTCGGGAAAGGCCAGACGGAACCAGTCTCGCCCGGTGGGCACCTCTCTCTGGGTGTAGCCGAACATCCTCTCGAAGGCCGGGTTGACATAGTCATAGCGGCCGTCCGCCTTGAGCAGGACTAGCCCCAGCGGCGATTCCTCGGCCAGGGTCCTGAACCTCTCCCTCTCGGCCCTCAGCTCCGAGTCGGCCTGCTTGCGGGCGGTGATGTCGTGGGCGACCACGCTGGCCCGAACCGGACGGCCCTCCTTATTAATCAACCTTGTGTTGACCTCGATCCATTTCTCCTGGCCGCTCTTGGTTCTGAAGCAGTACTCCGCCGTTTCGGGAACAGTCTGCCCGGCCGCCGCTCTTTGCATCCGCTCCAGGAGGATCCTGCGGCTGGCCTCGGTAAGAATGTCCAGAGGGCTGAGGGCCAGGAACTCCTCCCGGGTGTAGCCGGTGTACTCGGACATGATGTCATTGACGCTCAGAAAACGGTTGCTTATCAGATCGATTTCGTAAATCCCGGCCGGAGCGTAGTCGACCAGCTGCCGGTAAAGGGTCTCGCTCTCCTTGAGCCTGGCTTCGACGCCGGCCCGGTGGAGGGCCACCTCAACGGCGGCCTGGAGTTCCTTGTCCGGGAAAGGCTTGACCAGGTATCCGTAAGGCTCGGTCAGCTTGGCCCGCTCCAGGATCTTTTCATCGGCGTAAGCGGTCATGAAGACAACCGGGACGCCCAGGCGGGAGCGGAGCTGCCCGGCCGCATCAATGCCGTCGAGGCGGCCGCCCAACTTGATGTCCATCAGGACCAGGTCCGTCTCCTTGGGGGCCACCCTGTCCAGGACCTCTTCGCCCGAGGCGACCAGCCCGATGACTGAATAGCCCATTCCCTCCAGGCGGGCCTTGAGGTCCCGGCCGATGATGACCTCGTCCTCGACGATCACGATCCTGGCTTTGGCCAAGGGTTAGCTCCTCTGCCCAGGTTGTTCTGGCCTGGACCCCACGCCGGGCCCCCTTTCCTCCGCGATACAGCAGACAGCCGGCCCGCCCGGCCTCCTGGCCGGCGCGGTCAAAGGACACCCAGGACGGGCCGCCCGGTTGAATCCCACCCCGTGCTATTATTATCTCAGAGTCCGCCGCTTGGCCAGTTTTTTACCGGCTTTTTCCCCCCGGGGGCCGGTCGCCGCCGGGCCGGTTCAGGGAAGTCTAATCCAGGTCCAGCCCGGCCGCCGGATCGAAATTGCGCTCGAAGGCGGTCCCGGCTCTGGCTCCGTAAGCGATGATCGGCACCCGGGCCTCGTGCCGCGAGCCGTGGGAGCGGAGGCGGCTCAGGGCCGTCTCGGCCTGGGGAAATTGCCCGAAAACGGTCGCCCGATCAGCCAGGACGAAGAGGTCGCCGATCCTCTCGGCCAGAAGGTCGAACTCCCGGGCCGCCTCCCAGCGCGGAAACACGGCTTCTACGCCCGGGGTCTGAGCCAGGATCTGACCGGCCGGAGAAACCGTGTCCGGCAAGTCCAGGTGGACGTAGGCCGCGCCGCCCAGGTTCTGGTGGTGGACCACGTAGCGGTCCTTGATGATCGGGACGGCCCGGCCGGCAATGCCCTGGGCGGCCAGGATCCGCTCCAGGTCGACCCCCCGGCTCTTGGCCGACATGCCGTGGTCGGCGGTCAGGTATATCTCCCGGTCCGGGCAATCGTCCACGATCTGGCCCAGCACTCGGTCGAGGCCCTGGATGTGGGCCTGGGACTCCTCCTCCTGGGGCCCGAACTTGTGCATGGCGTAGTCGGTCGTCGCCGCGTAGACCACCTCCGGGTCCCTGGTCCGCAGAACCCGGCGCAGGGCCCTGAGGAGCCAGACATTGACCTCGGTCGTGTAGATGTCAGGCGGCGGCCCCAGGCTGGCGACCAGGTCAGCATCGGGAACCTCGGCCGAGAGGGCGTTGTCGGCCCCGGCCCGGAGCAGGTCCAGGAGTTTCCGCTTGGCGGTCAGCAGGGCGGTCGACCGGCCCCGGGCCCTGGCCCGCTCCAGGAAGGTGGGGACGCGGATGTCCCGGGGAGACTCCATGAACCTCTCTACACCCGCGGCCCGGTCCAGCCAGTAGTTGGCCGTGATGCCGTGGACCGAGGGGGTCGTTCCGGTGACGATGGAGACGTTGTTGACGTTGGTCACCGAGGGCACCACCCCGCGGCCGATGACCAGGCTGCCCTGCCCGATCATCCGGTCCAGGTTGGGCGTGGGCGAGAGGGCCAGGTAGTCGGGCCCGAAGCCGTCGAGGCAGATGATGAGAATCCGGCGAGCCATGGTCCTCGTCCCCGGCCGGGCCGCTCCGGCGGTCCCGGCTGGAGACAGTTGATATCACGAAACCGTGGGCTTGTCCCGCCCCGGGGCGGCCCGGCTCAGCCGGGCAGGTCAAAGCCCAGGCCGGGCCGGTTGGTCGGGAAGAGGACCCCCTGGCGGAGGATGACCGCGCCGGCCGAGGGGTCGCCGATGAGGCCCAGGTGGCCGTCCAGGTCGGCGTACTTGACCGCCGGCCGGGCCAGGGCAAAGGCCAGGCCGGCGGCGATGCCCAGGGCGGCCTCGTCCATGCAGCCGACCATGACCTCCAGGTCGGCCGCTCGGGCCACGGCCCCGATGGAGAGGGCCTCGAAGACGCCGCCGACCTTCATCAGCTTGACGTTGACCATGTCGGCCAGGCCCCGGCGGGCCAGGCGGAAGGCGTCGCGCAGGGTCAGGATGGACTCGTCGGCCATGACCGGGATGGTCGCGCCGCTCCTGACCCGCCCCAGCAGGCCGAGCTGGTCCCGGGGCGTGGGCTGCTCCAGGAGCTCCAGCCTGGCCGGCCGGGTTCGCTCGACAAAGGCGAGCGATTCCTCCAGGTTGAAGCCCTGGTTGGCGTCGAAGCGCAGCTCCACGCCCGGGCCGACCGCCCGGCGGACCCGGAGGACCCGCTCCACGTCGGCCTCCAGATCGAGCCCGCCCTTGAGCTTGAGGCACCTGAAGCCCTGGGCGACCCGGGCCCGGGCCCGCTCCAGGGTCTCCTCAAGGGGCAGGATGCCGATGGTCACGCTGGTCCTGATCCGGTCGCGGAAGCCGCCCAGGAGCTTGTAGAGGGGCAGCCCGGCCGTCTTGGCCAGCAGGTCCATCAGGGCCAGGTCCACCCCGGCCAGGGCCGTGGGCTGGGCGGCGAGGCCCTCCTTCTTGAGGCGGGCCAGGAGCAGGGCCGGCCGGAGCGGGTCGGAGCCCTTGAGGGCCGGCGCCGCCGCGTCCTCCAGGGCGGCCAGGATGGTCCGGGGAGTCTCGCCGGTGACCTGCTCGTCCGGGGCGGCGCAGCCGAAGCCGACCAGGCCGGTGCTGGTCTCCAGTCGGACGAAGACGTTGGTCGCCGCCTCGTAGCTATGGTAGGCCACGGTGTAGGGCTCCTCCAGCCGCATCTCCACGGCGAAGGCTTCCAGCTTCCTGAGGCGCATCTCAGCCCTCCCTCCGCGCGCCAGTACGGGTCAAGCTCAACCCTCCCCGGCCGGGGCCGGCTCGTCCAGGGGGTCGAATTCTACCCAGGTCCGGCTCGAGCGCCTCAGGGCGCCCCGGGCGTGGGCCAGCAGGATGGTGAAGAGGGGCCGCCTCAGGTCCGGGGGGACGGCCTCCAGGGGCGAGCGGACCGGGTCGAAGCGGAGCTTGAGCGCCTCCGGACGGGGCCTGATCCCGGCCGAAGCCCCGGCCGCCGGGTCGAGGAGCCCCTTCTGGCGGAGCAGAAAGAGAGTCTCCTGGGCCGCCGCGGCCTCCTGGTTGACCGGCCGGCCGGCCAGGTCCTTAAGGCAGCGCCGGATCTGGGCCTCATCGTAGCCGCACCGGCTCGGGTCGCCCCCCGCGGCCAGGAGCAGGCCGACGACCCGGCGGCACTTCTCGCAGCGGCCGCAGGGTCTGATGGACTGGCCGTCCTTGTGGGCGGCGTGGCAGGAGACCTGGAGGCCCTGCAGCTCCGGATAGCGCTCGACCAGGATCTTCTCGACCAGCAGCTCGGAGAGGGGCCGGACGATGGAGAACTGGCTCACCCCCCAGCCCTTGGCCCGGAAGTAGGCCTCCATGACCCGGTCGAAGAAGGCGGACTGGTCAAAGAGGCCGTCGTAGTGGGCCACGCCCTTAAACCTGGCCCGCCTGGTCGTGTCGAACTCGTTGCCGATCACCAGGCGGCCGACGCCCCGCCGCCTAAGGAGGGGCAGGGCCCCGAAGACCAGCAGGGCCATGGTCCAGAGGCGGATGGGGTACTCGTCCGAGCGGAGCGAGGCGAAGTCCGGCCGGACAAAGGGCAGGCGCCGGAGCAGCCAGGCGAAGACCCGGTCGGCGTTGGTCCAGACCCGGGCCGTCAGGGGCGCCTGGACGGCCAGGCGGCGATAGGCGTTCAGGGCGGTGAACCAGTGGCGGCCGGACTCGTTGATGAAGATTGGGTGGACCTGGCGGCCCATCTCTATCAGGAGGGCGAAGCTGAGGAGGCTCTCCTTGCCGCCGCTGGAGAGGACGGCCTCGGCCGCCCGGCCGGCGGCCCAGGGCCGGGCCTCGATCTCCCTGGGCCGCGGGCCGGGAAAGACCAGCCGGGCGCGCAGAAAGCTCGGCCGCCTGACCGCCGGCAGGCCCCGGGCCGGCCCGACGAGGAAGGGGTTGGGCTCCAGGAACTTCTTGACGTAGATCTCCCGGGCCGTGTTCCGGGCCATGTCCCTCAGGAGGCGGCGATCCAGGGCGTCCAGGGGTCCGGCCAGGACGATCTCGTCGCAGAAGAGGCCGTAGTTGAGGGCCGGCTGGGCGGCGGTGACCGCGGCCAGGTTCCTGGAGGCTTCCTCGGCCGGGTCGAAAACCTTTTCCTGGTAGCGGTAGATCAGCTCCGTGGCCCAGGCGCCCCGGTCGGTGACGACGCGGTAGGGGCAGGTCAGCCGGTTCGGCTCCAGCCTGACCGGGCCTACCTCGAGCCGCCTGATCACGGCCAGGCCGGCCAGGGGATCGCGGGCCGGGGCCGGCCGGTTCACGGCCCGATCTTCTTTTCGGCCAGTCCGGCCAGGATGCGGACCAGCCGGTCCGGGCCCTCCAGGAGCACGTCCAGGGCCGGCCGGCCGGTGGCCGCGGTCGCGGCCGCGGCCGCGGCCGGGACCTGGTCCGGCTCGAGACCCTCGTGGTTGAGGGTCACGGCCACGACCGGCCGGCCGGAGATCAGCTCCAGGGCCTCAATCTGCTTCTCCAGGGGCTGGATCGGGTAGCCGGGGAAGCCGTCGTAGTCCCGCCTGGCCGGGGCGTGCTGGAGCACGATCGCCTCGGGCCGGCCCGCGGCCAGAATCTCGAAGCCGCCGGGATAGGCCGGGTTCATCAGGCTGCCCTGGCCCTCGATGACGATCACCCGGGGCCGCTTCTCCCGCCAGGCCGACCAGACGGCGTGCTCGATCTCGCCGGCGACGAAGTCGTTGATGAGCGAATCGAGGATTAGGCCGTAATCGACCCCCTGGAGCCAGGCCGTCTGGCCGGTGCCGACCATCTGGGCGGCCAGCCCGGCCCGGTTGAGGGCCTCGGTCAGGATCCAGGCCGTGGTCCGCTTGCCCACGGCCGAGTCGGTGCCCAGCAGGGCGACCTTGAGGCAGCCGACCTCCTCGATCTTGCCGCTGAAGAAATGGAGCTCGCTCCGGGGCGGGGTGCGGCGGACGTCGCGGATGACCAGGCCCCTGGCCGCGGCCAGGGAGGCCAGTTCGGGGTCGTCGGCCAGGAAGTCGTGCAGGCCGGAGTCGATGTTCAGCCCCAGCTCGAGGGCCTTCTTCATCTGGCCGCGATGGCCAGGCTCCAGGCGGCCGCCGTCCGGGGCCAGGCCGACGACCAGGTGCGTCGCCGGGCGGCCGGCGGCCAGGCCGGCCTCAAGGCCGGCCTCGAGGGAGGCGACCAGGGGGATGCCCCGGGGCCGGCCGTCGAGGACCTGGCCGGCGTCGCCCCCGGGCAGGGTCGAGTCGACCACGGCCAGGACCCGGTAGCGCCTGGTCCGCCTGACCAGGCCGTGGGCGGTCTTGCCGTTGGGGCTGGCAAAGGCCCCCTGGCAGTAGACGATGGCGCTGCCCTCGGGCCAGCCGGCCATCAGCGCCGCCCGGTCAGGACGACCACGTAGCGGTCGCCGGGCAGGGGGGACTGGCGGTGCCGCTCCAGCAGGACGGCCAGGCCGGCCGTGGAGGCGGGCAGGACGTTGAGCCCCTCGTGCTCCCGGATGAGGCGGGAGTGGGACAGGAGGGTCTTGTCGCTGGCGTTGGCCGCCCAGCCGCTGCTCAGCCGGATCGCCTCCAGGGCCTGGTCGCCGTCGATGGAGTGCCAGTTGATGAGGGGCTCGTTGACGGCCGTCTCCCTGACCGCCTCGGGCCTGAGATCCTCGCAGCTAGGCCGGTTCTTGAGGAAGGAGTTGACGATGGGGTTCTTGTTGTGGGCCGAGCCGGCGACCAGGCGGGGCAGCCGGGAGGTCTTGCCCCGGCGGTAGAGGCTGACGAAGCCCCGGTGTATCCCGGCCAGGGTGGTGCCGTTGGAGACCGGCGCGGCCAGGACCACGGGCGCGTCGCGCAGCTCGTCGTAGATCTCGTAGGCGATCTCGCCGTAGGCCTTGAGCTGGAGGCCGGTGTTGGCCCCGCCCGGGTTGGCGTCGTAAAGCTCCTCGGCCTGGGCCCGCGCCATGGAGAGGGCCACCGCCTGCTCGTAGTCGCCGGGCACCCGGACGATCTCGGCCCCGCAGTCGAGCATTTCCCTGGTCCGCTTGGTCTTGAAGCCCTCGGGGATGAAGATGAGGGCCCGCAGCCCGGCCGTGGAGGCGGCCAGGGCCAAGGCCGCGCCGTAGTTGCCGCAGGTGGCCCCGGTCAGGGTCTCAAAGCCGCGCCGGACCGCGTCCTGGGCGTGGGCGAAGGCGATGCGGTCCTTCTGGGTGCCGGTGGGGCTGCCGCCCTCGAACTTGAGGAAGATCTGCCTCAGGCCGAAGCGGCGCTCGATGTTGCGGGCCCGGGACAGGCTGGTGTCACCGATCTCGGACTCGATGATGTCGTCCAGGGCCTCCAGGCGCTCGTCCAGGCCGCGGCCGCGGTCGGCGGCCACCCGCCGCTGGTCCTCCAGCTCCGGGGCGATGATCGGGCTCTGGGAGGTGGCCCCGTCCAGAAGGCTGAAGACGGTCGTCTCCGGCTCCGGGGCCTGGGCCTGGTCAGATGAACTGTTCGGCCGGCCGGCCGGCCCGTCCCTGAGGGCGCCCTCGGTCATCTCTCCCCCCTGGTCCGGCCCCGGCCGGCCCGGCCGGAGCCCTTGGGTTGACCTATCCGCTCCTGGCCGGACTTGTCAAGGGTCGCCGGCAACCGGCCCGGAGGTCACCATATCTTTCGCTGGCCATGCCACTTGCCCAGGACCTCCAGGGTGTCGTTGATGATGACGAAGGCCTGGGGGTCCAGGCCGAAGATCAGTTCCTTGACCCGGGCCAGTTCGGTCAGGGTGACCACGCTCAGGATGACCTTCTTCTCGCGGCCGGTGTAGGCGCCGGCGCCCTGGAGGAAGGTCACCCCCCGGTGGAGCTGGGTCAGGATGGCCTCGGCGATGTTCTGGGCGTAATCCGAGACGATCAGGATGGACTTGCGCTGGTTGAAGCCGGTGATGACCGCGTCCATGACCTTGGCCGCGGTGAAGACGAAGATGAGGGTGTAGAGGATCTTGTCCAGGCTGAAGAGCAATGCGGCGAAGCTCAGGATCACGCCGTTGGCCAGAATCGAGGTCAGGCCCGGCCTGAGGCCCAGCTTCCTGTTGAGATAGACGCACAGGATGTCCAGGCCGCCGCCCGAGCCGGCCGAGCGGAGGATGATGCCGCTGCCCAGCCCGCAGATGATCCCGGCCAGGACCGCCGCCAGGAGGGGGTCCTTGACCGGCAGGGGCGAGATCTTCAGCCAGTCGGCCAGGAAGGAGAAGACGGCGATGCCGAAGGCGGTGTAGAGCATGAACCGCCGGCTGATGTTGAACCAGCCCAGGAAGTAGAGGGGCAGGTTCAGGGCGGCGTTGACCATTCCTAAGCCCAGGAAGGGAAAGAGGTAGTGGACGATCAGGCTGATGCCCAGGACCCCGCCGCTGAAGAAACCGTGGGGCACCAGGATGCCGTTCACGCCGACGACGTAAATGGCGCTGCCCAGGGCGAGGAGGCCCAGGTTGACCAGGACCTGCCTGGCCGTGGAGCCGGCTCGCCGCAGCCTGACCAGGGCCCGCCGGTGTTGTCCGGGTTTCCGGGAATGGGTCGAGGGGGGCGGCGTCTGGCCGCCGTCAGTCACGCTGGGAGGCATGTTGGGATCCCTCTCTTCAGCCGGCCCTAAACCGGGTCGGTTGTGGTTCGGGCAGGACCTTGAGGTAGATGAGCTTGTCGTCGCCGGGGGCGTAGAAGTCGCGAAGCGCGGCCTCCCGGCCGTAGCCGCCGGCCTCGTAAAAGGAGCGGGTGGGCTGATACTGGGGCCGGGCCGAGGTCTCGACGTAGATCCGCCGGCCGCCCAGGGCGGCCACGGCCGCCTCGGTCCGGGCCAGCAGCTCCCGGCCCAGGCCCCGGCCCCGGAGGCCTTCGTCGACCACGATCCAGTAGAGGTCGAAGCTGGCCTCGGTGCAGGCGATCGGCCCGAAGCAGGAGTAGGCCGCCTGCCGGCCGGCCAGGTCGGCGAAGATGAAATGGTAGCCGCTCTTGAGCCCCTTGGCCAGGCGCTCCTCAATCAGCTCCACGGCCACGGCCACCTCGGCCGGGGAGAAGAAGCCCGAGGAGGCGGCCAGGCGGCCCACCGGCTCCACGTCGGCCGGCCGGGGCTCCTGGCGGAAGGTCAGGCCGGCCGGCAGCCGGCCGTCTCGGCGCTGAGGTGAGGCCATGTCTCTTCCTCGATCAATTGACCGCCCTGGCTGGCTCGGTGGCCTCCTGGGCCCCCTGCCAGAGTCCGACAAAGAAGCCGCGGGCGTTGGCGCCCAGGCCCCGGGTCTTGTAGCCGCCCTCCTGGACGACCACGGTCGGCCGGCCCAGGGCGCCGATCATCCGGCCCGCGGCGGTGAAGTCCCTGGCCGTCAGGAGCCAGGAACCGGTCGGGTCGCCCTTGGCCGTGTCCAGCCCCAGGGCCAGGACCAGGAAGCGCGGCCTAAAGCGGCTGATCCGGCGCAGGGCCCGGCCCAGGACCAGCCGGTAGGCCTCGCCGTCCAGGTTCTCGGGCAGCGGAAAGTTGAGGTTGAAGCCCCGGCCCGTGCCGGCCCCCTTCTCGTCGGCGAAGCCGCTGAAATAGGGGTAGGCAAAGCTGGGGTGGCCGTGCAGGGAGACGGTCAGAACGTCGGCCCGCTCGTAAAAGATTTCCTGGGTGCCGTTGCCGTGGTGGTAGTCGATGTCCAGGACGGCCACCCGGCCGAAGTGGCTCAGGTAGTCGGCGGCGATGGCCGCCGAGTTGAAGTAGCAGAAGCCGCCGAAGACCCGCCTCTCGGCGTGGTGTCCGGGCGGCCTGACCAGGGCGTAGGCCAGCCGGAAGCCGTCCTCCAGGACCGCCCTGGCCGCGGTCAGGGCGCAGTCGACCGCCCGCTTGGCCGCCAGGAAGGCGTTCTGGCTCAAGGGGGTGAAGGTGTCGATGCAGTAGTAGCCGGCCCTGACCGGCAGATCCTTGGGCGGCCGGGCCGCGTTCCTGACCGGAAAGACGTAGGGGTAGATGGATTCCCCTGGCTTGAGCCCGGAGCAGACCTTCTGGAAGTAGGCCACCCAGCCGGCCTGGTGGACCGCCTTGATGTGGGAGAGGCCGAAGTGCTGGACCTTCAGCCGCTCGAACAGGCCGGTCTGGTCCAGCCTCTTGAGGATGGCCCCGATCCGGACCGGCGATTCGACGTAGCCGCGCTCCTTGACGTGGTGGATGGCGTGCCGGTCATTGACCACCAGGGCGATGCCCTGGCCCGGTTCGGGCCGGCTCCTGGCCCGGGCCGCCGGCTTGAGACCGATGTATTTTGGCTCTCTGAGCCTGACCGGATCATCCTTGAACGAGCCGACCACGGCCTCGACGTATCCGGCGGGCAGGCGGGGGCCGTACTTGCGCTCCAGGATGGCCCTGACGACGCGGCGGGCCGTCCGGCGCCTCAGGGCCCGGTTGCGGCCCAGGTCATCGAAGACCAGGTGGGGGGCCCAGGCGTCCTCGGGCGTGAGGGGCGTCTCGTAGGCCGTGTTGACGATCGGCCTCGCTCCGTAGCGCTCGTAGAAACGCAGCCGGGCCGCGTTGGCCTTGAGTATCTTGGGGTCGAGGCCTAGGGCCGGGTCGTCGGGCGGGCACTCGAAGAAGACGCCGATCGCTCCCCGAGAGGCGGCCTCTTCCCTGAGCCTCTGGTACAAGGCGCCGCCGATGCCGCCGCCGGTCAGCCTGGGCGCGGCCGAGATGTAGTCCAGATAGCAGAAGTTGAGGTCCGGGGCGTGGGCCACCAGGGCGAAGCCCTTGATCCGGCTCCGCTGATCCTCGGCCACCAGGATCAGGTAGCGGAGACGGTACTTGAGCGGATTGAGCAGCTCCTCGGGGAGCTGCGCGATCTCGGTCTCCGAGATCAGCTCGAACTGGGATCTGAGGATGGCCTGGACCTGGCGGATGGCCTCGCGGTCGCCGGACAGAAAGTCGTCAAAAACGCGCCGGATCCTGAACAAGGACTATCTCCGCGGTGAAAAGCGGCCAAGGCGGAGCCTAGAAGAGCCGCCGGCGAGCCAGGCGGGCCGGCTCGGATTGCGGCCAGAGGAGCGCTTGTCCCAGGGGGGTGTCATTGACGATTCTCTCGACCACCCCGGTCAGGTCCAGACCGGCCCGGAAGACCGCCGCGGCGAAGCCGCCGTCGGGCGAAAGGCACGGGTTGGAGTTGACGTCGATGATCCAGGGCTGGCCGGCCGGATCGACCCTAAAGTCGACCCTGGCCGCGCCCCTGAGCTGAAAAACCTCCCAGCAGTCCCGGGACAGCTTCCTCAGCCGGTCCAGGAGCCGTCGGTCGGCCAGGGGGAAGTTGAAGCGCCGGGGCGTGTGCTGGAACTCGTAGGAGTCGTGCTCCCACTTGGCCCGGTAGCCGACCACCCTGGGCTTTGATTCATCGTAGCCCAAGAATTCGATCTCGGCCAGGGGCAGGACCTCGGGTCCCCTCGGCCCGGCCAGGAGGGAGACGTTGAACTCGCGGCCGTCGACAAAGGCCTCGGCGAACCACTGCCCGCCCCGGCTCTCCCGCCGCTCGGCCAGGACCCGGCCGATCTGCTCGGGCGACAAGTCGGGCAGGACCGAGTCCTCGTCCAGGCCCAGGGAGCCGTGATCCCAGACCGGCTTGATTATCACCGGACCGAGGGACTGCGGGTCCGGCCGGTCCAGGTCGCGGCTCTCCAGCCAGGGCGGGGTGGGCAGGCCGGCCGCCCGGAGCGTTCTCTTGGCCAGCGGCTTGTTGGAGGTGGCCAGGATGGCCTCGGTCCGTCCGCCGGTGTAGGGCAGGTCGAGGTAGTCCAGCAGGCTGGGCCCGAGGTGGATCAGGTCCCCCCGGCCCAGGACGCCGTCCACCAGGTTGAAGACCAGGTCGACCTCCAACTCCCGGAGCCGGTCCGCGGCCTGGGACAGATCCAGGGACAGGCCGACGCTGAAGACCTGGCAGCCCAGGCTGGCCAGGGCCTCGGACACGGTGGCCATCTGGACCAGGGAGTCCTCCTCGTCCGGACCGGCTCCCGGCGGCAGGGCGCCGTAAAGGATTGCGACTCTCATCACGCCCTCTCAGACCGAGGCGGCCAGGGACTCGGCGGGCAGGTCCCGGCCGTCGGGCAGAGCCGGCCGGACGGCCGCGGCCTCCAGCAGGCGGCTGTTTCTCTTGAGGGCCGACTGGACGATGGAATCCATCATCTCCACGAAGGTCAGGCCGGCCATCTGGCAGAGCATGGGCAGGTCTGAGTGCTGGGGGTGCAGGCCGGCCAGGGGGTTGACCTCAATGAAGTTGGGCCGGCCCTGGGCGTCCGAGCGGATGTCCACCCGGCCGGCGTCGCGGATGTTGAGGGCCCGGTAGCTGGCCAGGGCCAGCTCCTCGGCCTTCTTGCCCTCGGTGTCGGAGACGAGGCGGTACTCGACCCGCTCCTCGCTCTCTTCCTTGTTCAGATAGGAGTAGGCCCCCGGTTCGGCCGTGCTGCCCAGGATGATCTCCATGGTCCCCACGGCCACGGCCTCCCGGCCGGTTCCCAGGATGCCGACGGTGAACTCCCGGCCGGGCAGGTAGGTCTCGACCAGGACCGGCTGGCCGAAGCGCTGGAGCAGGTCCCGGCAGACCGACTTGAGCTGGGCCCGGTTCCCGATTTTGGAGGCGCCGCTGATGCCTTTGCCCGTGCCCTCGGCCACCGGCTTGGCGAAAAGGGGATAGGGCAGGTTGACTCTGGCCATGTCCGCCTCGGACTCGATCACGGCGAAGCGCGGCGTGGCCAGGCCGGCGTCCCTGACGACCCGCTTGGCCATGCCCTTGTGCAGGGTCAGGCTCAGGATCATGGGGTCGGAGAAGGTGTAGGGGATGGCATAAGCCTCCAGCAGAGCCGGGATCTGGGCCTCCCGGCCGAAGCCGGCCAGGCCTTCGGCGAAGTTGAAGACCAGGTCCCAGCGCTCGCCCCGGGCCAGACGCTGGACCAGGTTCCAGACGTGACCGATGCGATCGGTCTCCAAGCCGATCTCCTGCAGGGCCGACTCGATGGCCTCGACCGTCTCCAGCCGGTCGAACTCGGCCGTCTCCTCCTCCCCGAAGCCCAGGGCCAGGTACTCGTCCCTCAGATCGCAGGTGATGCCGACTTTCATTTGTCTCGTCCCCCTTATCGTGGGCGGCTCAAGCACTGTCTCTCAGTGCCTTGTGGCGGCCAGGTGGTCCGGATACCTGTAGGTCCGGCCCTGGTAGTTGCGGAGAACAAGCTCCCCGCCCTCGCGGCCGACGACGTAGTCGGGCTGGAGGGGAATCTTGCCCCCGCCTCCGGGAGCGTCGATGACGAAGTGCGGCACCGCGTAGCCGCTGGTGTGGCCGCGCAGCCCCTGGATGATCTCCAGGCCCTTTTCGACCGGGGTCCTGAAGTGGGCCGAGCCCAGGATCGGGTCGCACTGGTAGAGGTAGTAGGGCCTGACCCTCAGCCGCAGGAGGCCGTGGACCAGGCTCTTCATGGTGGCCACGTCGTCGTTCACCCCGGCCAGGAGAACGGTCTGGCTGCCCAGGGGCAGGCCGGCGTCGGCCAGCCGGGAGCAGGCCTCGTGGACTTCCGGGGTCAGCTCGTCGGGATGGGTGAAGTGGATGCTCAGCCAGAGGGGGTGGTACTTCCTGAGCACCCGGGTCAGGGACGAGGTGATCCGCTGGGGCAGGACCACCGGCGCCTTGGTGCCCAGGCGGAGTATCTCCAGGTGCTTGATCCGCCTCAGCCGGCCGATGAGCCAGTCCAGCTCCTGGTCGGGCAGGGTCAGCGGGTCGCCGCCGGAGATGACCACGTCACGCACCTCTTGGTGATCCTCGAGGTAGGCGATGCCCTGCTCCAGGCTGGCCCTATCCAGGTGCCCCCTGGCCGTCTGGCCGACCAGGCGCGAGCGGGTGCAGTAACGGCAGTAGGTGGAACAGAAGCCGGTGGCCAGGAGCAGGGCCCGGTCCGGATAGCGGTGAACCAGGCCGTGGCAGGGGCTGTCGTCCTCCTCGCCGAGGGGGTCTTCGGCCTCACCGGGGCTGGCCACGGCCTCGGCCGTGACCGGGATCACTGTCCGGCGCAGGGCCTGGCCGGGGTCATCCGGATCGAGGAGGCTGAGGTAGTAGGGGGTGACGCTGAAGGGCAGGGCCCTCTTCGAGCTGGCGATGGCCAGCCGTTCGTCCTCGGAGAGATTGATCACCCGGCCCAGCCGCTCCAGGTCGGTGACCCGGTGCCGGATCTGCCAGCGCCAGTCGTTCCACTCCGCCTCGGCCACGCCGGGGAAGTGGCGCCGGCAGAAAGCCCGGGAGCGGGGGCTCAGGCCTGGCTGGGCAGAAGGGCTGTTCGGTCTGGAATCGGCCCGAACGCTGAGGGTTAATCGCGCTGGGCCTGGAGGTTCGGCTTCGACTGGCTCAAGGCCGATCTGGCTGGCTTTGGAGCGACAATGGGGAGGTTCCGTCCTTTCGTGCGGCGATTCGGCCGACTGGCCGACCACAACTGCCTCTTTCATGATTCAGACTCCTTAACCTAACGGAATCCGGTGGAGTTGCCTTGCTCCTCCACCTTTGACCCGACGGCCGCCCCGCCCCGAACCGGCCGGGCCGGTTTGAGGCAGAAGCTGGTCATTCTGCCGGGTTGAATCAACTTCCTGTTCCTCGCGCCGCCGCCGTCAGCGCCAGACCGGGGGCCGGGTGCCCCGGCGGGGCAGCTTGGACCTCAGGGCCACGGCCGTGGCCCGATCGACCCGCCCGCTCAGGGGCAGGCCGCTGATCTTCTGGAACTGCCGGATGGCCGCCCGCGTCTCGGGGCCCAGAACCCCGTCAATCCTGACCGGGAATCCGGCCCTGACCAGAGCTAGCTGCAGGGTCCGAATCCTGGCGCTGAGCTCCTCCACCCGCGGGCCGTTGTGCTGGCCGGTGCTCGAATCGCTGGCGGCTCTCTCTTTGTTCATGCCCAGCGCCCCTGCCCGCCTCTGACCAGACCCTGCCGGGCCAACCGAACCCGGCGATCGGGACGAAAACAATCAAGTTTCGTACCACGCGGATAAGTTATTTAAATATCTACACAATACCCATATCCGGCTTCGCGGCGGTCGGAAACATGACTTCCGACCCACCAGGTCAAGCCCGAACATCAGGGGTCTGAGGGGAGGATCGGCGCGGGTGTGAAGTCAGAAACGTTAGTGCCTGAGGAGAATTCCGCAATGGGGTTTCCGGTTTTTGGGCCATTCGGAAGTTTGATTTCCGGATTCTGGCCGCCAACTCCCCAACCCAGGGAAAGTTTATGCCCGGCCCGCCGGCTTGACAAGCGGCAATTTCAAGGCCAGGTCCGGCCCGGCTCCTGCCCTGGCCAGGCTGCCCCGAAGTCAGCGATGACTACCGGTTGGCATCATATTTTACCTCCCCGCCTCACTTGGCCCAAGTCGGCAATCCGGTTGCAGGAGCCCTTAACTGTGCTACCTTGTCAGGCGCTTGAAAAACGTCAACTTACCAGGATGGGGAATGGACCAGGCGATCAAACAGGCTCTCAGCGAGATCGTGGGCCCGGAGAACTTCACCTCCGCCCTGATCGACCTGGTGGCCTATTCTTCCGACTCCTCGGACCACCGTCACCGGCCCGAAGCCGCGGTCTGGCCCAGGAACAGGGAGCAGGTCTGCCGCATCCTCGCCCTGGCCAGCCGGCACCACTTCCCGGTGACGCCCCGGGGGGCCGGGACAAGCCTCTCGGGCGCGGCCGTGCCCGCCCAGGGCGGCCTGGTCCTGGACCTGGCCCGGATGAACCAGATCGTCAAGATCAGCATCGAGGACCGGCTGGCCGTGGTCCAGCCCGGGGTGATCTACGCCGCCCTGGAGGCGGCCCTGGCCCCGCGCGGCTTCTTCTTTCCGCCCGACCCGGCCAGCGGCAAGGTCTGCACCCTGGGCGGCAACGTGGCCACCAACGCCGGGGGCATCAGGGGAGCCAAGTACGGGGTGACCCGGGACTACGTCCTCGGCCTGGAGGTGGTCCTGGCCGACGGCCGGCTCCTGCGCACGGGATCGGCCTGCATGAAGTCGGTCTCGGGCTACGACCTGACCAGGCTCTTCGTTGGCTCCGAGGGCACCCTGGGCGTGATCACCGAGATCACCCTCAAGATCAACCCCAGGCCGACGGCCTTCCAGACCTCGCTGGCCTCCTTCGGCCGCCTCGAGGACGCCGGCCAGTCCGTGACGGACATCATGCACTCCGGGATCATCCCCAGCGTCCTGGAGGTGCTCGACGACAACACCATCCGGGTCCTGCGCCAGCGAGCCGGCCTGGATCTGCCCGAGGTCATGGCCATGCTCCTGGTCGAGACCGACGCCTACACCGAGGCCGAGGCTTCCTTCCAGATGGCCAGGGTGATAGAAGTTTTCAAGAAGAACGGAGCCCTGGACATCCAGATGGCCGGCTCGGCCGCCGAGGCCGAGAAGCTGTGGCGGGTGCGCAAGTCCATCGGCAGCGTCGCCGCCCAGCTAAGGACCAACAACGTCTCCGAGGACGTGGCCGTGCCCATGTCCCAGGTGCCCGCCCTGCTGACCGGCATCTCCAGGATCGTCCGTCGCTACGACCTGCCTTTCGTCATCTTCGGCCACGCCGGCGACGGCAACCTCCACCCCAGGATCATGTACGACCGCTCCGACCCGGACCAGGTCCGGCGGCTGGAAGAAGCGGTCGGCCAGATCTTTAAGCTCACCTGCGACCTGGGCGGCACCCTGACTGGCGAGCACGGCATCGGCCTGGCCAAGGCGCCCTACATGGCCCTGGAGCACAACCGGGTCGCCCTGGAGATCATGGGTTCGCTCAAGCGGCTCTTCGATCCGAGAAACATCCTCAACCCGGGCAAGATGGGCCTGGAAGTCTGAGGCCGCGCCGCCGCCTCTCCCGCCTCCGGCCATTGCGAACGCAGGGCCGGGTTGCCCCTCGGCTAAATTAGGACTATAAGGGAATCTGGGGTCAAGGGATCGAGCCGCGCCCGGGGCGGTTCCGGTCCGCAACCATGAGAGGGGGTTGAGGCTCATGATATTTATAAGACACCGCAAATCGCTTGTTTTTTCTCTTGGCCTGGGCATCTTCCTGCTGCTTCTGTTTTCGGGCCCGAAACCCGGCCTGGCCAGCGGCGAGGTCCGTAACGTCATCCTGATCGTGGGCAACGGCCTGGAACTGGCCCACGAAATCGCGGCCAGCCGCTATCTCTACGGCCGAGACTACGGCCTGGCGGTCCAGGACCTGCCCTACCAGACCTTTGTCAGCACCTGGGACGTGACCACCTACGATCTCTACGCCGGCGAGGCCGGCCAGCGCAGCTTCAGGTTCGGCGACATCAACCCCCATCTGGGCTACGCCCCCCGCCGGGGCGGCCAGGTGCCCTACCCGGCCGCCTGGCTGGCCCCGTCCACTGAGGAGGCCTACTTCCTGAGGCGGCGCTACCGCAACCTCAAGCCGGCCGCCACCGACTCGGCCGCGGCGGCCACGGCCCTGGCCACGGGCCGCAAGACCGACGCCGGCAACCTGAGCTGGCGGCTAGGCGATCCGGCCAGGGGCCAGCTCGAAACCATCGCCGAGAAGATGAGAAGAGAGAAGGGCGCGGCCATCGGCGTCGTGTCGACCCTGCCGTTCAACTACGCCTTTCCGGCCGCCTTCGTCGCCCACAACACAAGCCGCCTGAATTACTCCCCGGCCCTCAAGGAACAGGGCTTCTCGGGCGCGACCATCGCCGAGGAGATTATCCTCCAGGTCAGGCCGGAGGTGATCATCGGCGGCGGCCACCCCAACTGGCGGGCCGGCTATGTCGACGCCTCCCTGCTGGGATCGATCCGGAACCGGTACCAACTGGTCGAGCGCCAGGCCGGTCAGGAGGGCGGCAACGCCCTGCTCCGGGCGGCCGATGAGGCGGCGGCGAGCGGCGGCAAGCTCTTCGGTCTTTTCGGCGGCCGGGGCGGCAATCTGGAGTCGCCCCGGGCCCTGAACACCCCGGGACGGCCGACCATCCGGCAGGGTTCGGCCGAGAACCCGACCCTGGCCCAGATGGCCCGGGCCGCCCTGAGGGTCTTGAGCCGGAACGAGGACGGCTTCTTCCTGCTCGTCGAGCAGGGCGATCTCGACTGGGCCAACGGCGGCCACGACTTCGCCGCCATGATCGGCTGCGTCTGGGACTTCGAGCAGGCGGTCAAGGACGTCCGCGCCTTCGTCAACCGGCCCGACAACGTCCTGGACTGGAGCAACACCCTCCTGGTTGTCACCTCCGGCCACGCCACCGGGTTCATGCGCCTGCACCGGGTCCTGGGCCGGGGCCGGCTCCCCAGCCAGATCGCCACGGGTCTGGACATCTCGGGCAATACCGTTTGGGCCTACCCCAACGGTCAGGTCAGCTACGCCACCAGCCATCCGACCAATGAGCTGGTCAGTCTCTACGCCTCGGGCGGGTCCAGCCCCCTCTTCCATGAGCTGGAGGGATCCTGGTACCCCGGCACCAGGATCATCGACAACACCCAGGTCTTCGAGGTCATGAGGCGGGCCGCCGGGGTCAGCCGCAACTAGTCCTCACCCGAGCGCCCAGCCAGGCCCGGGGGCTCGAGTCCCCGGGCCTTTCTGTGGCCGCCCGGGCCTGGGCCGGACCTCCCGGCTCAGGCTGCCCAGACCCGGGGCGGCACCGGGGCCATGGTCTGGTACTCGATCCGGTAAGGCCTGACCTTGCAGACAGCGTACTGGGGATCGTCCGGACCGGAGAAGACGGCCGAGAGGCGGTCGTTCCAGACGGCCCGCCTGGTCGAGGCGTCGGTCAGGATCTCGGCCCGGCCCTGGATCTGGAGGTAGGACTCGGCCGTGTCCAGGGCGGTCACGCCCGCGGTCAGGTGGACCTCGGGCAGGCGCCGGATCTGGGCCACCTTGCGCGAGCCGATGAAGGTGGCGCACCAGACGGTCAGATCGTCGTCGATCCTGGTGGGCGTGACGTAGCGCACCCAGGGCTTGCCCTCCTCGGTGACGGTGGCCAGGGCCCACAAGGCGGAACCCTTCATCTTGGCCAGGATCTCCTGCTTCAGCTCAGCCACGTCTTCCTCCTGGTTCTTTAACCGTTAATGACCGAATAGATAGGTTCTTTTCTCCGGTTTCTGACTTCTCCAGGCCAGGCTATAAATACATTCCTACCAGTATGCATGTTTAGAACAAGGCGTCAAGGGGCTTGCTCCGCAACGGCCGGGGCGCTCAACCTAGGCCCAGACCAGGATGCGATCGGCCGGAAAAGAGGGGTGGCTTTTCCGGAGAGCTTGGCATAGCCTCTCCTTGGGATCCGACAGGGAGGGGGAACGTGACCAAACAGACCGAGTCCAACCTGGCCCTGGCCTTTGCCGCCGAGTCCAAGGCGGCGGCCCGAAACGCCGCCTTCGCCCAGAAGGCCGAGCAGGAGGGTTACGCCCAGATAGCCCGCCTCTTCCGGGCCGTGGCCGAGGCCGAGTCGGTCCACGCCCGCCGCTCCCTGAGGCTGATGCGGGGCAAGATCGGCTCGACCGAGGACAACCTCAAGACCGCCTTCGAGAACGAGATCAAGGCCAACGTCGAGGAGTACCCCGGCCTGATCAGGGCCGCGGTCGAGGAAGGCCAGGAGGCCGTGGTGACCGTGTTTTCCCAGAGCCGGGACGTGGAGAGCCGCCACGCCGAGCTGTACAAGGGTGCCCTGGCCGATCTTCTCTCCGAGACTGAGGCGGTCTACTACGTCTGCCAGGTCTGCGGCTACGTCGGCGAGGACCAGGCTCCGGGGAAGTGCCCGGTCTGCGGGGCGGTCGCGGCCAAGTTCCGCCGGGTGGACTGACCGCCGGAAGTCTGGCTCTGGCGGCAGCGATGGAAGCGGAAAGAAACCGATCCGGCGAGGGGCCGCGGCTGGCCCTTATCTTTCCGCCGGCCATGCATCCGACCAGCCCGCCCCTGGGTTTGGCCAGCCTCAAGGCTTTTGTGGAGGCTTCGGGCGCCCCCGGCTCGGTCAAGCTTTTCGACCTGAACCTGGCCCACTACCAGCAGGCCCTCCGCTGGCTTGACCAAGGCCGGCTGAAGATGAGGCTGGGCCAGCGGGACTCGGCGGCCACGGCCCGGGAGGTCGGCGCGGCCTGCCGGTTTTTCCGGGGCCAGACCGGCCCTGATTCCTTCCTGGATCTGGCCGCCTACAACCGTCAGGCCTCGGTCTACCGGAGCTTCGAGACCGTTCTCAACGGCCTGTTCGACAACTTCGCCCGCCGGCTGAGCCTGGGCGCGGCCGTGCCGCCCCTGGGGCGGGCCTACTTCGGGGAGCTGCTGGCCGGGGTGAGGGCCTTCCGGCCCGACCTGGCCGGCTTTTCCATCCTCTTCAGCCAGCAGCTTCACTTCGCCCTGGCCCTGGCCCGGGCCCTCAAGGAGGAGGGGGTCAGGGTCATCTTCGGCGGGGCCACCCTGGCGGTCATGCCCCGGCCGGAGAGGCTCCTGGCCGAGCCGATATCCATCTCCCTGGGCCGGGAGCGCCGCCGGCTCGAGCCCGAGCGGGTCCTGGACTTCCTTATGGTCGGCGAGGGCGAGACCGGCCTGGCCGCCCTGCTGGACGACCCCGCCGATCCCGCCCGGGCGCCCGGGCTGGTCTATTGGGCCGGCGGGCGGGTCAGGGCCAACCCGCCCCGGATGATTTCGGAACTGAACCAGCTCCCCCTGCCCGATTTCAGGGAGCTGCCCCTGGACGAGTACCACTCGCCCCGACCCGTGCTGCCCTACCTCTCCTCCCGGGGCTGCTGCTGGGGCCGCTGCGCCTTCTGCACCCACCAGAAGACCTATCTGGCCTACCGGGAGGAGGCCGTGGACAGGACCGTCAGCCGCCTGGCCGAGCTCAAGAGCCGCCACCAGGTGACCCACTTCGCCCTGGTCGACGAGATGATCCACCCCCGCCGCTTCTTAAGGCTCGGCCGCCGGCTCATCGAGAGCGGGCTCGAGATCAAATACTCGGCCTACGCCAAGCCGACCCGGAGCTTCAGCCGGCCGGTCCTGGAGGCCCTGGCCCGGTCCGGGGCCAGGGTGATCATGTGGGGGCTGGAGTCGGCCAGCCAGCGGCTCCTGGCGGCCATGAAGAAGGGCACCCGCTTCGAGGACGCGGACCGGGTCCTGGTCGAGGCCGACCGGGTCGGCATCTGGAACCTGGTCTTCCTGCTGTTCGGCTTTCCCTCGGAGACAAGGGAGGAGTGGGCCCGGACCCTGGACTTTGTCGAGCGGCGCCGGGAGCAGATCGCCGCCCTGTCCAAGTCCCGCTTCGTCCTCCTGGCCGGCTCAGAGATCTTCCGCCACCCGGAGGAGTATCACATCGTGGAGATATTGGACCGCCCGGAGCGGGACCCGATCTCGATAGCCTACGACTACCGGGTCAGCCAGGGGCTCAGCCAGGAGGAGGTCGCCGCGCTCTACCGGGAGGCCCGGGCGAGGCTGGACCGGTGCGGGCGGTCGCCCCACGGCGGCCTCTTCCGGGACCACCTGCTCATCCAGGCCTCGGAGCAGGCCGGCCTCAGTCCAGGAACTCGGCCAGCCGGCCGTGCTTCTTCTTGATGGCCAGGATGAGTTGATCGTAGCGGCGCATGCGGCGAATCGAGCGGACGACCAGGTAGGTGCCCAGGACGACCAGGGCAGTGCAGATCGTCAGGACCAGCCCGAAGAGATGGAACACCTGGGCGATGTCGTAGTACTTCGAGGTAGCGATCAGAACGCTGAAGACAGACAGGGGCAGGACGAAAACGGCGATGCCGGTGCGCATGACCGCCAGGGCGGTTCTCTTCTCGGCCAGGAGGAGCTGAACCTCGCCGATGACAACGTTGTCCGGCTCCGGACCGGTTTCCGGCGCCGCGGCGGCGCCTTGGGACCTGATCGGAGAGGCGATCCTCCCGGCCTGGCCCGGCCGGGGCCTGGGATCCTGGTTCATGGCTCAGCTTCTCGCGTCCAGGGAGGCATATTGATAATAATCCATAATATCATCAGTTAGCCTATTTGTCGAGATCGTCGCCGGCCCGGAGAAGAAACCAACAGGACCGATTCCCACCACCACACCTGCCGGTCAGCGCCCTGAGCGACTAGAACAGACCCCTGACTTAACGGGCCATATCCAGGGGGAAGCTCCTCCGCCATTCGGATCAGGCCCCTGCATGTCGACCGGCGATTGACCTCGGGGCGGAGCCTTACGAAGCCCCGGACGGTCAGGCTGCCCAACCCGAAAATGCCCCGCAAG
>ENA-OSEO01002846-OSEO01002846.1-sediment-metagenome-genome-assembly--contig:-NODE-2846-length-22646-cov-5.542293_pt1 | contig 22646 bp, 10 predicted proteins | sample MGYA00237883_ERZ534232 | MGnify/ENA metagenome assembly ERZ534232
CACGCCGATGAAAATCTCCCGGTGCCGGGTGTCGGCCGGATCAAAGCTGGTGTTAAAAATCATCGTGTTGCCGTCGTTGCCGATGGCGCCGGCATAGGCCGGACTGCCGGGAAGAGATGTTCCGAAGCTGCCGTCGGCGGCCACTGCGATCGTTACCGTGTCGGTGCTGATATCGGTACCGCCGTCACTGCTGCGGTTTTTGAACTTATAGCTGCACACGCCGGCCGCATCGCAGGTCATCGTGCCGATGGAAGCGGTAAAGATCTGGGTGGAATTGTTGTCATCCCCGAAACCCACCAGTGCCCATTTTCCGCTAAGATCGGCCGTCGCATAGGTGCGGTCGCCCTGCTTCAAAAAGGCATACTGCACCCAGCTTCCCGGATCATCCACGGAAAAAGAGCCCGTTCCGATGCCGGCCGCGTTGTTGCCGGTCATAAATCCCCGGAATGCGCTCCCCTGGACCAAAACCGTTCCGTCGGGATTGACGGCATAAGGCCTGTCCGTATCGAACCCGGGGTCGTTCCAGACGCTGACGGATCCATTGCTTAAAATGCTGTTGGCATATCCGTAATAATTATAGGTCGCCGCGGCGCTGTTATAGGTTCCCACCGACGAAATGGCCATATACGCGCCGTTGCCGTTAGGCGGATCCACAATCGTCCCCCGGTTGCGCTCGTAGCCGGCGCCGTAATAGATGCCGCTAAAATCGACAATGCTATAGGTCTTGGTCGTATCGATTTTGACAAGTGTGCTGAGCTTGACCCACTCCGGATCGTCGGTCCCGTCCATGACGGCCATGTTGCCGTTGTCGGAAGGAACCACCCGGGAACTGAAGGTTTCCGCCCCTTCGTCGGTCGGAACCGTCATGGTCAGCGCCAAGCTCCCGTCCGCATTGGATCCGAGGGTGTAGGTAAAAGGAAAGCCGAACGGTTTAATCTGATCGGCAGTCCCATAGTTCATCTCGTCGTTCTTAACCCCGGTCAGTATACCGGTCCCATCGCCGTTAAACGTCACCCGGGAGGCTTCACTGAACCAGTTGTGCGGCCCGACTTCATACTGCAGGTGCAGGACCCCCCAGGTCCCGGCCAGGGCATCCCCGCTCGGCGTCGCCGAGAAGAGAGCAATATTGATGCCGGTGTTTTCTCCGGGCTGGGCCGGCAGCGGATTAAAGCTGTAACCGCCGCGCACATCCCCGGCAGACGGCGTGCCGTTGCCGTCCTTGTCCCAGCGGGCAAAGAGGAAAACATAACCGTTGGCCGCCAGGCCGGTAAGAGTGTAAGGGATCGCGGTTCCGCTGACATTGGCGCTTAAAATCGTAGCGGTTTTTAAAAGGTTCGCTGTAGCTGTGTCCGGCCCGTCATAGGCGGCAACGATCAGATTCCCGAATCCGGGTGCAAACTCGCTGCTGGTGACGTAGCCCGAAACGCTTGCCCCCGCAACCTCGCCGGCTAACGTGATATCAACCCCGGTAGGGTTGGCGCCGCCCGTAATCACAACCGGGTTGGAAAGGTATTGACCGGTCCAGTCCCCGGGTGTGCGCGTGCCGCTGCCGTCTTTATCCCAGCGGGCATACACATACAGATCGGTGTCCGCAGGCAGACCGGCTATCGAATACGCGCCCGGCGCCGCAATCATCGTCGCTGCCACCCGGTTTAAACTCGGCCACGGGGAAGCGTACACCGCCACATAAATATTTCCGGAGGTATAGCCGCTGCTTCCGGCGCTGACCGTTCCTGAAATCGACGTTTCAGTCACTTCGGCCGTTCCGAAAAAGGATGTTTCGCCGAGGGCGCCGTCCCGCACCGTAACCCAGGATATCGGCTGCGCAAAGGTCCAGCCGGTCAAGGAAACGGTGAGTTTGACCGTTACGCCGGCCGGAACGTTGAGCACGGCAAATACGCCGTTGGCATAGGTGGCTGTCCCTCCGAAGACGCCCTCGGTTGACATGTAGGTTACCGCATAAGTTTGACCCGAATCGGCGGCATTAACGGCCGCCACGGTCGCACCGCTGAGATATCCGGTGGGGTTGCCGACCTGCGATACCCGGCCGAAAATGGCGCCGTTTCCGGTTGTCACCCCCCAGGTCGTAAGAGCGCCGGTTGGGAAAAGACCATAGGGAAGCAGTGCCTGGATGTTCTCGTTCCAGTTGAAAATCTCGCTGTAAACCGGGGTAAACCCGTCTTTGGTAATGTTTAACTCGAAATTTTGTCCCTGGGGGATGCCGGACAGGGTAAACGCGCCGTTTTCATCTGTAGCTGTCCCGGGCACATAGGTGCTTGCATATACATCTACGGCGGCGCCGGGCACGGCTACATTGGGGAAATTATTGCCCCCCTCCTTGACCGCGCCGGTAAAAGACAGGGTCGGAACCGCGCGGGCGAAGAAAAAAATGTCGTCCACAAATTGTCCGGCCGTGAACACAAGAGCCTCTGCATTTGCCGGGTCATTGGAGTTGGGCCACCACTGAGGCAGGACGCCTCCCCCTGAAGAAACAAAACGGATTTTGTAGGTGCCGGGGGTGATCCCGCCCACTTCAATAGGCGCCCCCATTCCGACGTGCATGCTGAAAATCATTTTGGCAAAAGCCGGGGTCGTTGTGTCGGCAGGCGTATAAAACTCGATGTCGAACATGTCGCCGCCGAAGATGGAAGGATCAACCGGTTTAAAGGCCATGCGCAGGCCGCTGTATGTCGGATCGTTGACCGTCGTCATGTCAACGGCCGCCGTTGCTCCGGGATATCCGTCGCGGCTTGCCGACGCATAGAGTATAACCGTTCCCAGGTCCGCCGGCGGGTTGGTGATATGAAACGTCGAATCGAGCTGGGTATCACTTCCTGAAAGGACAGTGTTCTCCATAAAATCGAAATTGAGATTGATATAGCCGGACGTGTCGGCGCCCCAGCCGCTGATCCGGTTGGGGGCTGCGTTGCTGATCGCCTGAAAAAGGATGGTATCCGTTCCCTTGTTGGAAACCATGTCCGGAATCAGGCCGATGGATGTGATTTGTGGCGCGTCACCCGGGATGGCGACGGTCACGGCCAGGTCCCGGTAGGTGCCGTCGGGCGCCTGAGCCCGCAGGGTTGCGGCGCCGTTTGCCCGGCTGTAGAGATCATATCCCCAGTAGCGTTGAAAAGCGCCCACGACTCCCGGATTCAATGAAGTGAGGATGACCCCGCTGTCGCTGTTCGGAACGATCTTCCCGTCGTAAGTCTGAACCTCGTAAGATACGCCGCTGATTTCGCCGAATTGTCCTTGGAAGTTTAAAGCCTTTTCCGTGATATAAATTTTATTAAATTCCTGATCGAGCTCGAAGAATTTAATATCCGCCACCGTAAGAACTTCCAGCGTAAAGGGAATGCTGCCGGCGTCGGTCGTCCCTTCGCCATACAGAACATTGGCCTGATAAATGCCGGCATTCAGCCCTGCGGTATTGATCTTCATGACCGTGCCGCCGTTATTTTTTACCGGCGCCGGGGTAAAAACAGCGCCAAGCGCCGGGGTGTCGGATGCAAAACTCACGCCCTGGGTTGAGGTATAGTCATGAAACTGAACCCCCAGAACAAACTCCGCCGTCTCCCCCTTAATGACGGTAATCTTGTTATTCATCAAATAAACAGAATAGTCAGGGGCCGAAGCAAAGTTTTCGTTATCCAGCGCCACATACGGAAACCATGCCGGAAAGCTCAGATAGAAAGGAGGCGCAGGTGGGGGCGGCCCGATGGTACGCGTCCCCAGGTCAATCCAGTTGTCATAGTCGGAAAAACGATACTGAAATTTAATATCGAGGTATCCTTGCGCAACATTGGGAACGGCGCTCACCCGCAACTCGATAAAGGCGGCAGCCGGATCAAGACCGGTAATCGGTGCAGAAATCAGGGACCATTCAGTCTGATCGTTGCCGTCGTTGTAAATTTCAGCCTGCAGGACCAGAACACGGCCGGCGCCGCCGGGCGCCCAGGTCGCCGTAAATTCCGGGTGCGGGCCTTCAGTATCTGAGCCGAAACCGATCTCGGCGCTGTACATTTTAGTGTTATCGGTCATGCCGGTAAAATGGGTGAGTTGAACCGAAAAGTCCCACTGCGGAACGGCCGACGTAAGGGCCGGAAGGTTTGGACTGGTGCTGATTATGCAGCCGCCATCCTGAGTCGACGTCAGGGTGGCCTTGCCCGCGACGGTATCAAGGGTTACAGCCACATCGTTGGATGGATCCGGATAGGGACCGAAGATGTAGGTCAAACCCGTGTCGAAAGTGGGATCGGGGGTAACGAAACTTCCGGGTATCGTAATGGTGTCGTTAGAAAGCGTCCCATCGGAAAAATCATAATTCACAACCCGTTTAAGGGTTTCCGGATTCGCATTGTCGGCATAGTAGAGTTTCTTCACATCCACGGAAAAAGCCAGCGTCTGTCCGGCGGCGGCAAGCAGGATAACCGAAAGCGCCAAAACAGCAGTCATTAACAATTTACCAAAACCCTTCAAAAGCATATCCGTCTCCTTTTTCATATTCCTTTTTATATACACGACAATTTAAGCCTTAAACCGGACAGGCAACGCCGTTTTGCGCCGCAAGTCCGGATTCCAGCGCCACTTTTTTTTGCTGTATGGCAGTTTAATTCCAGAATAAATTAAAGCAAGTCTTGTGCCACTCAGATAAAAATAGCAGCTATATTGTATAGGTCGCCTCTCTTAATGCCTTATATTAGTTGTAAAAACAAATTGTTTTGTAATTTTTCAAAAAATGGTCGATATTTGCATTTCGGCATCCATTCATAGTGGGCACATTCGTAAAAAGTCCCTAACCCCGTCATGCCTGCCCCGCATCCAGTGCGGGATAAACTGCGGCATGTATCCATAACAACTTGTAATTACTGTATATAGCTAACGATTCACCAAGCGCCCGCTTTCGCGGGAATGACGACAATCTGCATACTATTTCTCAATCCGCTTAACCAACCATACAATATTTGATGGCAGAATCTACACAAAATGTAGTTTTCTGCTTATCATGATCGTCTTTTTACGCTAATAGTTCGATAAATACAAGAGATAGGTTTAAAGGGGAGCACAGGGAGGTCCGGAATCTTTATGTTTCCATCCGGAAAGTTTTGGACTCTTAACCTTCAGCCTTCAGCCTATACTATTTTGGCCCTTCAGGCACTACCGTCAACGGATGCACCTTCAAGCTGCAGTCAAGCTTTTTGAGCGTATCGCTCATCAACTGGCATTCGGTAATGTTGATTTCAGCGACATGGTTGGTTTTCAAATCTTTTTTGGTTTCAAAAAAAAGCGACATGATGGAAAAATCAACGCCATTGATTCCGGTTGCACCGGCCATGACCAGAATCAGGATACCCGGTTTTTTATCATTAACGATGTGCATCAGGGAAGCGGCCTGCTCGCTGCGAACGGCCCGTTTGAACGTCAGAATGTCCGGATTGTATTTCAACACCAGTTTGACGCCGGCCAGGTTGTCCGCCTGGTCGATTTTAATCGGCACTTCAACGGTCGCACCGCTTTTAACCGATAGGGCCGGCATGGAAATTTCGCTTGCCGCCACTGTGGAAACCCATGAAAATGCTACGGCAACTGAAAGGGCCATGCTGATTATCATTGTTGAGATTCGTTTCATTTCAGGCAGATAGATGACACGTTTTATTTGTTTTTTCAATAATTATCTCGGCTATGAAATCATTTGAATTTTCATTTCACTCGAACCCTGGAATCCCGGACCCCTTGAAACCTTCTGATCACCAGTTCCTTTTGATGCGAAACGGGCCTTATTCCCTCAATCCCGCCACTTTCTGCAAGATATAAAGAATTTCTTCGCTCCCGACGCGGCTGTCGCCGTTTACATCCTTTCCGCACCACAGGCAGGGATATGGGAGCGCGGGTGCTGCCTCAGCAAGAACCTGAAACCCCAGTACGGCATCTTCAAGCCCGACCCGGCAATCCCTGGACAAATCCCCGGGAATTGACATATTGCTGAGTGCAGATTGAGCGTTGACCCGGCCGCCGGATGCGATTTTATCTTCGACCGCCGATACCTTGTCCACCGTATTCAGAATAGCGGTTTTGACATCGCTGTACCCCAGCGCCGGGCATTGGGCCCGGATCAGACCGGCGATACCGGTTACATGGGGCGCCGCCATGGATGTGCCGCTGAGATAGTTGTAGGGTGATGGGCTCACGATCGGCACATTGAACAGGGTAACCTGAGGCATTTCCAGAGCGATCATAGCCAAACCGTTTGCCTGGGTGATGGATACCGCCGGCAGCCAGTCCCCAGGTGTCTCCAGGGTGCCTCCGGCAGCGTCAAAACCATCCACGACATTATTATAAATAATGACCCCCGCAGCTCCGGCCGTTTGCGCATTCGACAATTTCGCGGAAAAGTAAAAGGGAATTCCATCCCGGCTGCCTCTTTCGATAACCGCAATATAACCGGACGTGTCGCCCGGAAATTCTTCAGGATACCCCTTGCCGCAATCGTAGGCGGCCGCAGTTATCCCGGCTTCAGGAGTTGTACCCGCAAACAGCATGCCGATGGCGGGATATTCCACCGGCATATCGACTTCAACGCGAACCCGCGCATCGGTGCCGGCTTCCGCCACCATGGTCGAATAAATATCAACTCCCGGGGCCATTAGATCCACGCTGGCATGTCCATAGTTGCTGAAATAGGCCAGGTTGTCGGAACTGTCGGCAGCCGCCACGGAAATGATGTTTTCCAGGTTGTAGCCGGCCGGATAATTCTCATGTCCGGCGATGTCGGTATCCTGAGTGTCGTTGCCGGCGGCGCAGATTGCCAGGATTCCGGCAGTTCTTAGATCCGCAAAGGCATTTTCCTCCACTATGCTGTAGTTATGGCCTCCAAAGCTGCAGTTCACTATCATGGCCCCGTTATCGATAGCATACTGGATGGCTTCAATGAGGGCAAATTCCAAAAACTCAACAGCATCGTCCGTTTGGACTTTCAAGGGCATGATTTTGACCTGCCAGACAACCCCGGCAGTGCCCAGGCCGTTGTTCCCCTGAGCGGCAATGATGCCGGCCACATGGGTGCCATGCCCTGTCGGATCCATGGGGTCAACATCCCCGTCGGCAAAATCCCAGCCCCGGATATCATCGATATACCCGTTATTGTCATCATCCACGCCGGGCTCCCCATTCCATTCCGCCGTGTTGATCCAGATATTATACTTCAGGTCCTCATGCTGGTAATCCACACCCGAATCGATAACGGCGATGACAACCTCCGAACTTCCCCGGGTAATATCCCATGCCTGCGGCGCCGCAATTCTGGCAAGCCCCCACTGCATAGCGTAATAGGGATCATCGGGCGCCAGGTTCGGGTATCGAATAGCGTGTTTTTCGGCATGCTCGACGATATCGGCGCCGGCGTAAAGCGCCATGGCCGCCTCTTCCAGAAGTCCTTCCCTCAGCTTGATACGTTGCAGCCGAAGCCGCTCGCTTTTTTTGATAACGACACTGCCCAGTGATTGATGCAGCGCTTCGATCTGCTGTGCGGTCGCGTCTTTTTTAAATTTCACCAGCAGTTCGCCGGATTTATAACGGGGCCGCAGCGGATTATCGGCTTTCATACCCCCGTCCGCCTGCAAAGTGGGGACGCCCGCTATCCGGCCGGCTGCACCGTCAAACGTTTCGGGTGATACCGGCGCCGGAGCAACGTCGAAGCCGTTCGAATTTACGACCCTATCCCCTGCTTTTTCGGGCGACTCTGCAAATGCCGCCGCCTGGAGAATGCGAAAGCTTTTCTTCTCCGGCAGGTACTCATAAACAAGGGCGCTGCTGCGGCAGAGCTTTTTCAGGACGTCTTCGATCCCTGCATTTATCAAACGAATGCTGACCCGGCCGGATATTCCCTCTCCCAGGGTAAGATCCATTCCGGTTTTTTCCGCGATTGCACGCAACACGCCGGTCAGGTCGGCATCGACAACATTCAGGGACAACCCCCCGCCCTGGTGTTGAATTTCAATTTTCCCGGCCACAGGAGCTTTGGTTTTCTGTGAATCGCCGGCAATCGCGAACACGGCCGCATACAAAATTAGTATGGCGGCAATCAGCAGTCTTTTCATGGCATCTTGCAAATCAGAACATCCTTAATTTCGAAAACCTTCTCTCTTCAGTCTATCTGCCTGTGTAATTTATTGAATTCTTCCCCGAAAGTCAATTTTACAAAACCGGATAATTTTTCTCCTTGATTTTTATTCGGTAAATTTTTCTCCCAACGCTTTTCAGCCAAGCTGCATATGGCTTCGATAAATAATTGACACTTTTAAATAATACCTTTATTATACTCTATATTCAAATTTAGGCATAGCCGGGAGGATTTCATGATATTGAAAGGGTTTAACCACTTGAAATTGTTGTTTTTGACGGCAACCATTTTCATTTCCCTTGTGTCTTTTGGATATGCCGAAGAGAAAGAAGTTCATCTTCAATGGGATAAAAGCATTGATGACCCCTATTTAACTTACTACAAAATCTATTACGGAACTGCCTCCGGCGTTTACTTTCCTGACCCGGACAAAGTTACTCATTACAGCTATAACGGCACAGACTGGATCGACATCGACACAGAACCCCCGGAGCCCCATCCTCCCTTCAGCCCGTATCCATTTACGGTTGATAAAAGCGTAACCGAGATTTATCTGCGGCTTTCCGATAATACCATCGTTTATTATTTTGCCGTGAAAGCGGTGGATACACGCGAGCTTGAAAGCGATTACTCCAATGAAGTATTTACGTTCGGAATACTGGTTCCATTAAATGCTTTTTTCATTAACCCAAGCAATTACCTTGATTTTACGGTTTCCGGCGGCGGCAAGCCGGGAGCATATGTTGAGTTATTTGCCGATACCACCTATCTCGGAGGTATAACTGCAGACGGCACAACCGGCGATTGGAGTATCAGCGTAAATTTTACGGCGATACCTGCAGGAGGATTTGAGTTGATTGCAAAGTCGGAAGTGCTTATATCGCGTCCAGTCATCGGTTTTGCCAGGGGAGATGTGGTGGAGAACCTGGCCATAGATTCGGGAGATGCCATTAAGGTACTACGCTACTCCGTTGGTTTGGAAACCCTTACGGACGGTCAAAAATGGGCTGGAAATGTAACAAACAAATCAAGCGATGATGATATCGATTCGGGTGATGCCATTAAGATCCTGAGATATTCCGTTGGATTGATAACAGATTTCAAATAGCGATGATGAACCGCGTTCTACCTCTTATCCTTTTCATCTTTTTACTTTTGAACACAACAACGGCAGCATCCCTTGATTTTCGAATATCTGCCGACAAGCTTTCCCTCCAAGCCGACCATGTCCCGCTGCAGGATATATTAAAGCATTTTGCCGACAACGGCGCCCGGGTCCGCATCGACCCCCGGATCAACCCGGTCATATCAACCGCTTTTAAGGATCGGGAGTTGCATATGGTCACATTCATTCAGGTGGGATCCAACTTTCTCCTGCCTGAAAGCGTAATATCTTGATGGCATCGACAATACCCACGCTATCATCATTTGTATGGCCGGTGAGGTTGCCAAGCATTTTCTGTAGATCCGTCAAATCCGTCATTCCCGCTGCATAGAGAAGCAATAGCACTGAGTCGGCAAGATCAATCCTGCCGCTAAGGTTAACATCGCCATACAAATAAAAGTTTGCCACCAGATTGCGACTGGCAGTAATCGTGAAGGCATAGTCCGGATTTATTGATACTTCTATCGCTCCCTCGGTCCAATTTTGAAATATATAGCCCTCATTGGTGGTTGCCGACACAGTCACCTCGGTGCCATGGGGAAATAACCCGCTGCCCGTGATTTCACCTCCGGCTTGAGGGTTGGCGGCTATTGTTACCTCATAGGTAATCCGTTGGTATGTCCCGGTCGCTTCCGCAGTCTCCCCATTATTGACGGTCAGGCTTATCTTATCCGGTTTAGCCCAACCGTCTATGTCTTTAAATTCAACGATACGTTCGCCAACAGGCGCATAGCTTTCCGTATCGCCGCTGTTTCGCCACGTCGTAGTTCCGACTCTGCGCCATTGGGCTCCCGCATCACGCGCGGCGGCGGGCTCGATGGTAATGACCAGGGAGCCGGATGCCCCGGACTGTCCCGAGCGAACGGCGCGTACGGAATACTCGTAGGCCTTAAAATCCATGCTGACATAGCCGGCATGGAAGTAAACGTGCCATGCGTTTACCTTAGTGCGGGTAGGGATAAACGTATTGTCGGCATAGGTCGTGGACGACCAATACAGGGATGATGCCGTGGTTGGTGCAAGCAGAGGATCAATGGCCGGGCCGGAGCGCGAATAATCCACCAGGGACTGCAATTCATTGCGGTTCGGCAGCCGCCAGTCGGAATAGCCGGCCAGCGTCAGATCCTCACAGTAAGCAAGCGCGTTTTGCCAGGTTTTGGTTTCCGGAGCCGTGGCTTTCTGCCACATCAATCCTGTCGACGGGTCCGTCACGGTACCGTCGCCGTTGTCCACCAGGGATGCCGTGGCGAAGCCGCCCCGAACGGCAACGGCTTTCACATAAACACTGGTCTTACTAAGATCGCCGACGTAGCCGTTGCCGAAATGAACGTGCCATGCGTAAGTCGTCCCGGGTACGAAGGTGCTGGAAGACCAATACGCAGACAGTATGTGCGGAAACCAAGCCGTGTCGATCGCCGGACTTGAGGGGCCGCTATTGACCAGAGAAGTGAGTTCCTTGATCGCAGGCAGACGCCAGTCGTTAAATCCGCCGAAGCTGGCGCTGTTCAGTCCGGCGATAAACACGCTCTGGGCATTTGACCAGGTATATGTGGCGTCCTTATTGGCATTGGTCTTTATCTCCCAGATCAACCCGGTGACATTGTCCCGGGTCATACGCCATTGCCCGCCGTTATCGACATGCGCAGCGTCATCTGCCAGTTCCACACCGCCCTGCCCCAGCTTGGTGTACGAACGGGGTGGGATCTGATACTGGGCGTCTTGCCCATAAAAAGGTTCTCCCGGCGACGGGCAGGGAATTTCCGTCGAAGCGTTGTAGCACTCGGTCTGACCCGTATCGGGCATGGGCCAGGCAAAAGCGTAACCGGTCATTCCCGGAATAATCAGGATTGTCCAGAGCAGAGCAACCGTGAATAATCTTTTCAGCATGATTGTCCCCTGTTTAATTCCAACATCCCGTTATAAAGTGAAGGGTTCCTGGTTTTGCGGTTTGTCATTTATTTCTGTTTCTGAATGCGGGGGATTGGCACCCCCCGTCGCTTTCAGAAAAATGACTGTCATGAATTGTATTGAACCCGGAATACCAAAAATGAGCGATATTGTCAAACGCAGTATTCACACATCCTAAAGAGCCATATCGGGTCCCTAAATTTTCAAAAAAGTATGTCCTTACCCTGAACCTTTCCAGATGAAGCCCGCTGACGCTCCCGTCCTTTAAGCTTTGCAAGTTGAAGCGGGCTGATTCCCGGATCCGGAAGGAACATGTCCAACTGATCCAGTTTTTTCAGAACCCGCAGTATCTCGACAAACGAACTGAGGCCGCATCCGCTGCCTCTTTCGAGATCAAAAATTAGACGACGGGAAAAACCGGCCTTTCGGGCTAAAATCGCCTGCGTCATATTCTGATTCAAACGCTCCCTTCGAATTCGATCACCGATTTCTTTAAGCACCCCTTTGTTGTTCATGGAACTGAATTTCATAATGCACCATAATTAAAACTTTAAATTGTTTTATTAATTTTAAAGTTGCTTTTTTGTAACATTATATTATATATTCGTCAACATGTCGCATTTAATTTTTTATGGAACGAAAACACAGGCTGGCAGTCAGCGGCTATGATTTTGACAAAGCGGTTCACCGCGCTGCTGATTTGTTTCAGATAAAGATAACCGAGATCCTGTTGCCCGGAAAAAAGCCTGTACGCGTCAAAGCCCGAAGCCTGGTATGTTATTGGGCAGTAAAAGAACTGGGAATCAGCGGTCTTAAGGTTGCAGTCAAACTGGGACTTACCCAATCGGCAGTCAGCCGGGCAGCGCAGAGAGGAGAACGGCTGGCGATAAAATACAATCTATTTTTTGAAAATGGATAGAAATGCATAATTTCATGACCGTCCCCTTAAATGAATTAGGAAAGATCTTGAAAGTGGGGCTTGGTTTTATAACGACAGTGCTGTCAGCGCTTCTTTTATTTTCTTTTGCAGCGCTTGGCGCTGAAATCGAATATGACCTGGTTGCCCGGAATTTCTTAAAGCACCTTAACAGTAACAAGCCGATCCTTTCCGCCCGGCTGCTTGAATCCAGCGCCCTGGACCCCGCCCTGCCGGAGGTCGCTGCCGCCTATCTGGTAAATTTGGAAGGCGGCGGTTATATTCTCATCTCTACTTCAAAAAGCCTTACACCGATCAAGGCCTATTCGTTAACCGGCTATTTCGACACCCTACCCCCGGCTTACAGGGAGTACCTGCTCAAAGAAACCGAGTACAACATCAGGGCCCTGGCCACGGCGTCCAGGTCCGCCTTGTCGGTTGCCGCCGGCGAAGCCGCGCGAAGCTGGGATTATCTTCTGAATCTCGGCAGTTACAAAACCGCCCTGACCTACACACCCGATACCTACCTGTTGACCACAACCTGGAATCAGAACGATCCCTATAATAAATTTCTCCCTGAAACCGCCGACGGGAAAGTCGTGGCCGGCTGTGTAAATGTCGCCATCGGACAGATCATGAAGTACTACGCCTATCCGCCTTACGGAAAGGGGGTTGCTTACAACGGCTGGAACGGCCAGGACTTGAAGGCGGTTCTTCACCGGCCGTATAACTGGGAGAACATGCCGGATGCCCTTTTTACGGCCCCACCCGAGTATAAAATCGACGAGGTGGCCCTTCTCCTCAGGGATCTTGGCATAGCGAACCACACTTATTTCGACACGGATGGCTCCAGCACATCTGAAAATATTAACGCCCTGATTCACAACTTCGGGTATTCAAAGGGTATCATGGAAATGGACAACAGCAATGCAACCGACTTTTTCAACACGCTGAAGGGCGAAATCGATGCGCTGCGACCGGTGCTCCTGATTTTCCCCGGGCACATGACGGTTGCCGACGGGTACAGTGAGGACGGTTCGGGAAAAAAGTTTCATGTCAACATGGGCTGGGGCGGGCATTATGACGATTACTATTATCTGGATCAGAACATCCAGACCGATCAATTTAACTTCGTTCCGGACCTGCGAACCTATTTCAACATTTTGCCCTGCGACGATTCGGAATGTTTTGTAAACCTTGAAGCGGGCGACAGCATTGCCGGTACTGACATTACCGGAAAATTCGATTATGCCCTGGATGAAGACCGGTATGAAATTTACCTGAAAGGCGCTACCGTCATCAGCGGGTCCCGGGGGTTCAGCAATCAGGCCTTTTTCATCTCTGTTTACGACTCCAACAATATCAGGCGCTTTTCAATTGATGAATCCCTGTCCGCCACCTTGACCGCCGGTCGATATACGATCCGCGCTTCGCTTCAAAGCGAAAGTTCTGCGACATATCCCTACGACGGCCAAAATGTGGATTACTCGATCTCCATTGCCACGGATCCGTTGTCGGCTGTTGAAAAAACAGCTATTGACGCCGATCTGGACTTCGCGCCGGCTATTTACAATACCTTCAAAGACCTCCTGCTGAATTCCGACGAACCGACGCCCCATAAAATCCTGATCGATGCCAGAGATGAGAACGGGGACCCGCTTACCCTGGAAGCCACCAGTACCCACCCCGGCGCGGTTCAAGCGCTGCTGTCCGGCAACGTCCTCTCGCTTACCCCCGTGCCCGGAACAATCGGCATTGCGTCCAAAATCGTCATCACCGCCTCTGCCGCTAACAAAACCGCTGAAAAGTCCTTTATTGCAATGGTTACGAATCAAAGTATCTCCTATGGAAGAGAGTTTGCGGTAAACGGAACCTTTGAAGGTCAGGAAGATTTTAACACCCACAAGATAATCCTGGACGGCAGCTGCACCATTGCCGGCTACAATGGCTATCTCAATCAGGCTTTTTTCAGTTCGGTCTTAAGTTCGGATGGAAACACAATTCTATCACCGGTTGACGCAGACATTACCGGCAGTTTTTCAACCGGCATTTATCTTTTGGGCGCCTCGCTGAAGGAATACCCTGGTGAAGTTTATGGTTCTTACTATGCATATATACCTGGTGAAGGGGATCACTACCAGCTGACGGTGAGCTGCCCGGATGCCGACGAAAACCCGGCCCATATTGCTGCGCTGCTGGGCATCGATCTTGGCGGAACCGATTCTCAGGGCGATCTGAACCGTGACGGCGCTGTAAATCTTGCCGATGGAATTATCGGGCTGCAGGTCCTGACCGGAATGACGCCAACCACTTTACTTTCAGACTACACGTCTTCACGCGCCGATGTGAACATGGACGGGAGGCTGGGACTGGAGGAAGTGGTTTTTATTCTGCAGAAGGTCTCCGCAATGAAATAGTGCGGTCTATATTCGTATGGATTCGCTCGGTCACGACCCGCAGGTGTTTGGTGTATGCAGGGATTGAATATTATTTCCCAGCACAAGTCTTTTTTATGATAGAGTGTGCATATTGGCAGTTTGTTTAGCAAACCATAATGGAAATTTATTATTTCTTTCAGAACAATATGAAATCCATGAACACGAAGATTTTGATCTTTGCGTGTACGCTCCTTCTGCTCCTGACCGGGTTTTCATCTCCTCACGCCGGTCCGCTGCCCGACACCCGCCAGACCCAATGCTATGACAGTTCTGCTGAAATCCCCTGCCCCGTCCCCGGCGAACCTTTCTTTGGCCAGGACGGCAACTACACTATTAATCCGCCTTCCTACACCAAGCTGGATGATGCTGGAAACGCTCTCCCCGATGCATCGGAATCATGGTCGATCGTCAGGGACAATTTAACCGGGCTGATCTGGGAAGTAAAAACCGATGACGGAACCTTACACGATAAGGATAACACTTACACCTGGTACGACAACAATCCTGATACAAATGGAGGGGTCGCGGGAACAAGCGGCAACGACACCGACAACTTCATCAACGCCCTGAATGCTGAAAACTTCGGAGGGGTTCGCTCCTGGCGGCTTCCTACGGTCAAAGAACTGACGTCCATTGTCAACTGGGATAGAACTTTTCCCGCTTTGGACGCCTCTTTTTTTCCGCAGACGCAAATGTCCAGCTACTGGTCGGCTACCACCTATGCCGGCAGCGTCTCTTCGGCATGGATCGTGCATTATTACAACGGCGATACCCGCACCGGCAGCAAGTCCCAAAATTATTTTGCACGTGCCGTGCACGGTGGGCAGTCCGAATTATCGGAACATTTGGTTGATAACGGTGACGGTACGTTGACGGACGCGTCCACCGGGCTTATGTGGCAGCAGGACAGCGGCCCCAAAGGGTCCTGGGAATCAGCGCTGGCTTATTGTGAAAACTCGACGACAGCCGGTTACGCCGACTGGCGCCTGCCGAATATCACAGAGCTGCAAAGCATTGCAGACTATTCTCGTTTTAACCCGGCCGTCGTTACGGCCGCATTTCCGGAAACGGCATCGGATTACTACTGGTCGGCGACCACCTATGCCGGCAGCGCCGGATACGCCTGGTACGTAAATTTTTCTTCCGGCGATACCGAGTTTTTCAGCAAGTCGTATGCGAACTTTGTACGTGCCGTGCGCGGCGGGCAAAATCGATTATCAGGCCGTTTGTTCATTTCAGCGCCGCAGCAGGCGGATCGTTGGGGCATCAGCAGTCAGATGCCCATCATTTGGGATACCCAGAGCATCGGTGAAAACGTTAAAATCATGCTCTCGCGCGACGGCGGCAAAACTTATGAAACCCTGACCGAAAGCACTGAAAACGATGGATTTTATGCTTGGACCGTTTCAGGCGCACTATCGGTAAATTGTATTTTGCGGATCGAACCGTTAGGCGACGCGTCCAAAGGAACCTCCCAGGGGCTGTTCTCCATTGCCGCTCCCAGTCCGCCGGATCCGCCCTCGGCCCCGACGCCGCCGCATCGCTTGTCTTATGTCTCAACGGATGCGAAACTTTCATGGTCGTGCGGCCATCCGGATACCGGCATTACGTTGACCTACGATATTTATTTCGGCGCAGCGAACCCGCCTCCGCCGGTTGCCTCCGATCAGAGTACCCCCATCTACGATCCCGGCATATTGGCCGACAATACCCTGTACTACTGGAAAATCGTTGCACGCGACAATTACGGCTCGGAAACCGAAGGCCCGCTATGGACTTTCGACACCGGGTACGACGCCGCCGGGGATTCGGATGAAGACGGCATGATGGATAATTGGGAAATCGTTCATTTCGGAAACCTGACGCACGACGGTACGGCTGACACAGATGCGGACGACCTCTCTGACCTTGTCGAATATCAGCTTCACACCAATCCGTACAACCCGGACACGGATAACGACGGCATGCCGGACAGCTGGGAAGCATCAAATAGTCTGAACCCAAATGTGAATGATGCCGGTAAAGACGCGGATGGAGACGGATTCACCAACGGCAGAGAATACCAGGACCGAACCGATCCCAACAATCCCGCTTCCCACCTTGTTTTACCCCAGGCAACCGGTCGGATTCCGGACACGGGGCAGACGAAATGTTATGACAACTCCATAGAGTTCCCCTGTCCCCCAACGGAAGGTCTTTTTTACGGCCAGGATGGGAATTATGCCATCAACCCGCCTTCCTATGTCAAGATGGACGCACAAGGCTATTACCTGCCGGATAATGCTACGTCATGGGTTACGGTGAGAGACAGGCATACCGGTCTGATTTGGGAGGTTAAGACCGATGACGGGTCGATCCATGACAAAGACAATACATATACCTGGTGCGACAGCAACCCGGACACCAACGGCGGTAGTGCGGGCACGTGTGGCGATGGAACCGACACTGAGGATTTTATCAATGCCTTAAATTCTGCTAACTTCGGTGGGTATTCCGACTGGCGCCTGCCGACCGTGAAAGAACTGAGTTCTATCATTGATTCTGGTTATTTAAACCCGTCCGTCAACACATCACTTTTCCCCAATACGCAACCCGGCTATTACTGGACGACTACTACTAATGCAAGTAGTTACACAAGTGCCTGGTCCGTAATTTTCTCCAATGGCGGCGGCATTTACGGCGCAGCTAACTATAAGTCAAATAGCCAATATGTGCGCGCGGTACGTGGCAAACCAACTGAAACACCGGATCGCTTTGTGGTAAACGGCGACGGGACGGTGACGGATAAATCCACGGGGCTGATGTGGGCGCAGAAAACCGATGACGGAGGCGCCAATGATAAAGACAATACTTACACCTGGGAGCAGGCCCTTGCCTGGATCAAAAGTCTCAGCGACGCCGCTTACCTGGGCTATAACGACTGGCGCTTGCCGAACCGAAATGAACTGCAATCGCTGGCGGATTACACCATCTTTAATCCTTCAATTAATACCGCTGCTTTCCCCCATACAAAACCGCTCACCTATTGGTCGTCTACCACCTCCGCGGCTAACACCTCCAACGCTCAGCGGACAAACTTCGGCAACGGCCTGATCGATAGCGTTTCCAAGATGTTAAATGATTCCTCCTATGCACGCGCCGTACGCGGCGGGCAGCCTCGATTACCGGACCATCTGGTGATTTCAGCGCCTCAGCAGGGAGCACGGTGGGTCGCCGGCAACCAGATGGCAATCGTCTGGGAAACGTCCGCCATCGTCGGAAATGTCAAAATTTCGCTCTCCCGCGACGGCGGTAAGACCTTTGAAAGCATAACCGGCAGCACCGAAAACGACGGATCGTATGACTGGACCGTTGCGGATCCGGTTTCAGCTAATTGCATGTTAAAAATCGAACCGCTTCAAACCGGGTATGCGGACCAGGGAACAACACAGGGACTTTTCAGCATTGCTTCACCGGTTTTACCCGCGGCCGCCGTTTCCGGCTCGCCGGATAGTCTTACCAGCCTGAATGACCTAATACTTACGGTCGGCGGGGACTCCATTATTTCCTACAAATACAAATTGGATGAGGGGGTATACGGCCTTGAGATTCTTGCCACACTCCCGATCGAGTTGACGGACTTGCCTGACGGCAGCCACCTGCTGTCGATTATCGGTAGAAATGCCGCCGGAGACTGGCAGTCCACGGACGCTCCCACCACGTTGTCATGGACCATCGACACGACGCCTCCCGCCGCACCGGATGTTTCAGGACCGGCCGCCACGAACAACACCATCCCGGCCTGGACCTGGGTGTCCGGCGGCGGCGGCAGCGGGACCTTTCGACATAAACTGGATGACGACGATTTTAACGCCGGGTTCATTGAAACCTCACAGACGGAATTTACTCCGGATATCCCACTGGCTGAGGGAGCGCATACTCTGTATGTTCAGGAGCGGGATGCGGCCGGCAACTGGTCGAATTCGGGCAGTTTCACCATTGAAGTGGACAACGGCAAGCCCTGCTCCGCAGCCGCCTCTCCTCTTATCGTGGATGATCTTAATAAAACCATTACCATCACCTATACCCGAGATGACATCTATGCCGGGGAAACCTGCGGGAATGCATCCTCAGGAAGCGGCCTTGCCAAGGTTGAACTGTGGGCTAAGGGACCCGCCGATCAAGAATATTTGCTGGCCGCTACGGGTCAAGCCGAAAACATGGATGGACAGTTTCAGCTCTCGGGCGTTACCGACGGCGCCTACCGTTTCTATACCCGGGCCATCGACCGGGCCGGCAATACCGAAGATCTTCCCGAAGGAGGCTTTGACACCCAGACCCTTTTCGCATCCCAATTTGCAGGGTATGCGATCTTATCGGTCGGTTCCATCGCCGGCCAGGAGGGCCTTGACGCCCATACCCTCACGGCTAATAACATCTACCGGCATCTGGTCAACCGCAATTTCACCCTGCTCGGCGACCCGACCGACCCCCTGGATCATATTAAATATTTTAATCCCTATAACGCTGAAACGATCATTGGAAAGGATGATTATACCATCAACCCGGATAACCCCGGAGGTCCGGCGATCGATTATAAACCGGCGCTGGAAAAGGCCATTACCGGATGGGCGCTGAATAAAATGAACATGCTGGCCGGGCCGCTTTATATTATCCTGATCAACCATGGAACGCCCGATGCCTTCAGCTTGACCGCTACAAGCCATTTTAGCGCTCAGGAATTAAACGGCTGGTTGAATGCCCTGGAAGAGGGGTTGCCGCAGGATTTTAAGCATCCCATCGTACTGATTCTGGGAACCTGTTACTCGGGAAGCTTTATCGATGATATATCCAAACCTGGCCGAATCGTTATCACCAGCACCGACGCGTACGAGCCATCCTACCGGGGAACTTTAACCCCCACCGGAGTGCGGGATGGAGAGTTTTTTATGAGCGCTCTTTTTAACGAACTGGGACAGGGCGTTGATTTTAAGACCGGTTTTGAACAGGCCGTTCAACAGACCAAAGTATATACCGACAGCGGGCTGCCCAACAGCGATGCGCCTTACGATGACAGCGCCATGCAGCATCCCCATCTGGATGATAACGGCGACGGCGAAGGTAGTCATACGCTCAATCCGGGGGGCGACGGAGAACTGGCCGGGGCTCTTGTCTTAGGGAACGGAACCTCCACACCTGAACCGGTAAAAATTACAGCGGTGGGAAAAGACCCGGAAGCGCCTCTGGCCGGCACAGGCGCCCTTTTATGGGCCACGGTAAGCGACCAAAACCGTACAGCGGATGTATGGATGGAAATCCGCGGCCCGGATCTGATTCTGGCCGGCGGCGACACGCAGCAGGTAATCTTTCTGCCGAAGGCGTCTCTTTCCTGGAATGATTCCGAAACCCGCTACGAAGCGATCTATAACGGTTTTACAACCCCCGGCCGATATACCCTCTTTTTCCATGCCGGCGACGCAGACGGAATCATTTCACCTTTTGCCGTCCTGACGGTTTACAGTGATTGGACAGCCGATCTGGCCGATGCCATTCTGGTCCTGCAGATATTGGCAGTAAAGGAACCTGCCGCCGCGGTTCACAAAGAAGCGGATGTGAACGGCGACGGCCGGATCGGGTTGGAAGAAGCAATCTTTATATTACAAAAGGTGTCCGGGTTGAGGCCTTGACCGATACCTGTTTTTTGTATCAATTTAGCTGTTTCTCAAATCATCGAGCCTGATTGGGTTTGGGCCGCAGTGCACCGCAACAATATGACTCAGGATTCTCAACGGCAGCATAACCCGCTCAGATCTTTCCGGACAGCCCCAGAGGATACTTTTGCACGAAAACGGGTACCGTTGCTGCCTGTGAAAATTCTCTTAAAAGTTTGGGGGCGTTGGGCGAAGGCACGGTTGCATTTGTTGCGGCGCGCTGCGGCCCAAACCCAATCAAGCTTATCGTATTTTTTCAAAAAGCTAGACTATTACAAGAACCTTGCAGACCCGCAAAACGGGATCTCCAATTCGTTCGGACAAGCTGTGGGGAATACGCTCGCTGTGCGGTTCATGCTGTCTTTTCCGGAGTCCGGTTTTTAATCATCGCGTCCATCATATCGGCGGCAATCCGGCCAAAGGACGGTTCGTTGATGTGAAGGTCCACCTCTTTAATTTCGATGTCGGGATTGATATCTGCTTTCAGGGAACGAATAAATAATTGTGAGGTCTCAGGAGCATACAATGCTCCGCCCGCCCGGTCCGCTTCCGACCAGCCCTTTAGCGGAATCAGTATTTTAATGTCTGTACAAGTTTTGTTCACCTTGGCGGCCAGCTGTTTCGCCAGGATGCGGGTTTCGTCGTCTGTAAGCCGGATGGCGGAGCGAAAATCGTAGAAAAAAATCTTTCGATCCGTGTATTCCGGCGGGATGGTATCCCGTGTAAACTCCAGGACGGCGCAGTCCAGTCCGCCCGGTATGACCAGTCGCGGCACGTGTCCGCCGGCCGCCGGTTCCAGCCGCTCCGGTCCGATTCCGCCGCAGTATCCGCCTTTTAAAGCATCGGCCAGCTCATGAGTTGCCAGATCCAGAATACCCTCGAAATATCCTTCAGCCGAAAGCTCTTCCATGGCCATTCCGCCGGTGCCGTTGGCATGGAAGGGAATGACTTCATAACCGGATTTTTCTAGGTGTTTTTTTACATTCTCAGCCGCCCGGGTAATGAATCCGAAAAAGGTCAGGGCGATCCGTTTTTTCTGTTGCTGCGGCCGCCAGCGGCTCTGTACCATACCGCAGATCGCAGCCGCAGCCCGGTCCAGCACGCCACCGGAGATACTGTTGACGCCCAGCAGATCCACCACGCTGTGTATCATGGTAATGTCTTTGGTGCCGACGATTTGCGCCATATTGCGGGACGCCACGGTAGAGACCATTACCTTGGGTATTCCGACCGGCAGGATGTGCATGACGCGGGTACACAGGTGGGTTCCGGAACCGCCGCCGGCGGAGATCACCCCGGAAATGGCTCCATGGGTGTAAAGATCTCCGACGCATTTGCGGGCTTTTAAAATCATGGCCTCAATTGCTTTATCCCTGCTGCCGGCTGCATCGAACCCGTCTGTTTTCATTTCAGCAAACAGGTCCCTGTCGGCCGGAAAAGGGGAAGGGCCCTTAACGCCCACATGTATGCTAAGGGTCGGCTCTCCGCGCTGCTCAATCTGCTTTTGAATAAACTGATGCTCTTCGGCCTTGGAGTCAAATGTTCCCAATACAGCAATGGATGCATTTGTTTTCATTGTGAGCCTTCATCTTTCATGCTGGCGGACATTGCCGCGTGCCAGCGATGCAAATATCCCCGCAAAAGTAAGACCGGAAAATATCATCAGGGCAATTTGAGTACTCTTGATTAACTGGGGGTAAACAGCGGCGGTGATGGGCACCCGCCCCATAGTGACCGCCAGAACCAGGGTGGCGATCCCCATGCTGAACAGTTGGCCGAGGACCCGCATCGTTCCGGCCGAACCGGAGGCGACCCCCAGGAAACGGCGATCAACCGAACTCATGATCGCATTCATGTTCGGTGAAGAAAAAATTGCGAAACCGAAACCCAGTAAAAGGAGGGTTGCAAAAATGTATGTTAAAGGGGTATCGGCTGCAAGACGGGTGAACAGAATCAATCCGCAAGACGTCAGCGCCATGCCCGCAGATGAAATCAGGCGGGGTTCGATCCGGTCAGAAAGCTTGCCGGCCAGCGGTGAAAAAAGGGCCATCACGACGGGTTGGGCCATCAGAATCAGGCCGGCCGTCTGCGCATTCAGCGATTTGATGTATTGCAGGTACAGGCTCAGCAGAAATGTAACCGCAAAGGTGCTGCTGTAATGAATCAGTGCAGCCAGGTTAGACAACGCGAATACCTTGTTGTGAAGCAGAAGATCCATCTGAAAAACCGGACTGGCAACCCGCTTTTCCAGCACGACAAAGGCGATGAACCCCGAGACGCCCAACAGGATTACGCCGATGCTCTTTTTGTCGGGCAGCAGCGAAAAGCCCACAATTAAAAATATCAGTGACAGGCCGTACACCAGGGCGCCCCGGATGTCGAAAGCTTCACCTTTGGCCTCGGCCCATTC
>ENA-OSEO01002850-OSEO01002850.1-sediment-metagenome-genome-assembly--contig:-NODE-2850-length-22614-cov-3.699561_pt1 | contig 22614 bp, 14 predicted proteins | sample MGYA00237883_ERZ534232 | MGnify/ENA metagenome assembly ERZ534232
AAATGAAAAAATTAGCTTCAAAATTACTTAGTTATCTCCAATTAATTTCGAGTATTCGTGAATTTTCTCTCATCATCATTCTGATTGTGTTTGCAATTATTATGTCATTTGCTTCCCCTTATTTTCTCAATAAGCAGAATATTGAAGCCATATTACTTTCACTTTCGGTTGATGCCACGATCGCTATCGGTATGGCCATTTTAATCATCTCAGGGGGATTGGACTTATCTGTCGGATCTACCTTAGCTTTCACCGGCGTGGTCACAGGGCTCACCCTCAATGCGGGTGTGCCAACTCCACTTGCCATCCTGGTTGGCTTGATCGCAGCTATGTTTGTTGGTCTTGTTAATGGGTTACTTGTCTCCAAAATGAAAATCAATCCCTTCATAACAACTTTAGGAATGAATATTACCATCCGGGGATTGCTCCTAGTGATCGCTGGAGGTCGAGCAGTTCTAAACCTTCCCGCCAGTTTTACAGTCATCGGTCAGGGGCGGCTATTTGGCATTCAGTACCCCACCTATATTATGCTGGTGCTTGTGATCATCGGGGAAATTCTAGCCAGAAATCACCGCTTTTTCCGCCAAAACTATTATATTGGCGGCAATGAAAATGCGGCACGCCTTTCGGGTATCAATGTTGACATGGTTAAAATCTTTAATTATTGTTTGGTAGCGGTGCTTTCTGGTGTAGCAGGGTTATTGATTACCGCCCGTTTCGGTTCCTCATCAGTCACTGTGGGCAGTGGGACGGAACTACGTGTTATCACCGCCACGATAATCGGTGGTGCCAGCCTTAACGGGGGTGAGGGTTCGGTCATTGGTGCGTTTTTAGGGGCTTTACTTATGGGAGTATTAGCCAATGCACTCAACCTTTTAGGCGTGGATGTTTATTGGCAGAATCTCGTAACTGGATTGATCCTGATTATTGCCGTTGTTTTGGATGTGTTCAATGAACAACGAAAAAGCAGTATTAAGGAGAAATAGGAGGTGATGATTATAAGGAATGCATCAGTTGGAAGGGTAAATTATGAAGAGCAAAACTATAATAGGAGAAAATAAGATGAAAAAATTAATGATTGTATATATCCTGATTGCTATGGCTCTTTTGTTCTCAGCTTGCAAGCCAGCGACTCCTGAGCCTGCACCCATTGTTGAAGAACCAGCCGTAGCGGAAGAGGTAGAGGAAGCTCCTGCGCCGAAACCAGGGGAATATACTCTACCTGAGGGAGCCAAGGCGATTGTTCCATTAGAAGAAGGATCGCAATCTACCGCCCCTGTTGCCTACAAATCGGGTGATCCGGTCAGGATCGCTTACATGCCGCCCGCAACAGAATTCAATTACTACATGGCCATCGGGGAAGGTATTAAAACAAAGGCGGCGGAATTAGACGTGGAGACCTTCATGCTGGCACCACAAAGCGGGTCCGATATCGCCACCCAGATGAAGATGATCCAGGATGCGATCACCCAGGAGGTTGACGCGATCATCCTATCCACCCATGACGAGAACGCCGCTGGACCATTGGTAAAGCAAGCCATCGATGCAGGCATCGCAGTTGTCATCGTCAACTCCGATATTGCCGCTTTCCCCACACCCATTAATGCAGTCGTCGGCTACAGCCAACGCAATGGAACCCTCTCTTTGGGTGAATTCGCCGCAGAGATGGTGGATGGCAAAGCGATTGTTGGTGTCCTCGAAGGACTCCCAGGCTATCACTCCACCGAACGCATCGGGGGCTTCCTGGACGCATTCGCAAATTACCCCGATATCGAAATCGTTGCCAGTTTGCCCACCGAATGGAATGTTGAGACAGGCAACTCAGCCATGATGGATATGCTCCAAGCTCATCCCGAGATCGAAATGGTGGTCTGTGCCAATGATTACATCGCCATCGGGGCCGCTAACGCAGCCAAGGCATTGGGACGCGAGGATGTATTGATCTTCGGTAATGACGGGGATACCACCGGCTTGGAAGAAATCCACGCGGGTAAGTGGACAGCAACCGTCAACACCACACCTTTTGTGATGGGCAAAATTGCCCTCGAAGTGACCATGGATGTGCTCAATGGTGAATATCCTGGAGGATGGGTAGAAACCCCGACCACAGATACAGATATCAACAACGCGATTGAATTTCTCTGCGTGCCTGAGAACCTGTTCCCGCAACCTTCCATGGAATATGATTGCCCGTAAGCTTGATGAAATAACACGAGTAAATTAAAATAAACATGATTTCCCTACCCCAAGACATGAGTTAAGAACCTCAGTCCTGGGGTGGGGGAAATTTCGAAGTAATTCTTATTTTTTTAACAAATTTTGGTCCTTTTGATTGGAGATGTTTTTGAACGATAAAGTCAGCGATAAGAAATGGAACAACCTGTCTACCAATAAGGAACCCCTCTGGGAACTAAAAGAAATATCTAAGGCTTTCCCTGGTGTTCAGGCTCTCGACAACGTCTCGATCACGCTCCTCGCCGGTGAAGTGCACGCCCTGGTCGGCGAGAACGGCTGCGGCAAGTCGACGCTCGCCAAATGCTTCGCGGGTGCGCACACGGCAGAGTCCGGACAACTGCTCCATGAGGGCAGGGTGGTGGTGTTCCGCCATCCTATGGAAGCACGAGCGGAGGGAATTGCGACGATCTATCAGGAGTTCTCACTGGTCCCAACGATGAGTGTGGTCGAGAACATTTTTCTAGGAAGGTACCGCCAGAAACCGGGAACGCGGGTCATCGATTGGGAGCGGATGCGACAAGAAACACTGCATGTACTGGACGAGTTATCGATCTCCCTCGACCCTGACGCCATCGTCGGCTCTCTTTCAGTCGCCGAACAGCAACTGGTGGAAATCGCAAAAGCAATTTCCGTAGATTCTTCATTGCTCATCATGGACGAACCAACTGCCGCGCTCGGCATCATCGAGACAGAGCGACTGCTCAATCTGATCCGCCATCTGGCGGCTCAGAACAAGGCAATTATCTATATTTCTCATCGTCTCGACGAGATTTTCGAGGTCGCCGATAGGGTGACGATCCTGAAGGACGGGCGCCTCATTCATAGCGGTCTCGTGTCGGCACTGCACATGTCGGATGTGATCCGCATGATGATTGGCCTGGACATCAAACAACACTATCCAAAGGAAAGAAACGTACAGCCCACCCCGTGTCTGGAGGTGGAAAACCTGACCACCGAACAGGGCGTCGATGACGTCACTTTCACCGTCAATACGGGCGAGGTTCTGGGCCTGGGAGGAATGCTCGGCTCCGGACGGACAGAGATCGCCCGGGCAATCTTCGGTGTGGACCCGATCAAGAAGGGCACGGTACGCCTGTATGGTCGAGAGGTCCATTTCAACTCGCCCGTCGACGCCATTGCGTCCGGCGTTGGGTTAATCCCGGAGAATCGCAAGATGGACGGGTTGTTCTTCAATTTCGAGGCGAGCAAGAATATCACCATTACCCGTCTGGCTGCGTTGCTCAGCGGCCCGCTGCTCAGCCTGAGTAGAGAAACCGGCATAGGCCAGCAGTATATCAGAAAGATGAACATCACGCCTACCGCTCTGGAGAAATCGGTGCAGTTCCTCTCCGGCGGAAACCAACAGAAGGTTATCATATCGCGCTGGCTGTTCTCGCAAGCGAGATTGCTGATCTTGGACGAACCGACGCAGGGCATCGATGTGGGCGCCAAGCAGGAAGTGTACAAGGTCATCAATGAGTTGACCCGCCAGGGCATCAGCATCATTCTGATCAGCGCGGATTACCCCGAACTGCTGGCGATGAGCGACCGCGTTGCCGTCGTGCGCGACGGTCACATCCGGTACGTTGCTGAAGGCCAACGGCTTAGCCAATACCAGCTAACGGCACTGGCTTCGGGCGTTGGTCTCAGCCGAGAGATCGAAACCTGGATGGAATTACGCCGGCTATCCTATCCGCTGATGCAAGCACTGCGCAACCGGCTCAAACTGACCGTGCATCTGACCACCCTCGATCGTCAGGACATGCAGGTGTTCTACCTGGAGAAGGTCGGGGCTGAAGGAGAGGCGGATATGCGTTCCAGATCGGGTTCAACCGGCCCAATGAGTTGCAGCGGGGTCGGAAAGGTCTTGCTAGCATACGCGCCGGCGGAGTTGGTGGAAGACTGGCTGGCCAAAGAAGACCTCGTCCGATTCACTGAGCACTCCATCACCGACCGTGCCGTCTTCATGGCGGAACTGGAAACGATCAGAGCGCAGGGCTTCGGGGTCGACCGGGAAGAACAGGAGCTCGGTATACACTGCATTGCGGTACCGGTCTTCGCTGCGGATGGGACCGTTATCGCCGCCGTCAGCGTGTCAGGCCCTTCGAGCCGAATGGCGCCAGACCAGGCCCAGCACGAGATTCGGAAAGAGCTCAGCGAACTCGCGGCGCAAATTGCGCAACGCATCGCCACCATCGACGAAAAGGTTTCCCTGGAAACGCAATCGGCTCACTGAGATGAAGACGCCCGCTGACACAAAACCCAAGGCACTCATTTCTGCGCGGATACTCCAGGCCGGGGAACCATCGCAGGAATCGCCAGGCTAAAATCAGGAGGTTATGGATGAACCCAATTTCAAGATTCTTTCGTTCCAACGTGGCCGGACCTGTCGTGGCTTTTCTGATAGTAGCCGTGCTGGTGAGTTTAACCACCGGACGTTTTCTCCAGACACAGAACCTCATCAATGTGTCCCTGCAAGTCTCAATTGTGGCAATCGTCTCGATCGGGGCGACATTCGTGATTCTGACCGGCGGGATCGATCTGTCACCCGGCTCTACAGTCGCACTGATCACCTGTGCGTTGGCCATCCTGGTCAAGAAACAAGGGCTGCCCGTCCCGCTTGGAATCCTGCTGGTGCTGTTGCTGGGCGTGTTGCTGGGATTTGTCAACGGGTTTCTCAGCACCTATGGGAGGATCCCTTCATTTATCGTCACGCTCGCTACCATGAGCATCTATCGCGGGTTAGCGTTCTTGATTACCGGCGGAACGCCCATATTCTCCGTTTCTCCCGCACTCAATCCCCTGTTCTATGGACGCCTGTTGGGCATCCCCCTCCCATTCTATTATGTGATCGTCCTGTATACCGTCGCGACCATTTTCCTGAGTAATACGATCACGGGACGATCGATCTATGCAGTGGGCGGCAATGAGTCGGCTTCCAGACTATCCGGCATCAAGGTCAATCGCACGCGGTTGTTGGCGTTTGTCCTGTCCGGGTTCACGGCGGCCATTGGCGGTGTTCTCTTGACCGCCTGGCTGGATTCCGGTTCTCCCAACTACGGCGCCGAGCTCGGGCTGCAATCCATCGCGGCAGCCGTCATCGGGGGAGCCAGCTTAACCGGTGGTTATGGGAACATCATTTCGACTCTATTCGGCGCTCTGACCGTGGCGGTGGTCCAGAACGGCCTGAACCTGAACGCTGTCCCGGCTTCCTGGCAGGAAATCACGCTCGGGTGTGTCATCGTGTTGGCCGTAGGTGTCGACATGTGGCGAACTACGATCAGCCACGGAGTCCGCGGTCTGTTCAGGAAAACAGCGACGACGGATTGAGGATGGATCTGATTCGCTCGACCAATTCACATCAAAAGGAGAACAATAGACAATGTATAGCTATGGAAGAAAAGAAGGATGCAGAATAAGCCTGGATTACACGTACAAAGGGATGAGAATCGGATACCTGGAGAACGAACTGCTGCGTGTCGGTATCTGGCTCGACAAAGGGGCCGATATTTTCGACTTCACCTTCAAGCCCAGAGATCTCGATTTCATGTGGCAGTCTCCCATCGAATTCCGCGCCCCATTCGTGTCGACCAGTGCACTTCCGGAAGGCTACTTTCACGATTACTTCTATGGTGGCTGGCAAGAAATTCTACCCTCGGCCGGCTGGGCGGAGGAGCCATACATGGGGACCTACCAGGGTCTGCACGGAGAGGTCTCGTTGCTGCCATTCGAGGCACAGATCGTCGAGAACACGCCCGATCGTGTCGCGGTTCGCACCTGGGTACGCACCTACCGCTCCCCGCTGCTGCTGGAACGGACAATGGCTCTCGAGGCCAACAAGGCGGTTTTGTTTATCCACGAGAAGCTGGTCAATGAATCCGCAGCGGAATTCGCCGTGATGTGGGGGCACCATCCCACAGTCGGGACGCCGTTCCTGGATGAACATTGCGTGGTCAAAACACCGGCGAAGAAAGTCGAAGTTGCGTCTTTCCACGTCAACGGGCTGTGGGAACCCGGCGGCGACTACGACTTCCCGATGGTGCCGAACCGGCGCACTGGCAAGCTCCAGGACATCACCCGCGTACTGCCACGGGACACGCGTTCCGTCGACGTCGTCTTCTTCAAAGAACTCACGGAGGGCTGGTACACGATCACCAATGAGAAAACAGGGGTCGGTCTGGGCATGGCCTGGGATGCCAGCTTGTTCAAGTACCTCTGGATGTGGCAGGTTTATGGCGGGCACAACGATTACCCCTGGTATGGGCGAACCTACAACTGCGCCCTGGAGCCATTCACCAGTTATCCGCCAGGTGGCGTAATGAATGCCATCAAGAACGGCTCGGCGTTGTTTATGCAGCCAAACGAAGTGATCGAGACAGACCTGGTCGCAGTCGCCTACGAGGGAAAGGCGGGAAAACGGGTCAGGTTGGATGGCAGCATCGAATGATAGTTATGAGTACATCGTTTCTGATCCACGCAGCGCCAGTCGTGGCCTGACGACCAGGGAGGAGGTCCAACTTCTATGGCTGAGTTAGCGTACGACATCACCAAGGATGATCTGAGCGCCTTTCAAGGCACAGGCCCTGCGTTCGTCACGTTTGGCGAGACGATGGTGCGAGACACACCAGCCGACATGCAGCGTCTGGAAAGCACGCGCCAGGTCCATATTTCCCTTGCCGGTAGCGAGTTGACCTTGGCCATGCTGCTGTCGCGCTTCGGCATCCCATCCGCTTACGTTACCCGCATCCCAGACAATCCTTATGGCTGGCTGCTACGCGATACCGCACGGGCGCAGGGGCTCAACACGGATTACATCGTGTGGGCGCCGAAAAGCGAACCGATCGGCCGTTTTCTATACGAATTGGGCCGTACCCCGCGCAGGACGGTAGGCTGGTACCAGCGGATGTATTCTGCCGCATCGAAGTTGGGTGCGGGCATGGTTGATTGGCGAGCTGCCCTCGCAAGCTGCCGTCTGGTCCATACTTCCGGCATCAGCTTCGGGTTGGCGCCTCACAGTGGATATGAGCGAAACTATCTTCTGGACGCTTTCCACGAGGCAATGGAAGCCAAGCCCGCCGCGTGTTGGGTAGGAATGGACTTCAATTATCGCGGCTCCCTGTGGTCCGAAGCGCTGTGCAGGGAGATCATGACGCCGCTGATCACCGACTACATCGACGTGTTCATCACCACGATCGAAGACATGGCGAAGCTCTACGGCATCGGCTGCGGGCAGTACAGCGCGGAGCAAATCGACAAAGGCGACTTCGGCGACATCGAAGATACCGACATCCGGGCGTTTGCAGCGGAAGTGATGGAGCGATTCAATACGAAAATCGTCGCGATCACGATTCGCTACCCGGACACGTTCGAGGAGCATCGCTGGGAGACCGCGGCGATGGACCGGAACGGTAACTTCTTCCGTTCGCCGGTGGTCCGGCCAATCGTGCTGCTCGACCGGCTCGGCGGCGGCGACACCTGGAACGGTGGTTTCTACTACGGCCTGCTCACCGCTGGATTCGATGGAGACGGCATCCGAAAAGGCGTGCTCGTCGGCGATGCGGCAACGCGCATCAAGCAGACGCTCATGTTCGATCTGCCGCTTGTCACCAAGGCAGAGACGCAGGCCCTGCTGAAAGCAGACGTACTCGGCGGCGGCAAACGTACCGAGCGCTGACGCACGAACTGCCGGATTCAGCGTAGCAGAAAGGGCGGAGTTGTGTCATCTCAATTCCGCCCTCCGTTTGTTCCCATGCACTTCAGAGCAGGTCGTGTCGTCGCTCAGCCGCGCAAGATGGCGCCGAACTGCGCGCGTAACGCCTGCACAATCCGGTTCTGGATGGCACTCACCTCCGCATCGGTCAGGGTACGGTCCATCGCGCGGAACGTGAGCGCGTAGGCCAGACTCTTCTTACCAACGCCCAATTGCTCTCCGCGATAGAGATCGAACAGCACGGCATCGGCGAGCAGGTCGCCGCCCGCGGCGAGGATGGCAGTCCGGACGCTGGCGGCGGATACCCCTTCGTCGAGCACAACAGCGATATCCTGGCTGACCGCGGGGAACCGTGAAATCGGCTTCATGATTCGATCCTCGCTGGCAGCATCCAGCAAGACGCGCAGATCCAGCTCGGCGACCAGGATGGGCAGTTGCGGCAGATCGAACCGCTCGCGAACCAGCGGATGGATCTCGCCCAGGACTCCGGCGGGCTGCCCGTCGATCAGCAGCTCGGCGGTCCGCCCGGGGTGGAAGCCGGCTGCCTGGGTGGGCACGAACGTCGCCGTGGTGATCGCCAGATGGGCAAGCACCTCGGCCACAGCCCCTTTCAGATCGTAGAAATCGAGCAACGCGTCATCGCCCAGGAACACACGCTCATCCCGTGGCCCGCCGAGAGCGATACCCAGGCGGCGTGGCTCGTCCGGAATCTCGCTGTCCGGACGCGGATGGTACACGCGTCCCACCTCAAAGATGGCAATCCGCTCCAGAAAGCGGAAATTGTCGCGCATCGTCTCCAGCAGGCTGCCGACGAGCGTGCGCCGCATATATTCGCGTTCGCTGGTCAGCGGGTTGGTCAGCCTCAGGTATTGGCGCGGATCCATCGCGGTCTGCGCCGGATCGAGTGCTTCGATGGTCTGCTTGCTGGTGAGCGCATAGGTGATCACTTCATCCAGGCCGCAGCCGACGAGCGCATCGCGAACCAGATCTTCGCCTTCCAGGACGAGGTTGCGCCGCTGTGGGGGAAGCTCGTCCGTCATCAGCGTGAGCGGAATACGGTCGTAGCCGTACATGCGGGCGATCTCCTCCACCAGATCAGCCGGAATCTCGATATCCAGCCGGTGTTGCGGCACCGTCGCCTCGATCACGTCGCCCTTTTCGGTACAGGTGAAATCGAGGGCTGCCAGCATCCCTGCGATCTCGCTTGCGCTGAGGTCGACGCCCAGAAGCCGGCGCACCTCGCGCGGCGTGATGCTGACCACGCGCGTCGGCTGCGGAACAGGGTACAGGTCCGCAATCCCCTGTGCGATCTCACCACCAGCGTAGAGCCGCATCATCTCGCTCGCACGCGTCGCCGCCGGGATGGTCATCTCAGCAGGCACACCTCTGCCGAAACGCAGCGACGCCTCGCTGGGTAGCTTGAGCTCCTGCGCCGTCCGGCGGGTGTTGATGTTATCGAAGTTCGCCGCCTCGAGCAGGATATCCTTCGTCTGTGGCGTGACCTCGCTTTCCAGGCCACCCATCACACCGGCGAGGCCGATCGGGCCGCCACCGTCGGTAATCAGCAGCATGTCGGGGGTTAGCTTGCGCACCTGCCCGTCCAGCGTCGACATCTGCTCGCCCGGCCTGGCGCGGCGCACGATGATTGCCGGTTCGCTGTCGCCCTCGTTGCGCGGGCGCAGGCACTGGTAGTCGAAGGCATGCAGCGGCTGGCCCCACTCGAGCATTACGTAGTTGGTAATGTCCACGATATTCGAGATCGGGCGCATACCTGCCAACGTGAGACGGTGCTGCATCCAGTACGGCGATGGCCCGATGTCGACGTTCCTGATCAGCGTCGCGCAGTAGCGCGTGCACAGATCCGGATCTTCGATATCGAGCGCAATCTGCCCGTCGATCGATGGGCCGAGCGCCTTCATCACCGGTGTCCGGATACGCAGCGCCTGCCCGGTCAGCGCTGCGACTTCGCGCGCCACACCGATGATGCTGTAGCAGCGTGCCAGGTTCGGCGTCAATGACAGATCCAGCACGACATCAGCCGGGGCGATTTCGTCCATGTTCATGTATTCGACCAACGGCACACCTACCGGTGCATCGTTTGGCAGCAAGATGACCTGTTCGTGGCTGTTGTACAGGCCCAGCTCCTTCTCCGAGCAGATCATCGACTCGGAGCGGATGCCCCGAATCTTCGACGGTTTCAACGTCGCTACCTGCCAGCCTTCCTGGTGCCCATCATAAAGCTGCGCGCCCTGTCTGGCGAACGGCACCTTGATACCCGAACTGCCAACCTTCAAGTTGGGGGCACCGGTCACCACCTGCATGGGTTCTCCAACGCCGTGATCGACGGTGGCCAGAACGAGCCGGTCCGCGTTCGGATGGCGCTGAACGTCCAGCACTTCGGCGACGACGATCTTCTCCGGATCCCAGTGCATCCGCTCCGGCGGGATTTCGATGTATTCAATGCCTTCGACTTCAAGACCCGCCAAGGTGATCTTTTCCGCCAACTCCTCGGCGGACAGTGTAATATCGACATAGTCTCTCAGCCAACTCAACGGCACTTTCATTTTTGCCCACTCCTCTGTTGCACGCTATATGGTTTCAATCTCGTAATCGACCGCATCAGGCACTCAGAACTGCCGCAGGAATCTGAGATCATTGCCAAAGAAATAACGAATGTCATCGATGTGATACTTCAGCATCGCGGGACGTTCCACCCCCAGACCGAACGCAAAACCGCTGTACTCCGCCGGGTCATACCCGCCATTGGCCAGCACCACCGGATGGACCATCCCGGATCCGGCGATTTCGAGCCAGCCGGTATGCTTACATACCCGGCACCCTTCGCCCTTGCAGATGATGCAGTCCATGTCCACCTCCATGCTGGGCTCTGTGAACGGGAAATAGCTCGCTCTGAACCGCACTTTGCGGTCCGCGCCGAAGAGTTGGCGGGCCAGATTGTACATCGTACCTTTCAGATCAGCCAACGTGATGTTCTTGCCCACCGCCAGACCTTCGACCTGGTGGAACATGAACTCCGAGCGGGCGGTCACCTGCTCGTAACGATAACACTTCCCGGGCAGAATGACACGAATCGGTTCGGGATAGTACGTGCGCATGGCATGGATTTGTCCCGGCGATGTATGCGTTCGCAGCAACAACGACACGCTGAAATAGAGTGTGTCCCACATATCGCGTGCCGGGTGGGCGGGCGGCATATTGAGCAACTCGAAATTATATTCATCGCTTTCGACTTCACGTGCGTCGAAAACTTGAAAGCCCATTTCGGCGAAGACGGCATACATCTTGCGCAAGGTTTGGGTGCTCAGATGCAAATGACCGACACGCATCGGGCGCCCCGGCAACGTCACATCGATGGCATCCGCCCGGAGCGACTTCTCCAGACTGGCTGCCTTCAATGCCCCCTCACGGGAAGCATAAGCATCCTCCAACGCGACTTTCACCTCGTTGCTGCGTTTCCCTGCGGCGGGCCGTTCCTCTTGCGGAAGACCACCCACATTGCGCAACAGTTGGCTCAACGCGCTCTTTTTGCCCAGGTAATTCACGCGCCATTGGTCCAACGCTTCGAGATCCGCCACGCTTCCCAGCTCCTGCAGTGCGCTTTCCAGCAGTTGATTCAGTTGTTCAAGCATCACGCCACTCCTTCCCGACACAACAGAATAGAAAACGGCTGCGATTCGTCCTTCAGGGACGAAGACACAGCCGTCAAATCTCCGTGGTACCACCCTGTTTGGCCCAAAACAGGCCCACTCATACCAGCAGCCTCCCTGGCGACTGGCTTCCCGATAACGGGGGAACACCGGAACGACCTACCAGGATGTCCGCGAACACACCGCGATACCCTTCAGCCATCGGCTCGGGAGCGAACTTCGATGTGATTCCACTGAGCGGGGTTTCCAGTCGGTGACCCCACATCCCTGGCAGATTCCTCACATCTACTCTTCTCCGTCACAGCCTTTATTATGCACCCAGTATAGCACAGACCACAGCTCTTGGCAAGTCCTATTTACTGTTCTCACCAACCGTGTGCCGCAAGTACGCTTCGATGAAACCGTCCAACCCTCCGTCGAGCACGGACGCGGTATTCCCGGTCTCGAAGTCAGTCCGCAGATCTTTGACCATGTGATAGGGATGCAGCACGTAGGAGCGAATCTGGTTGCCCCAGCCCGCTTCGACATGCTTGCCTTTGAGCCGTGACTTTTTCTCTTCCTGTTTCTGCAACTCGATCTCGTAGAGCCGCGCGCGGAGAATACGCATCGCCACTTCACGGTTCTGCACCTGAGACCGTTCGTTCTGGCAACTGATGACGATCCCGGTCGGCAAGTGCGTCAGGCGAACCGCCGTGGAGTTCTTTTGCACGTTCTGCCCGCCCGCTCCCGACGAACGGAACACGTCGATCTTCACGTCGTCGGGACGGATCTCAATGTCGATGTCGTGCTCCAGGTCGGGCATCACCTCGACCAACGCAAATGACGTATGGCGCCGGTTGGCTGCATCGAACGGAGACAAACGCACCAACCGGTGAACCCCTCGTTCAGCTTTCAAGTATCCGTAGGCATAATTGCCCTTGATACTCAATGTAGCGGTCTTGATTCCAGCCTCTTCGCCGTCCAGGAAATCGAGTATCTCCACCTTGCAGTGATGGGCCTCGCCCCAACGGGTATACATCCGGAGCAGCATCTGCGCCCAATCCTGCGCTTCTGTGCCACCGGCGCCCGCATGGATCGCCAGAATCGCACCTCCACGGTCATATTTCCCAGAGAGCAGCAACTCAAACTCACGCTGTTGCCAATCGGCTTCTATTTTGACGACTTCTTCTGCCAACTCCTGCAAAGTGGTTTCGTCATTCTCTTCGCTGGCAATTTCGAGGAGCGTGAGGGTGTCCTTCACAAGTCCAGACAGATTATCCCACTGAGCGACTTTCTCTTTGAACGAGGAAAGCTGCTGCATGACTTCTTGGGCGGTTTCGGGATCATCCCACAGATCGGGAGCACTTGCCTGTTTTTCCAGTTCGGCGATTTTGTTGCGACTTCCTGTTACGTCAAAGACGCACCATGATGTTCTCAATCTGCCGATCCAACACATTCAAACGACTGACCAAATCTTCCATTTGTGTACTGATTTCACTCCTTCAAGCATTTATGACGCGAACAAACCATCAACGAAATCTTCCGGGTAAAATTCGACGAAATCTTCCATTTTTTCTCCCGTACCTACATAGTGGACGGGCAACTGCAGATCCTGAGCGACGGAAAACACCATCCCACCTTTCGCGGTGCCATCCAGCTTGGAAATGATGACACCGGTGACCTCAACGGCGTCTTTGAAATGTTTGGCCTGCGAGAGTGCGTTTTGCCCGGTGGTTCCGTCGAGCACCAACAGCGTCTCGTGCGGTGCACCCGGCAGCGCCTTGGCGATAACGTTGCGGACTTTCTTCAGCTCCTGCATCAGGTTGAACTTGGTATGCAACCGCCCCGCAGTATCGATGATTAGCACATCGACATTGCGTTTCTGGGCTGCCTGCAGCGCATCGAAGACGACAGCGCCCGGATCCGCACCGGGCTGATGACTGATCACCTCGATCCCAAGCCGCTCTCCCCACAATTTGATCTGATCGATGGCAGCCGCGCGGAACGTGTCGGCCGCAGCTAACATCACCTTGCGATCCAGCAGTTCCCGGTAGCGGTACGCCAGCTTCGCAATCGAGGTGGTCTTGCCCGAGCCATTCACCCCAACGATCAGGAAGACCCTCAGCGGCACACGCCCCGGAACAGGCGGCCCCTCGACATTGAGCTTTGCGAGCAATTCCTCCTTGAGCATTTCCTTGACCCGCGCAGCGCTCAGCACCCGTTCCTGATTGACCCGCTCCCTGACCCTGTCCACAATCTCAATGGTTGTGCCGGCACCGACATCGGCAAGGATGAGCAATTCCTCCAGCTCTTCCCAGGTCTCCGCGGTGATCTCATTCGCACCCAACAGGCTGGTAATCTGACTGAAAAAGGACTGCCGCGTACGAGAGAGACTGTCCTGCATCTTTTTGGAACGACCAAACAATCGACTTCCACCTCCAGATTGATCACCCTGATTATAACGCAAAACCATATTCTGGCAACTGTCTGAGGGCCTGCATAATAGATGAGAATCCAGCGGTTCGTCTGGCCATTATTCCCGTTTGGGTTTTGTGCTCGTGATCCGGCGAGGTTGTTTTCCACCAGATCCGCTCTTTCGGCGGTCGGTCGTCGCTTCCGCCTTGCCGCTGGGTTGTGGTGCGGGCTTGTGCCGTTCGCCAGTCTTGTCCGTAGCCGGTTGCACGCGGTCCCGAGCCTTCTTCACCGGCGCCGGTAGGTCCAACTCCAGCTCATTGAGCGGCAGGGGCATCTGGCCACGCACCGCGCGCCGTTTGACCGGCAGATCTAACTCAGCTTCCTCTTTTCCCGCCGGGGTGGTTTTTGAGGTGCCTTTTCTGGGTGTCTTCTCCCTGGCAGAAGTGCTTCTCACACCCCGGCGCTTCATCGGCAAATCGAGCTCAGTCTGCTCCACAGGCTGCGCTTTCGTTACTGGCGCTGTCTCAGTCGCCCTGGCAGCCTGGGGTGCCGGGCGTGTCACCACCGGCTTCGGGCTCTTGGCCTGCGGTTCACTCTTCTTCAAGCGGCGTGCTTTGGCGTCTGCTGCAACAGGTCGTGCAATAGTCTTCCGCGTAGTAGGTTTCGGGCCCGGAACATCGAGCTCGTATTCTATTGCTGCGCCGGTTCTGGGGGCATCCTTTCCCGCTTCCAGCGGTGCACTCTGCGCGGTTACGGACGCGCTCGTACGGTCTCGCGACGGCACCGCGCCGGGGACCATTTTGGCACGCGCGCGTGCAGCAGCCACGCGCGCGGTTTTGGGTGCAGATGTGCCGGTACGATCGTTCCGTGACGGCTTATCCGGTTTGCCGCCGGGATCGTCCCCACGCGGTCCTCCTCCGGACCCGCGCACATTGCCCGCCAGGAAGACTGCGCCACGGATCGTTTCATTGGCTGGCAACTCCACCAGACGTTTCCCGCTGGTAGCCCGGCCCATCTCCGCAAAAGCTGTCACTTTGAGCCGCTTACCCGCGCCCTTCTCGGTGACCAGAATGACCTGCTGGTCCTGCTCCACCACACCCGCCGCCGCGAGCGGTCCGGTACCTGCACTCAATTTAGCGGCTACGATGCCGGAACCGTACCGTTTCTGTGCTGGATAAGTCGACAGTTTGGAGATTTTTCCGTAGCCATTCCGCGTGACGGTGAGAAGCAGGCCGTCGTTGACCAGTCCGGCGCCCACCAGGCGATCGCTGTCGGCCAACTTGATCGCCATCACTCCTCCAGCGCCGAGACCAGACGCACGGACTTCTTCCTCGTTGAAACGAATCGCCTGGGCGTCCGCAGACACGAGGATAAGCTCGCGGTCGTTGGAGGTGACCGCCGCCCAGAGCAGGCGATCGTTCTCATCGACATTCATCACCGCGGTCTCTCCACGGCCCAGCGCCTTGCGCAGCTCGGCCATACGTGTGCGCTTGATCTTCCCCAACGAAGTGACCGTCGTGAGGAAGGCCGTCTCAGCGGTAGCCGCATCCTCCGGCGAAATGGCGATGACGCAAACGAGCTCATCATCGCGGCCCACATTGCAGAGATCGCGGACGGTCTTCTTTTCCCCGCTCTCCGCAAGAGGCACCGCGTGTGCGGCGATCGGGAACGCCCGGCCATCGGGAGTGAAGCACATTAACATATCGCGCGCGTTGGCAAGCACCGCGTGCTGCGGGACCTCATCGCCACGACCGAGAGCGAACTGGTAACGCCGGTTGTCCGGCTCACGACGAACGTTCCCGCCCCGCTCGAAGACAACGACACTGTCACTGTCCGGCACGGGCACACCCATGATGATCTCCGCCCCGCTCCCACGGATGATCGCCGTGCGGCGCTCGTCGCCATACTTCTGCTTCAATCTGGCGAGGTCTTCCTTGATCAGCACGAGAATCTTGGCGGGATGAGCCAGCAAGTCTTCGAGATAAGCGATCAGCTCGATTTTCTCGCGGTACTCCTCTTCGATCTTCTGCCGTTCGAGGGCAGCCAGGCGACGCAATGGCATGTCGAGAATCGCCTGTGCCTGGACATCCGTCAGCTTAAAGCGTTTTCGCAGGTTGGCATGCGCAGTCTCGACGGTCCGCGAATGGCGGATGAGCCGAATGACTTCATCCAGGTTGTCGAGCGCGATCAATAATCCTTCCAGGACATGGGCACGCTCGCGCGCGCGTTCCAGATCGTACTGGCTGCGACGCGTAATGATCTCACGGCGATGTTCCACATAATGATAGAGCAAGCGCCGCAGGGAGAGTGTCCGCGGTTCCCCATCGACGAGCGCCAACAACATGATACTGAATGTGCTGCTCATCGGCGTGAGCCGAAAGAGCTGTTTGAGCATCGCTTCCGGATCGACGTTCCGCGTCACCTCGACGATCACGCGCATGCCCTGCCGATCTGATTCATCGCGCAGATCGGTGATGCCTTCGAGTTTGCCATCGCGGACGAGCTCGGCAATGCGTTCGATGAGCCGGCTTTTGTTGACCTGATAGGGCAGCTCGGTCACCACGATACGGTTGCGGTTGCGGCTCATCGATTCGGTGTGCGCCTTCGCCTGCACGGTAATACGGCCACGGCCCACTGCATACGCCGAGCGGAGGGGATCTTCCATCTCCTCGGCACCGCCATCTTCTCCACTCTGGCCGTTATTGATGGGGATGATTCCCCCTGTAGGGAAATCCGGCCCCTGGATAAAACGCATCAACTCATCGACGCTGACTTCGTCCACGCGATCGTAGTTGTCGATGAGATAACTCAGCGCATCGCACACCTCACCGAGATTATGGGGTGGAATGTTCGTCGCCATTCCCACTGCAATCCCCGCCGAACCATTAACGAGCAGATTCGGGAAGGCCGCCGGAAGAACCAGCGGCTCCTGCAGACTGCCATCGAAATTGGGGCCAAAGTCAACTGTTGCTTTCTTGATATCGGCCAGCATTTCCTGACTGAGCGACGTCTGACGCGCCTCCGTGTAGCGCATCGCAGCGGCTGAATCACCGTCGATGGAACCAAAGTTCCCCTGACCATCTACCAACAAGTAGCGCATGGAAAAATCTTGGGCCATCCGCACCATACTGTCATATACCGCGGCATCACCGTGCGGGTGATACTTGCCCAGGACCTCACCCACGATACGCGCGCTCTTCTTGTAGGACGAATCGTGGTGTAACCCCATATCGTGCATTGCATACAGAATGCGGCGATGTACAGGTTTGAGTCCATCGCGCACATCGGGCAACGCGCGGGCGATAATTACACTCATCGCGTAATCCAGATAGGCAACCTGCATTTCGCGATCGATATCGACTTGTCGAACCGTTCCAATTTCCATGTGAGACTCTCCTAACGACACGGTAGCTCTCGTCCAAACGTGGCTCTATCTAAACCCACTTTAAGCAATTATAGCGATTTTGTCAAACATTTGTTCGATTGTTCCAAAATCGTGCAGGGGATGGTGCGAAACACAAGCAGAAACCCCGCCTCATTTTCGGCGGGGTTCAAGGGCAACGTGCATTGCTGCGCAGATAGCAAAGCTCAACCACAGCAGGATACGACCTCAGCCTGCTCAGGGGCGGGTTCGACTTCCGACTCACGCAACTGGTCTTCCATAACTTCGATCGATTTCTTGATCGCCTGAATGAACTGCCGCCGGCTCGGTGTGTCAAACCCCGCCAAGAACCGTTTCAGCCCATCCAAACGACCACGCACTGATTCGATGAGAATGCGCTCGCCCTTCTCCGTCAGGCGCACGAGCACCAACCTGCGGTCGTTTTCCGCACGTTTCCGCTCGACCAAGGCCATCTTCAACAGCCGGTCGACGATGCCTGTCATCGTTGCAGAACACTGATGTGTCCGCTCCGCCAGCGTACCCATCGTGCAACCTTCCTTGCAATGGTGTATAGTCACCAAGCTGAAGAATTGGGGAATCGTCAAACCATGTTCACCCAAATGCTGGGCGAACAGGCGGCGTTCCAGCCAACCCATCACCAAAAACAGCCGGGCAACTTCGATCAGATCCTGGCCCAACTCATCGTCGCCAATCTGCAGATCTGTACGCAGCCATTGCACGACTTCCTCCTGGAATTTCTGTGAATCCAACGATTCACTTGCCCAGTCGAGCATATGTAGGTCTGCAACCATCTCTTTCACCTCTTTTCAGACACGGCTTGCCAAATGCGGAAGGTTAGTGCAGCTATAATTTAGCAACACTAATTATATGATTTCTTGAGATTTTGTCAAGTTTCTAAGAATTTCAGGAGCGCCTTCCGGCAATCGGAGGCGTTCGTCAGCACGGCCATGTGGCCGCAGCCCTCCAACATGACAAGCTGAGCCTGCGCAATCCTCGTCGCCAGCCACTGCTGATCCTGCGGCGGGGTCAACAGGTCGCCATCCGCTCCGACAACCAGAGTGGGCGCTGCGATTTCGCTCACCCGTTCACGCACGTCAAACAACCGGCAGGCTGTGTAGTCAGCGCGCAGTGTTTCCAGCGATACCTCCGCCAGCATTTTGCGGGTGACCTCAGTCAGACGAACGGGGACAGATGGGACACAGGCATAGCGGCAGACTGCAGCGATCGCCTGCTCCTGACCGGCTTCCAGCGCTGCCAGGAGCGCAGCAGGGACGAGGAAACGAGCAGCCGAATTGAACAAAACGAGTTTCCGGCATAACTCGGGGTGGCGCAGCGCCACAGACAGCGCCACTGCACCACCCAGCGAGTGCCCCACGAGAACGACAGCGGTCAAATCGAGCCCACGGATGAACTCTACAACCACTTCTGCATACGCGTCGACAGAGAAGCGCCCCATTCCACTGGAACGCCCGTGACCGGGAAGATCCGGCAGGTAGGTCGAATACCCAGGGGCAAGTCGGCGCAACGGTGCAGGCCACATGAGATGGTTACTCCCTGCGCCATGGATGTAGATGACTGGAAGCGGAGCGGTTTCTCGCGTTGGGTGGCTGGCGTAATAAAGCGGGTACCGGGCAAGGTTCAAGTAGGGCAAACTTGAATCTCCTCCGAGGTAGCAGAGTCCGAAACAAAAGAAGCCCCATGCCGTTCAGGGTCGGGCATGGGGCCCTCTATACGCGTACAACAACCAGCGATATCTTCGCTGGAAAACGTTGGATCATTATGATCCGGATACAGCATCAGCGACGACCGCGTTCAGATCTTTCACAAGGGGCTCGACTTCGATGCCGTGAGCCAGCGCTCCCTGTTCCAGATTCTCAAACCGGGCGACAGCACAACCGAAGCACATCAAGCCATGCCGCAGGAAGACTTCAATAGTCTTGGGATACTGCTCGACGATCTCACCAATCTTCATATCTTTCGTAATTACTGCCATCAGGTTCTCCTTTCAATTCCAGAAACCGCGACCGACCAGGTACAACCAGGTACGGTTACTTGATCACAGCGGTAGCGGGATATTTTCCTTTGCAGGTAACTTGTCCAATATTATACTACGCTTTGGAATCCTTGGCAAGTTTGCTTTTCCAGCACACTCGCGCACCGCATGGTGTGGCGTGCTTGCAACCTGCGTCCATTTTCGCCATCATTACAAAGGTGTACCGCCTAGATGAACGGTGTGAAAGCCTGCAACGTCTTGATATAGTTGGCGCGTTCGTAAGCCGCAGGTACAGCCACCGACTTCTGGCTGAGTATACCTTTCATCTCCGAGACCGACGCATAGCCTTTGGCTTCCATCCAGGCCGCCAACCCGTCGACGAGCGTGCCGATGCGGTCCACCCCTTCCGCAAGCAGCACCGAACATACGTTGGCAATGTCCGCACCAGCCATTATGGCCTTCACCACATCTTCTGTTTCATGTACGCCGGTGGTCAACGCCAGTGACGCCTGGATGCGTCCGTACAAGATCGCCACCCACCGCAGGGGAAGTCTCATTTCCGCAGAGGTGCTCAGTTCCAGGTTGGGTACAACCTCCAGTTCCACCAGATCAAGGTCCGGCTGGTAGAAACGATTGAACAACACCAACGCATCCGCGCCGGCTTCAACCAATTGCCTGGCCATGAACGCCATTGAGCTGAAGTAGGGACTCAATTTCATCGCCACCGGAATGCGAACATTCTTCTTGACCGCCTTGAGCGCGTCCAGGTACATGGCTTCGACATCCGCACCACTGAGCCTGGGGTTCGCAGCCACGAAGTACACGTTCAGCTCGAGTCCATCGGCCCCCGCCTGCTCGATCTCGGTAGCGTACTCGACCCAGCCGCCTTGGGTCACCCCATTCAAACTGGCAATTACCGGAATATCCACCGCTTCTTTGGCTTTCCGAATATGTTCCAAGTAGTCCTCGGCACCCAGATTGTACTCCCCTAAATCCGGAAAGTAAGTCAGCGCTTCCGCATAGCTGTACGTCCCAAATTCCAGATAGTGCTCCAATTCAGCTGCTTCGTGCCTGATCTGCTCTTCGAACAGTGAGTAAAGCACGACAGCCGCTGCGCCGGCATCCTCCATCTTTTTGATCGATGCAACCTCCTGAGAAAGGGGTGAAGCAGACGGAACAACCGGGTTCTTCAATTGCAATCCCATGTAGGTCGTACTCAGGTCCACCATTTTCGATTTCCTTTCATGTGCTGAGGAGTTTCATCCAGACAGACATCCCAGGCTAGCTCGATACTTCTTAAAAGCTAGGGGGCGAAAATACGCCCCCTGGCTTTTGCCGTTTCTCCACTCGCTAAACGAGACCGAAACTATGACTCGGTTGCTGTTTCCATGAAGCTGAAATCCATCTTCGACATCTGCTCGTACAGGCTCCAGCGATAGTCAGCATCCTCCTGGGCCAGTTTCAGCAACCGCGCGGCCACTTCCGGCTTCGACTGGGTCAGCATCTTGAACCGGTTCTCGCGGTACATCCAGTCCTGGACCGGAATGCTCGGTGCCTTCGAGTCGATGGTCAGTGGGTTCAGGCCGCGGTCGAATGCTTCCGGGTTGTACCGGAACAGCACCCACTGGCCACAATCTACCGCCAGCTTCTGCTCTTCCAGCCCCTGCTGCATATTGATGCCATGCGCGATACAGTGGCTATAGGCGATGATCAAGCTGGGGCCATTATAGGCCTCTGCCTCGACAAACGCCTTGACGGTCTGATTGTCGTTCGCTCCGAAGGCGACCTTTGCGACGTACACATAGCCATAGTTCATCGCCATCAGGCCCAGGTCCTTCTTCGGCAGCGGTTTACCGGCAGCGGCGAACTTGGCTACCGCGCCCCGTGGGGTCGCCTTGGACATCTGCCCACCCGTGTTGGAGTACACGCCGGTATCCAGCACCAGCACGTTCACGTTACGACCGGACGCCAGCACGTGGTCCAGACCACCGTAGCCAATGTCGTATGCCCAACCATCACCTCCGAGGATCCACACCGACCGCTTGACCAGGGTCTCGGCCAGGCTGAACAACTGTTTCGCCTGCGGTTTGGCGATTGTCTGGAGCTTGTCTTTCAGCTGCACGACGCGCGCACGCTGCGCCGCAATGCTGTCCTCGTCCGTCTGCACGGCATTCAACAGCGCATCCGCCAGGTCGCTGCCGATGTCATCGCGCAATGCGCCGACGAGCTCACGAGCGAACTCGCTGTGCTTGTCCAGGGTGAGGCGGAAACCGAGTCCGAACTCCGCGTTGTCCTCGAACAAGCTATTGTTCCACGCTGGGCCGCGTCCGTTGCTGTCTTGAGCGTACGGGGTCGTCGGCAGGTTACCGCCGTAGATGGAGGAACAGCCGGTGGCATTGCCGATGTAGGCACGGTCGCCGAACAACTGCGAGAGCAGCTTCACGTACGGCGTCTCGCCGCAGCCGGCGCAGGCACCCGAGTATTCGAACAACGGCTGGATCAACTGGCTGCCTTTGACCGAGTTGGCCTTGAACAGTGCCCGGTCAGTATTCGGCAGCGACAGGAAGAAATCGTAGTTGCGACGCTCGCGCTCGCGCAGCGGTTCCTGCATTTCCATGTTGATCGCCTTGCGACCCGTCGGCTGTCTGTTGGCGTCGCGCTCGGCACCCGGACACATCACTACGCAGGCGCCGCAGCCGGTGCAATCCTCGGGAGCCACCTGCACAGTGAACTTCATCCCCTTGAATTCCTTGCCCTTGGCGTCGATGCTCTTGAACTCCGCGGGGGCGCCCTCGAGCCGCTTGGGATCGTAGGCCTTGATCCGGATCGTGGCGTGCGGGCACACGAATGAACACATGCCGCACTGGAGACACAACTCCGGCTGCCAGATCGGGATGTTCACCGCGATGTTGCGTTTCTCGAATTGAGTCGTACCTGTGGGAAACCGCCCATCCACTGGCATCTTGCTGACCGGCAGAGAATCACCCCGCATCGCCATCAATTCCGCGGTAACCGTCCGGACGAACTCCGGGGCGTCGGCCGGAACGACTGGCGGCATCTTGAACGGGCTCGTCACCCTATCCGGCACCTTGACCTCGTGGATCCGACTGAGGGCCCCGTCCACGGCCGCGTAGTTCATCTGGACGACCTTTTCGCCCTTCTTGCTGTAGGACGTCTTGATGGCGTTCTTGATCCCCGCCACCGCCGCATC
>ENA-OSEO01002853-OSEO01002853.1-sediment-metagenome-genome-assembly--contig:-NODE-2853-length-22598-cov-6.591270_pt1 | contig 22598 bp, 20 predicted proteins | sample MGYA00237883_ERZ534232 | MGnify/ENA metagenome assembly ERZ534232
AGGAAGACCGACTCGCCAGCCCCTCCACCGAACTTGTGCGCAGAACCGTGGAATTCGAGATTCCGCCCACGGCAACGCTCCTCCCAAAGCGAGCGCTCCATGAGCTTGACGTTCATCTCGACTCCTACTGCAGCCCACTTGGGCTTGATCAGTTCGAGCATATCAACATAACTCTGGCGGGCTTGGTCGATCTCCAGGATGAACGAAATGCGCTTGCCGTCAGGCCCGAGCCTGAAACCTTCCGAATCTCTCTCGGTGTAGCCGGCTTTGTCCAGGTGCTCATTTGCCTTGTCAACATCGTACTCGGTGTACTGCTTGGACAAGCTCTCTCGATAGTATGGTGAGTCGGGCCGCGGCGCGGCTTGCGCCGGCGCCCCCTGCCCCACCATTACCACGTCGATGAGTTCCTGCCGGTCCATCGCATACGATAGGCCGATGCGAAAGTCCTTGTTGCTAAAGATCTCGGCCTTTACCGGATCGGTGCAGAAACGGTTAAGCTGGATGACGCACTCACCCACGTAGGTTGGGGTAACCTCCCAGAAGTGGTATCCGCCTTTGTCCTGATTGTCGTAGAACACGGGCTTGTTCTTGGGCAGGTTAATCCATTGCTCCTGAAAGTCCAACTCGCCGTTCAAACCCTTGAGTACCAGCACCTCAACGTCTGAGACAAGTTCCTGGTTATACTGGTCGATGTAAGGCAACTGGTTCCCATCGGTATCCACTTTGAAGTAGTAGGGGTTGCGCTTGCACGAGATGCGATTGGATCCCGAACCGATCCCGACGGTAGGAATCCAGGCCCATAGCTTGGGGAGGTCGGCGTTCTGATGCGCCTCGTCCATCGCCGCGAAATTATCCGACCAGGTCGCCTGGCCAGCCTCTTTGGCGAGCTCGTTGGCGTCAGGGTTGTACTTGATGTGGAACTGCTGTAGATAGTGTTTTGGATACTCCGCCGCGGCATGGCCTATCTGTGAGATCTGTTTGATGAACAAACCCTGTGGCTCTTCAAAGACCCACTTTACGGTCCAGTCATCGAGCTTTTCGACCTTGTAAGGAATGGTTGGCGGAACAGGGTTGATGTCCGCGTCCATGACAAAGTCCTCGTACCAAAAGATGATATCATCTGCTGTAAACGGTTCACCATCCGACCACTTGAGGCCCTGGCGCAGGTTGAAGGTAAACTCGTTTCCCACCTCATTGACACTGTAGGACTCACACACATTGGGGACTACCCCGTCCCAGGCAGGGGTCCAGCGGACAAGTTGCTCGTATCCGATGTTGCGGCGAATATCATTGCCGTTGACTTCAACGGTTCCGCTGGTCCATGTGCCGCCATACTTACCGACCTTCTCCCGAGGCTCTACCACCACTGGATTGAGCGGAATGCGCTCCTCGAGTGGTGGAAGCTCGCCCGAGGCAACCAGTGCAGCGAGTTGCGGTGCCTCTTTGAACCTGGTGGTTTCGGCTACGGGCTCGGCAGTCGCTGGCTGTTCAGGCACGGATGTAGCTGGTGCAGCCGTCGCCTGTTCAGGTACAGCTGTAGGCGGTGCAACCGGTGCCTCAGTCGGCTCCTTTGCGCAAGCTGCCAAGGCAAGTGCCCCTGCCGCGGTGGTAGACATTACAAGAAACTGTCGCCGATTGATTCTACGTTCCGGTTTCATGATTCTCCTTTGGTAGTTACAGAACGCGGTAACACCGACTGTAAGGACAAGCTATCCGTGCGCTCTTCCGCTCCTCCTTCTCCTGCTATGGCGAGATATTACACCTTCTCTGTGCTGATATCAATAGAGGCCAGACTCAGAGCCTCTCTTCAATGGTGCTCAAACTCAAGGCCTTTGCGAGGTACAGAGCAACCTTTTTAGTTAACAGAAACTACGGCTAATACTACCAACATCTCAGAGCGCTTGTCAACCCGAGGGTGTCGAGAGACAGCTTCAAGCGCTGCACAAGTGCGAGTCAGGCGCACTGGCTATCCTACTGTTGTGATTCATAGTACTGGCGCTGCTAAACGCTTGTCAAGCCGCGAGTTTCGCAGGGTTCCGAAAGACACGCCCACGACTGACACAAGTGGGACTCAGGCATGCTTTGTGCGGCCGCGAACGGAACTCTGATAACCAGACGACCAATGCTTGGGGATACTACCTTCGATGTCACAACACCGATGGTGGTTCTTTCCTTGGTGACATGGCCTACAAGAGGTTGTTGCGCCGCTACCGGGATCCCTTGCTGGTGAACTTGAAGGAGTTCGTCGACTGCAAGGGGATAGGCAAGCCGGGGAAGCCCGCCAGGCGGATCGCCCAAGTCGCTCGCGGGGACGGGTAATGTACGCGCCGGCGCCAGATCCCGATGGCAGTGTGGCATCCGCCTGTCTGGTGCTGAACGATGCGGCGTGTCTCAAACACTACCGGGTGCGGTCAGGCCCGGCCTACGGCTGGACGATGCTCGATATGTCGCTCTACGCCAGAGAATAAGGGAAGAGGCAGGGGCTTTGGCATCATGGCCATAGCGACCAGGGAGCCGCACAACCGGCCGGTTCATCCCTGATCAGAACCCTCTTGCGACAGTCTCTCTGGGGACGGCCATCTGTGTTGCTGCATGTGGGCAGAGTAAGGACTGCAGCGCTATTGTTGATCCGATGGGCGCAGATCTCTCTGGTGGTGTCTGCCTTGGCGACTGCCCCGCGATGATCTGGCGCACATTCGGGATGCCGGAAATCCTCCCGGCTGGCGCTGCACCGCGCTATGATGTGATGTGGAGTGTCAAAATACGCCGTGCTACACAGGGGTCAATCAATCACGGGAGAGGGAAGTAAGGCTATCGGGATACGCATACCGAGTACCTTACTGTTGGTCAGCCAAATGTCACAATGGGTTGGGCTCAGGCGCCGCGCTGCAGCATGGGCGATTGGATGACACGGGGTAATGTGATCACCGCACGCACAACGACCAGTTGACTTTGAGTCAGCTAGTCGCTGTAAGAGCTTTTGGCTGAGGGACAGGGATTCGAACCCCGATCGGCTGATCCAGAGTCAGCTGTCCTACCGTTAGACGATCCCTCAGTGCGTCAAAGATTGTAGCACAGGCACGAGATCACGACAAATCCAGCGATGCGCAGCGCCTATAGTCCCCAAGTATATGTGTGGCACGCAGATATCTTGCAGTAACGTACTAAAGGTATTACTTCTGGTATCATTTGCGGCCTGTAATATATCCTTTATTCAGATTCACGCCGAGCCCCGACAGCCCCCCAGCCCCTGTTTTGACGGTCTTTGGGCCCCATTCTTGACAAAGTCACTTAAGGGTGCTATGATGTTGGCACTCTAGGGCTGAGACTGCTAACTACCCTCGAGGGATTGGATAGCCACATGGATCAGAGGGCCCAGGACCCGTCAACCGAAGACTTGAGTGGCCGGCAGCGCGAGGTGCTCCGCCTGCTCGTGCAGGAGTATGTCGCCTCTGCTGCGCCGGTGGGCTCAGGGACGCTCTTGCGTCACGGTCAGTTGAGCGTGAGTTCGGCGACCGTGCGTAGCGAGCTGGCCTTGCTCGAAGATCTGGGCTATCTGCAGCAGCCGTATACTTCTGCCGGACGGGTGCCTACGATCAAAGGGTATCGTTACTTTATCGAACGGCTGATGGATGATGTTGAGCTGCCGGCGCCATACCGGACGATGATCGGCCACCAATTTCACCAGATTCGGCTGAATATGGATCAGTGGCTGCAGCTCACTGCGGCGGTGCTTGCGCACACGACGCGTTCTGCGTCGATTGTGACCGCTCCGCATGCTGACCATTCCAGGCTCAAGCACATTCAGCTGATCGCAACACACGACACGCTCATTCTGATGGTCCTGGTGCTGCAGGATGGCAGCGTCTACCAGGAGATCATGGCCGTGTCCGAGGCTGTGACGCAGGATCGGTTGAGCCAGCTGACCAACCAGCTTAACGACCTTTTCCGCAACCAGACGGCGCAAGAGATACGTTCAGTTCTGGCGCTGGAGTCGCCGGGCATCGCTGGATGGCCTCGGCGTGTTGTGGAGTGGCTCGCGCAGCGGATGGAGGACGTGGACGTCCGCACAATCGATGAGATCTACCAGGCGGGTCTGGCCAACGTGCTGGAGCAGCCCGAGTTTGAGGATGTGACCACCTTCCGGCGGCTGGTCGACATGATGGAGCAGCGTCAGCGCCTGGATCTCGTCTTGAGCCGCGCTCTGAGCGCGAATGGGGTTCAGATCATCATCGGCGGCGAGCGGCCGTTTGAGGAGATCTATGACGTTAGTATGGTGTTGTCGCCTTACGGCGTACGTGATAAGGCCAGTGGCGTATTAGGAGTGTTGGGTCCGACCCGCATGCCCTATGCCCACGTAGTATCCACCGTGCGGTACGTCGCTCGTATGATGGACGGCCTGATTGACGAAGTCTACGGCGAAGCGCCAGCATAGCTGGCGTACTAGATATAGGGGGATGGGAGAGTTATGACAGAGGACTGTGACGAGATCCGCGAGCTGGAGGAACAGGAGACGATCTCCGACGAGGCAGAGCCTGGCCTAGAGCAGCAACTGGAGGCGGCACGGCAGGAGATCGAACAGCTAAAGGACAAATACCTGCGCAGTGTCGCAGAGTTGGAAAACTATCGGAAGCGTATAGCGAGAGAACGCGAACAGCAGCAGTTGCGATTGAGGATGGAACTCATCCGCCAGTTGTTACCGGTAGCAGACGATTTCGCGCTCGCCGTGAGCCACGTCCCGGAGGAATACAGCGCTACCCCCTGGATCGAGGGTATCACCCTGATTCTGCGCAAGCTTGAGAGTTACCTGTCGGGACAGGGCGTGGTAGCAATCGACGCCACAGGGCAGCCCTTTGATCCGTACTATCACGACGCACTGATGCGTGAAGCCAGTGAAGAGCATCCTGAAGGCGTCGTGACTGAAGAGGTGCGCAAGGGCTACATGATGGGTGATGAGGTACTCAGACCGACGCTTGTCAAGGTGTCTGTGGGACCCGCTGAGGGCTAAGCCTCACCTGCAATAATAGAGATAAAGAAACTCTTGGTTCAAGGAGAAAGCAATGGGAAAGATCATCGGAATAGACCTGGGAACGACAAACTCAGTCGTCGCGGTAATGGAGGGCAATGAGCCCACAGTCATCCCGACGTCAGAGGGAGCGCGTCTGGCTCCTTCAGTGGTTGCTGTCAACCCCAAGACTGGCGAGCGGCTGGTCGGACAGGTGGCCCGTCGCCAGGCGATTACCAACCCGGAAAACACGATCTACTCGGTCAAGCGGCTGATGGGTCGCCGGTACAGTGACGCCGAGGTCCAAAAGGCGATCAAGCTGCTGCCCTACAAGATCGTTGAGAACGAAAACGGGGACGCGTGGGTCGTGATGGGCGGCAAAGAGTACTCGCCCGCCGAGATATCGGCTATGATTCTGGCCAAGCTCAAGGCGGATGCGGAGGCCTACCTGGGTGAGACGGTGACGCAGGCCGTGATCACTGTGCCCGCGTACTTCAACGACTCGCAGCGCCAGGCCACCAAGGACGCCGGACGAATCGCGGGGCTGGATGTCCTGCGCATCATCAATGAGCCCACGGCCTCCTCGCTCGCCTATGGACTGGACAAGTCGGATGATCAAGAGATCGCTGTCTATGACCTTGGCGGTGGCACCTTTGACATCTCGATCCTCGATATCGGCGAAGGCGTCTTTGAGGTTCGTGCGACCAACGGCGATACTTTCCTGGGTGGTGATGACTTTGACCAGCGGGTGATCGACTGGGTGGTGGAAGAGTACCGCAAGGATCAGGGCATCGACCTGCGCAACGACCGCATGGCGTTGCAGCGCCTCAAGGAAGCCGCGGAAAAGGCCAAGATCGAGCTCTCGACCACGGCGCAGACCGAGATCAACCTGCCGTTTATCACGGCGGATGCCAGCGGTCCCAAGCACCTGTCGATGACACTGACACGCAGCAAGTTTGAGCAGCTCGTCGAGGATCTCGTCGAGCGCAGCATCGGTCCCTGCCGCCAGGCGTTGAAGGATGCTGAGCTGGATGTGAACGACATCGACGAAGTCATCCTCGTGGGTGGGCAGACGCGCACGCCGCTGGTGCAGCGACGCGTTGAGGAAGTGTTCGGCCGGTTGCCGCACAAGGGGCTCAACCCTGACGAAGTGGTGGCCCTGGGTGCTGCCATTCAGGCCGGTGTGCTTGGCGGAGAGGTTGACGATGTCCTCCTGCTGGATGTGACGCCGCTGACCCTGAGCATCGAGACGCTGGGCGGTGTAGCGACGCCGCTTATTCAGCGCAACAGCACCATCCCAACGCACAAGGAACAGATTTTCTCCACGGCGTCGGACAGCCAGACGCAGGTGCAGATCAATGTTCTGCAGGGCGAGCGCCCGATGGCGGCAGACAACAAGCTGCTGGGCACGTTTTCGCTCGATGGTATCCCGCCCGCACCGCGTGGCATGCCTCAGATCGAGGTCAGCTTTGACATCGACGCGAACGGCATCCTGAAGGTGTCGGCCAAGGACAAGGCCACGGGCCGCCAGCAGGACATTACCATCACGGCGTCCAGCGGTCTCTCCGAGGATGAGATCGATAGAATGGTGCGCGAAGCGGAACAGCACGCGGCTGAGGACCGTAATCGCAAAGAGGCCGCAGAGCTGCACAACGAGGCAGATACGCTCGCCTACTCGGCGGAAAAGACCCTCAAGGATCTGGGCGATAAGGTGCCAGCCGAGTTGCGAACAGAGGTCGAGCAAAAAGTGAGTGCTGTGCGCGAGGCTTTGAACGGAAGTGACACAGCACGCCTGCGCCAGCGCAAAGATGAACTGCAGCAGGTGCTGCAGCAAGTCGGCGCGGCTGCCTACCAGCAGGGTGGGGAGACGCCTCCGCCGGGCGCGGGCCCGGAAGGCACCGACGACGGTACCGTGGAAGGTGAGTTCCGCGAGGTCTAGGGATCCCGACTGATATTGAGGGCCGGAAGAGGGCTATGTGCCGGACTTCCGGCCCTCTGCTATCAACGTCTGGTGCACAGACAGGGTCACGAACCTTTGACCCATTCACGCAAAAGGACTAGACTTTTCGATGGTCAAGATCCCTAATCTGGAGCAATGATTGATGTCTTCTGAAGCCAAGCGCGACTATTACGAAACGCTGGGAGTCACGCGGGATGCGTCCAAGGACGATCTGCGCTCGGCGTACCGTAAGCTGGCACGACGCTACCATCCGGATGTGAACAAAGAGTCAGACGCAGAGCAGCGCTTCAAGGAGATCAATGAGGCCTATCAGGTTCTCAACGATGACAAGTTGCGGGCCCAATACGACCGGTTCGGGCATGCCGGCCTCGAAGGCCAGGCGGGTGCGGGCGGTTTCGGCTTTGGCGGCTTTGGTGGCTTTGAGGACATCTTTGAGGATCTCTTTGGCTTTGGCTCCATGCGCACCGCCGCCACTCAGGGGCCGCGACGCGGGGCCGATCTCCGGTACGATCTAGAGATAGCCTTTGATGAGGCGGTTTTCGGCTGCGAGCGAGAGATCGAGATCTCGCGACTGGAAACGTGCCCACACTGCCATGGGAGCGGCGCAGAACCGGGAACCTCTCCGATCCGTTGTACCGACTGTAATGGGACGGGCCAGGTGCGGCGCACGCAGCAATCAGTATTTGGTGCCTTTGTGAATGTTGCCACCTGCCCGCGCTGTCAGGGGACGGGCGAAGTGGTCACCACGCCTTGCAGCGTCTGCCATGGCGCGCGGCGCAGCCAGGAGACCCGCCGTCTGATGGTCGATGTGCCGGCAGGGGTGGACGATGGCATGCGCATCCGGCTGGCAGGTGAAGGAGAGCATGGGCTTTACGGCGGTCCTCCCGGCAATCTGTATGTGATGCTGCACGTCGCGCCGCACAAGTACTTTACGCGGCGTGATCACGACATCCTCCTCAACGTCAACATCAACATCGCTCAGGCGGCGTTGGGTGACGAGATCAGCGTGCCGACCCTGGAAGGTGACGAGACGCTGGTTGTGCCCGCAGGCACCCAGGCAGGGAACGTGCTGCACATGCGCGGCAAGGGCGTGCCACGGCTCAATGGCCATGGCCGCGGTGAGCAACTGGTCATCCTGAACGTTGTTGTGCCTACCGAACTCACAGCCGATCAGAAAGATCTGCTCAAGCAACTGGGTAAGACTCTGGGATCAGAGGTGACACCGCAGGCCGGACGAGGGTTTCTCGATCGATTCAGGGAGGCACTGGGTATCTGATGGCCATTGACAGTGCACGCCTGATCGAGATCAGCGTCCAGGCCGATCGCGAAGCGGTCGACGATGTGGTGGGGCTGTTGAGCCGCTACTGCTCCGGCGGTGCGGCAGTGGATGAACTGCGCAAGGGCCCCGATTGGCCGCCGGAGGCGCGCGTTCTGGTGAAGGGATTCATCGATGAGCATGATCAGGAGATTCTCCAAAAGCTTGAGATCGCGCTGCTGCTGCTGAGCAAGACCGGTGTGATCTCGGCGCCTACCACGCGCCTACTGGAGGCGGCGGACTGGGCAGAGTCGTGGAAGGCGTTTTTCCCGCCGCTACCGATCGGCGAGCGCTTTGTTGTCGTCCCCAGCTGGGTGGAGTATGAGGTTCCCGCGAATCGTCTGCCCCTGTATCTGGACCCCGGGATGGCCTTTGGCACCGGATTGCATGCAACGACACGTCTGTGCCTGATCGCGATGGAGTCACAACAGGTCTCCGGCGCGAAGGTCCTGGATGTGGGTACCGGCTCAGGCATCCTGTCGATCGGGGCGGCATTGCTTGGCGCAGCACACATCGATGCGATCGATGTGGATCCTGTCTGCGTGCAGGTCACGCAGGAGAACATCGTACGAAACGATGTGGCGGACGCAATCGCGGTTATTCGAGCGACACTCCCCGGTCGCGCTCGCACAGGATTGCCTTATCACGAGGGGGGGCCGTACGACCTGCTGCTGATCAACATCCTGGCGGAGATCATTATCGACATGGCCGCCAGTCTGCCTGGGTATCTCAAGCCGGGGGGCATCTGCATCGCCTCGGGCATCCTCGCGGACAAGTCACAGGCGGTTCAGGACGCGATGGCTGCTGAGGGGCTGTCGATCCTCCAGGAGCTGAAAGAAGAGGGCTGGGTGGCGCTGGTTTCCGAGCGGCCCGCCTGATGCCATGCACCTCCACCGCTTTTTCGTCGCGTCAGAGTGGCTCCAACGCGACCCTATTACTCTCGGCGGAGAGGTCTCTCATCAGCTGAGCAGGGTTCTGCGGCTCAAGCCCGGCGATGAGATCGAGCTCCTCGACAACAGCGGTGCGGCCTGGCGTGCCCAGCTCGTGGAGGTGAGTCCCCGCCAGTGTCTGGCGGCGCGTCTCCGCCTTTATTACCCGGATACAGAGCCACCCGTTCCTCTCATTCTTTACCAGGGCTTGCCGAGCGGCAGGAAACTGGACCTCGTGCTCCAAAAGTCCACCGAACTGGGCGCAACAAAGATTGTGCCGGTGCCGGCCTCGCGCTCCGTTCAGGGGGAGCGCCCCGAGGCAGGCGGCGCCCGGCTGAAACGTTGGCGCCGTATCGTCCAGGAAGCCGCTGAGCAATCGGGACGAGCGCGAATGCCTGAGGTATCGGATGTCGTCAAGTTGGACCGTGCCATTCAGGATATCGGTACTGGCGATCTGTGTCTGGTGGGTGCATTGGACGAAGGCGCCGTGGGCATCCGTGATGTCCTGGAAGGTTGCAAGTCCCCCGCGTCGGTCCGGCTTTTTGTCGGGCCCGAGGGTGGCTTTGATGATGATGAATTGGCGCTCCTGCGCTCCGCCCGGGTCATCAGCGTCTCGCTGGGTTCACGCGTCTTGCGCACCGAGACTGCCGGGTTGGCCATGCTCGCGGTGGTGGCCTACGCGCTGGGCGAGATGAGCACAAAGGGCGCGGATGCCTCTCCTTGAACGAGATGATGGTCAAGGGGGCAAACAATGGTTGTGGCGTGTCCCCTGGTTCCTGCTGGGAGGGTTGCTGCTATTGTTCATGTGTTTACAGGACACACCACAGATCGAGCGCGTTACAATCGGTTCGCCGAGTTCCCCCTCAGATATCCCCATCACGATTGTGCAGCTGAGCGACCTGCACATGCAGGGGCGGCGTGATGTGCTCCGCCTCGAATACGCGATCAACCTGATCGAGCGGGAGCATCCCGACGCTATCGTGCTGACCGGCGATTTCGTACGCGAGGATGCGACGCAGGTCAATCTGGCCACACCCTTGCTGGCGCGATTGGCGGCACCCCTGGGTAGCTATGCGGTGCTGGGAAACCATGATCTGTGGACCAACCGGCATGTCGTCGCGGAGGCATTACGGTCTGCCGGCATCGTCGTGCTCGACAACGAGGGCGTGGTCCTGTCCCATGGGGACGCCGCGCTGTATCTCGCGGGCCTGGATGACGGCTGGTCGGGGACGCCTGATCTGGCGGCGGCTACTGCGGGCAATCTCGCAGCTCTGCCCGTTGTGATGCTGATGCACGAACCTGAACTCGGCGCACCCTTTGTGCAAGCCGGCAGCGCTTGGCTGCAACTCAGCGGGCATTCCCATGGCGGCCAGGTGCGGCTGCCTGGTCGGGGCGCTCTCATTCTTCCTGATTATGGGCAGCGGTATGATCAGGGGCTGTACAGCATCGGTGACGGCTGGTTGTATGTAAATCGCGGACTGGGCACGACCACGGTACCCATCAGGCTGGGGTGCCGGCCAGAGGTGACGGTACTGACCCTTTACCCGCCGGTTGTCGCACAAACGCTGCCATGAGCGATCTCGATCTAGCCAGCGCCACCAATTCAATCGGAGAGCTCAACGAGCGTTCGCTCCATGCCGCGCTCAAAGCCTGGTGTTCACAGCCCGGAGACCTGAACGAGATGATCGTGGACGGCTATGTCGTTGATGTTGTCCGCGGCGATCTCTTGATCGAGGTGCAGACGGGTGGCATCGGAAGTATCAAGAACAAGCTGAGCACGCTTGCCCTTGGCCATGATGTGCGGCTCGTCTATCCAGTGGTCGCGGAAAAGGTGATCCGTACGCTCGACGGCGATGGCGAGACGGTCCTCCGGCAGCGGCGCTCGCCGATGCGGCTCGGCTGGGCAAATCTGTTCGACGAGCTCGTCTACTGCCCGCACCTGCTTTCGGCTCCCCGCCTGGAGCTTGTTGCCGTCAAGGTGACTGTGACCGAGGTGCGCTGCGCAGATGGAACGGGCTCCTGGCGGCGTAAGGGCATCCGTATCGTTGATTCCTTGCTCGACCGTGTGCTGGAAACACGTACCTTCCGCAGCGCCGAGGACCTCCTCGATCTGTTGCCCCGGACGCTGGAGGAGCCCTTTACGCATCGTGAGCTCGCCGCTGCGCTGGGCGTCCGCACGGCAACCGCACGGCGGGCATCCTATTGCCTGAGACATCTCGGCCTGTTGCGTGAGGTGGGACGCAAAGGCAATGCCATGCTCATCGAGCGTGTGTCCAGTCCTATTTCCGACGCAATCTGAGTGCACCGTTTCTGGATTGCCCCGTGCGGTACATTTCTGTACATTATGAGCACTAGACACTAGAATTGGGTCGTCGATGGTGATGACATACAGATTGGAGGATCTATGGCGACACTTCCAGATGGCACCAAGTTGCCGGGGCGCCTGTTTATCGTTGAGGGTATTGACGGTTCTGGAAAAAGCACGCAGCTCGACCTGCTGCACAAGTGGCTCACGTCGCTGGGTTACTCTGTGGCATTCAGCGAGTGGAACTCGTCGCCGGTGGTGCGCAAGACCACCAAGGTCGGTAAGAAAAAGCAGCTTCTTACACCCACGAGTTTCAGTCTGATCCATGCCGTCGATTTTGCGGACCGGTACCAGCAGCAGATCGAGCCGGCGCTCAAGGCTGGCGCTATTGTCCTTGCGGACCGGTACATCTTTACGGCCTTTGCGCGGGACGTCGCCCGCGGCGTGAACCGCGATTGGGTTCGTGAGGTGTATTCCTTCGCCGCGATCCCGTCTGTGGCGCTCTATTTCCGCGTGCCGCTCGACGAGTCATTGCGCCGGATCATCAGTGGTCGTCCCAATCTCAAGTACTATGAGGCCGGTCTCGATCTTGGCCTCTCGGACGACGCGCTGGAGAGCTACCGGATCTTTCAGGGGCGCATCTTGCGAGAGTACGAGCGCATCGCCGGGGAGTACAATCTCTCCGTTGTCGACGCGAGCCTGCCGATTGTAGAGCAGCAGGAGTTGGTGCGTGAGATCATCCGGCCGCACCTCGAAGGTGCATTGATGGCCGAATCCAACCCCTGGCGCAAAGTGCTGGCCACGGAGGGTCTCTCTGGCCGGTATCTGGATAGCCTGGCCCGAACGGTGGAGCGATAACCATGAGCAAACTGCAGTTCTATGGACATGGTCTTCCGGGCGCCGAAGACGTGGATATCGGAGGCAAGCTGATTGTGCTGGAAGGACCGGACGGTGTGGGCCGGTCCACGCAGGTCGCCCTGTTGCGTGAGTGGCTGGAGGCCAACGGTTACGCGGTGTTTTCCAGCGGATTCAAGCGATCCGAGTTGGCCAGCCGTGGCATCGAGTCTGCCAAGCAGGGGCATACCATGGGTAACCTTACACTGGCGCTGTTCTATGCAGCGGACTTTGCCGACAGGCTGGAGCGGGAGATCATCCCCATGCTCAAGGCGGGCTTTGTGGTGCTCACCGATCGCTACATCTACTCGATGATGGCCCGTGCGCGTGTGCGAGGGGCCGATAGTGAGTGGCTCAAGTCCCTTACCGGGTTCGCCGTGGTGCCGGACAAGATACTGTATCTGCGGGCAGAGGTTGAGGATCTGCTTCCGCGCGTCCTTGCCGCCCGCGGTTTTGACTTTTGGGAGTCCGGCATGGACTATTTGGGGTACGCTGACTATTACGCCAGCTATATCGAGCACCAGAATCGCATGCGCCAGACACTGGATGAGATGAGCGCCGAGTACGGCTTTGAGATGATCGATGCTTCACAGACCATTGATCAGGTCTTTGCTGAGCTCAAGGCGGCGGTGCTTGAGGTCGTTGGAGACCTCAAGCCTGCTCATCCGCCTGTGCTCTAGATTGTTTCGCTGCAGGCTACAGCGCCGGGGACCTTCCCGGCGCTGTTCTATTTGGGCGAGATCAGTCTGCCGAGAAGGGGCTTGTACAGCTCTATCGCTTCGTGCGGGCAGAGCTCGTGACAGCAGTAGCAGCGAATGCAGGTCTTGCCATCCATCTGAGCACGCCCGTTGACGATCTCGATGGCGTTGACAGGACAGTGCCGGACACAAAAGCCACAGGCGATGCAGCGCTCGGTGGCCCGCGGTCTGGCCACCATCTGCTTCCAGATCCATCCCTGCGCCAGGCCGCGCAGCGCCCGAGCACTGCGTGTGTCCGGCTGGTCGTTGGTCGTCGACGGTGTGGCCACCCGTACCAGAAAGCGCAACGGGGCGGGAATAAGACCTGGATCCAGCGGGGTATCGATGCCTTCACGAAAATCTGTGATTCTGAGCTTGTCCAGGCTGTCGCCGAGGATCTCCAAATCGTCCAGATTAGCGGTTGTCAGACCTCGCGCTGCAGCCATTCGCGTAGTGGTCACGATCTCGGGCTCCATGCCCACCAGAGCGGCGCCCAGTGTATCCACTGCGAGCACGTCCGCGCTGGTGACGATGGCCCCGATCTGGCGCGGATCGCCGCCGGTGGGGCCCTCACCTTCCATGCCGATGACAGCATCCAGTACCGTAAGCGTCGGACGAACAAACTGGAGGATATCCAGCAGCCCCTCGCAGAACCGCTCGCGTTCAACGAGTTTGGAGTGGTAGCCGATCTTGAGCGCTCCAGGTATTACGCCGAAAAGGTTCTTGACGCCCATCGTCAGTACGGTCAGGTTGTGTGTCTTGAGCTTGGGGAGGTTGATGACAGCATCGACTTGCATCAACGGGGCGATGAGATCCAGCCGGTGCAGCACGACGCCCTCTGGATTGGAGACCTGGGTCGCTGCTGTGTCATAGTTCAGCTCGGCGCCGCTGGCCTCTGCAGCAGCTTCCATGCCGGTTCGGCGATAGGACGACCGCAACGTTGCTGGTGTGTACGGGCCCCCCGGCGAATCCGCAATCAGCGGATGCCCCCCGGCCTCGATCACCAATCGCGCCACTGCGGCGACCACGGTGGGGTGCGTTGTGGCGGCTCGCTCCGGAGGCATGCTCCGCACCAGGTTTGGTTTTAGCAGTACCCGGGATCCTGGCTTGATAAAGGCTTCGATGCCTCCCAGCAGGTCGATGGATCGCTTGACGGCGTCATAGACTGCTTGTGGCTCATAGTCAGCGCAGGAGACGAGCGATACCTGATTGTGTGACTGTGTCATTTATCTCTCCGTACGCGCCAACGCGCTGATGGCCTCGGACAGAAAGCGCAGCTGTCGCGCGGCCAGTCCGATCTTGACGGTGCTGGCGCCATCGCTCTCCATCAGCCGCTGAAGATCACCGCTCTGCAAACATTCCGTCAGTCGCTGTAGTTCGTCTATAAAGGAATCCAGCGAATGTATACGCAGCACCCGGTTGCCATCGCGAGTGGCCGGCTCGAGGTAGCCATATTCGGCAGCGTCTCGCGCGGTGGGGCCACGCTCCGGGTTCTCGCTCTCCCAGGGGGGGAGGCTCTCACCGTCTTCCCTGGCTTGTTCGTGCTCCGGAAGAGCGGCGTGGCCCGGCAGGGCAGGGCCGTCCTGAATACGCGATTCGATGCGGGGTACGACCTCGCCGCGGCGCAGCAGCGCTAGAGCAGCCTCGGGCGCGATATTCGGATTTCTGGCGAGCGAGGCACAGAGTCGGGAGAGCTCGGCGGCGGAGAGGCTTTCGTCGATGACCAGGGCAGCGATCGCCTCCTGACGCGCGTCCGGCGAGATGTCGACCAGGTGCTGTGCATGGGTGACACCGATGGCGCCGCTGGCGACGCGCTGTCGCACCAGCGGCGAGAGTTGTAGCAGGCGCAGGTAGCGCTGGATCTGCCTCGCCGATAGGCCCAGCGTGCGCGCCATGTGATCGAGGGCATCGCCCTGAGAGACGCCGCTGGCCGTAAGATGCCTCAGCAGCTGCTCAAAGGCGCTCGCCTTGTCCATATCGTTGAGATCGAGGCGCTGTAGATTCTCCAGGACCTGCTGAATCATGACTTGCTGCGGATCCCGGGCCTGAACAACGACACACGGCACGCGGTTGAGGCCAACGACAATGGCGGCGTCCCGCCTGCGATTGCCGTACACCACGCGGTAGGCCTGGCCCTCCGCCGAGACGCCGAGCGGCTGCAGTATGCCGTGCTCCCGGATGGTTTCAGCGAGGCCCGCCAGGTTTCCAGGCTCTGAGCGTACGTTCTGCACACTTGGGAGTAGATCTCGCGGGTTGAGATAGATGATCTGTTGGTCGGGCGACATGCACACTCCAGAAGAAAGGGTGACGGCAGAGGCTCTAGGCTTGCTGGCTATAGTTGCCGTAGCGCATAAAGGCACGGCAGGCGATGTCCTGCCAACTGGGATCCAGCCCGATGGAGACGATATCAGAGTAATAGCCGCCGATAAAGCCGCCTTCGGGCCCACCCAGTTTGGTGACTAGATCCCTGGCCTCTTGCTCGATGGCGGCTGGATCGCCGCTCTGAAGTGTCTTTTGGATATCCACCGGGCACCAGAAGGTGATCTGGCCATGAAAGCGAGAAAGGGTATCGATGCCGTGCAGCTGGGGCTGGTCGAACTGCAGCAGGTCGATTCCTGCCTCGATCAGGTCGGGGATGATGTCGGTGATCTTGCCGCACGAGTGCATGAACACATATACCCCATGGGCGTGGGCCGTCTGGCACAGGGCAACAAAGCCTGGCTTGAACACCTCGCGCCAGACTGCAGGCCGGATCATCAGGCCCAGCTGGGTGCCCCAGTCCTCAGGAAACATGACCGCATCCACGCCGCTGGCCGCATAGGAGATGATCGTCTGTGCCAGCAGGTCCTGTATTCGCTGGAGGAGTGCGCTCACGCGCTCCCGTTCCAGGAGAATATCCATCAGGAACAGGTCCAGGCGCCTGAGCTTGCGGGCAAGGTTGAACGGGAATCCCGGCAGATGACCGATGACGAACCGCTGCCCGGCGTTCTCGTTACAGGCCTCGGCAACACCCTGAAAGTTGCGCGGATTTGCCAGGTCGGGCAGTACCAGACTGTCTAGCCTGTCCCAGGAGGATAGCACGCCCTTGGACACCTCGCCCTTGCTGGAGCGATCCAGCCGCGCCCAGGTATTTCCCCATTCATCGATGTACTCTTGCCGCTCGGGGCCGACATCCTGCCACACAGGATCGTACCCTGTCAGCTTATAGCTGGTCTGCAGCAGATCGTTCCAGTAAGGCTCTGGAAACGAGGCCGCCAGGCGCTCAGGACCGGAGTATTTGAGAGTGCGCAGCACGATTTCTCGGGAGTTCATAAACTATCCTATAAACACTGTGCCACAGGGTGGCTGACGATACCGGATACCATGATAGGGCCGATCTCACACTGTGGCAAGCCTGTGGCTACGGCTGTCATCACATGGTGCCGTCCTCCGGTCCTTTGACGGTGCTGTGTACTGATGATAATATCCCTAAAGCTGTGCGGATCGTCTTGCGGTTTGTTCGCCGCTGTGTGTGGCTGCGTTGCTCTACGTTCTGCCTGTCCTTGACCTTTGTCTGGGATGGGATGGCAATCTGTTGGGCCGGCCGCAGCCTGTGGGGGCCGACCGCTGTAATCCCGATCTAGGCACGGCGGACACTCATAGTGCCGCGGGAGAACGCGGCGGACCCTGGAGGACAGAATGGCAAAGAGACTGTATGTGGGCAATCTTCCCTATAGCACACGGGATGAAGATCTTGAGGACTTGTTCTCTCCCATCGGCGAGGTGTCTGAGGCCATCGCGATGATCGACCGTGAAACCGGTCGTTCGCGCGGCTTCGGTTTCGTAGAGATGGTCGATGATGCGGCGGCTGATGCTGCCGTGGAGCAGCTGGACGGCACCATGCTTGAGGGCAGGGCGATTCGGGTCTCCATCGCCAGGCCTCGCGGCGAATCGCGAGGGCGGGACTGGTAGATCCGCCTGAGCTCGAGGATAGGCAAAAGGGGCTCTGGTCTAGCCAGAGCCCCTTGCTGTTACTGTCGCTAAAAGTCGGCGCGCCCAAAAGCGCGACAGCAGGTGCTATTCGCTATCTTGTTCTGCAGATTCCTCAGAGGTCTTCTCGTCGGCCAGTTCCTCGCCTTCAAGCTCTTCGGCCTCGAGGGCCTCAGCCTCAAGCTCCTCCTCCGTCAAGGCCCTCGGTGCGACAACGCGCGCAACTGCGGTGTCTGCATCAACGAGGACGGTCACGCCGTCGGGGATGGCGAGATCGCGGACATAGATCGCCGAATCCATTTCTGTGAGTACAGAGATGTCGACGATGATGTGCTCCGGAAGATCACCCGGCAGGCAAGAAATCTCTAGTTCATTGAGCAGCGTATTGACGACGCCGCCGTCTTCGACCACAGGAGCCTCGCCGTGGATGAACAATGGGACAGCCGTGGTGATCGGCTGGTCAGCGACGATCCGGTAGAGGTCGACGTGGACGAGGCTACCGGAGACTGGATCGCGCTGGACATCGCGCACGAGGACGGTCTCGAGCATGTCTGCATCAGGTACAGTCAGGCTAAAGAGACGGGTGGTCCCCACGGTGTTCAGCATCCTGCGGAGCGCGGGCTCTGCAAACTGGAGCGATATGGAAGCGTACTGGTTTCCGTAGAGTACGCCGGGGACAATCCCTTCGCGCCGGAGTGCCCTGGGCGTCATTTCGGTATCCCGTGACTGTGCCACGAGTGATAGAGTTTCTGCCATGTTCTCTTCCGTCCTTCATCCTGGGATAGCGCCGCGTCACACCGGAATGCTCGCGGACAATCAACATAAAACAAGGGCCGTCTCTGGTGATCCAGCTGGCCCTTTTTCCGTGCAACTGGCGTACCTTATCGATTATAGCGCGGCGACCTTTCGTGTCAAATAACGATGACTGTCACCGCTCAGTCCTTTTGAGCGGCGGCAGCGCTCCTGCAGTTGCGATGGCGTACCATTCGCAGCCAATCGAGCAGAGCCCGCGTGGTGCGAATGGCCTGCTGCGCCTGCTTGTACGTGGGGCGTCGTCCCCGGTGCACAGTGTCGTTGCGCAGATCATTGAGCTGCCCGAAAGCTTGCCATAGCGGTCGGTTATCGTTACGGAGGTTAAAGCCGCAATAGGAGCCCATCAACGCTGCGAGTTTGGATGTGAGGCTGCGTGTGGAGAGCATGTGGTCGATCTGATCGTCATCCATCCCGCGGCGGAGCATGCCTTCGGTAAGTAGTGCGGACGCTGCGGCCTCGATGGTTGTATGACAGCTGGCGATGGTCTGCCGCGGGAAGCGTTGCGCCAGCGCACGTTCTGCCTCGATCAATAGCTCATCGGCGAGTTCTATGGACTGCTGCTCCCTGAGTGCTCTATCGAGATCGCGATACCAGGCAACACTCTCTCCCAGCAGATCAAAGGTCTCGGCCCTTGCCTCTTCTGCGCGTATTAGCTCGTCCTGAAGCGGGTCTTCGCACAAGACAGCACCGTCATCGGCCCTGACGGTCAGATCGATATCGTCGCGTCTGAGATCGTAGATATGGAATAGACGAGCCTTGCGGCGCACCACGGCCACCAGATTGTTGAGTACCTCCAGTGCTTCTGAGGCGAACAGGTCGCGTGCGGGGTCGAGCTCTTCCAAGCTGTTGAGATCGATGTCCTCGGGCAGTCGTCGAATGATCGTCGCGGACGAGTTGATCGAGCCCAGAGCCGCGTGATCGCCTCCAAACATGACGCGAAGCACAAAGGGGTGATCGTACCAGGTGTAGGTGGTCGTGATGGCATCGTCACCGAACAGCGCGGAAGGGTCATCCGCCGGCGGCTGAGTTCCAACCGCAATCAGTGGGCTAAACTGCTGTTCAGAAACGTGTACTGTTAGCGGTCCGGACTCGGTGGAAACCGTGTAGGAGCGTTCCCGAATGCCAAAAGGAAGGCTTGCGAAGGCTACCAGTAAAGGCATGGGGCGTTCTCCTTATATCTCTTCAAGGGGCTCCTATTCCAACGCATGATCCTGCTTCGCATCGCGATCTACCATTCCCCCGCTGGAGGTGGCCGTCGTCGCTGCTTCTTCCGGCTCTGGTGACTCTTTTCCTCGCGACGCCTGGCCTTTTGTGTCCTTGATGGCCGCGTATGGACGCGGGCGCGGGTAGGGCGCAGGGCATGGGCTAAAAGCTCTCGAAATCGCGCCAGGGCATCCTGACGGTTCTGCCACTGGCTGCTGCTGGCCTGTGAGTAGAGGTGCAGCACTCCTTCTAGATCGATCAGCCTCCCCAGTCGACTGCACAAGTGCTTCTTTTGTGTGTCGGTGAGACTGGGGCTCTGAACCACATCAAAGAGCAACTCTACCCGGGTGGCCGTCTTGTTCACGTTTTGGCCGCCGGGAGCGCTGGCGCGCGAGAACCGCCACTGCACTTCTGAAAGCGGAATTTCCAGGTTGGCGTTGATTTCCAGTGCAGGGTCGTTCACGTGTGGCCTTTGCAGGATAGCACATCCCCTATCGTTAACGGATGACCTTCTATGCGCAGGACGCTTGACGCCTGCTGCAGCTCGTAGGCGTGTGAGACCCACTCCTGACCCGACCAGCCTGGTTGGACACCCAGTAGCAATGGGCGCGGAGCAATCAGCGAGGCTGCCGTGCTGCAGAGATCGTAAGCGCGCACCAGAGGAATGTCCACATTCCGCAGGTACGTGTCGTCGGCGTCCAGATCGAGCTCGGTCAGGTCAGCGCACACGGCAAGGCCTGATCCACTGATCGCCGCCGCCAGCAGGGCCCAGACCGCTCCCACTCCGTGACCAATCACCCAGGGCTTGGCACCTCGTCTGCCGAACCACGTGAGCAAGATCAGCAGGTCTTGCACCTGTTCGCCAGTGAGGCACCGGTTGAAGCACGACCAATACCAGTCGCTGTCGCGGCGCGCCGGGGCGCCAGCAGGGACCGACCTGGAGAAGGGTTCGGGAATGCAGGTCGCATACCCGGCCTTGAGCAGTGCATCAACCAGCGGACCGGGTGCTCCCGTCGTTCTAGAGTACGTTTCGATGCCAGCAGCATCTACCAGCACCGCGGTCCCGAGACTCTCGCCTTCCGGGAGGTACTCGATACACTGGATGTGCTCTCGACCTGGTCGGCCAAGGGACACCCTGTTGCAGACGTAACCGTGCCCGGCTCGGATGAGTTCGACGGAAGACGCAATGTGCTCATCAGGTTCCGGCGGCCGGACACCGAGAACGTGCTCCAGCCTGAGTTTCGAGATCGCGCGCACCTGCTCCATATCGGCCACGGTGTCTGGCAGTGAGGCTTGCCTTTTCAGGGCGTACTCTCGCCATGACTCTGGGAAGGCGTATGCGTCGGGGACGTTTCCGGGCAGGGTGGCTGTAGGAAACACGCGCAAGCGTTCGTCAGGATCCCGACGGAAGGGCTGTTCCACAGCCTGTTCCTGCGGTATGCCGAACCAGCGTGCAAACCACTGGTAGACTGGCGCCCGGCTATCGGCGTTATAGTTGTGTTCGGCATCGATCTGAACATGCGCAAGATGCGCTGTCCGGTCATAGAGCGAATAGACGCTCTGCAAGGCCGGGAACTCTACATGGGGAGTATTGCACGTCCAGTCGCCCGTGGCGGATACCATCAGCATGGGCCGGGGGGCAGCCAGCGCAGCGATCTCGACATTGTAGGTGTCCAGCCTGAGGGCCGGCGTATTTTCGCACTCGCAACCGCCCTGGAAATGCGCTGAGATCATATTGACCGGTGCTGTCACGGAAATCCGGTCATCCAGGGCTGTCAGAAGGAGCGCCTGCGACGCGCCCCCGGAGGCGCCGGTGCATCCGATGCGGCTGGTATCCACCTCGGGCAGGCCGCAAAGGTATTCGAGTGCCGTGAGGCTGTTCCACAGCTGTAGAGAGAGGGATGTCAGACCCCAGAGGGCGCCGCGCCGCGAGCTGAAATGATGATCGGCGATCTGGAGGCTGTCGTTGTAGCCGACCATATCGTAAGACAGTGCCAGTATGCCCATGCGCGCAAAGGTGATGCAGCGAGCGCGTACCGATCCCTGCGCGCTGTGCTCCAGCCTGCCGGCGTCCCAGTGTCCATGGGGGTTGAGGATGGCTGGTGCCGGTTCGTGTTGCCCAACCGGCCGGTACAGGTTGCCCGTGCACAACAAACCCGAGCTGCCCATCAGGGCCAGACGATCGACGGTGTATCCTGGACCCTGACTGCATGGCGTGACGCTCGCCCATCGGGGGTAAAGATCGGGGCGAGGCATGAGTCCCGTGACGACTGCGATGTGCTCGCGCAGTTCCCGGGCACGCCCTTCCCACTCGGGTAGCGATGAATATGTCGGAAACACAAAGGACTGCTCTCCAGAGCGATGCTGTACCTGTCTGGGGTCCACGGCAGGGAGTTGCAGGTTGTCCATTCTCACGCCTTTTAGTTCTCGGGACGGGCCGGGTAAGGCACTGTCATCATAGCCGCCGGACCGCGCGGACGTCAACAGTCGCAAAATGTGTGTCTGTGCCTGGCTGGGGTATAATCAGGGAGGCTGACCCACACGTCCTGAATACACCGGAAGGATGAAGCGTGTCCGCAAAGAGGCGCTATCTGATCATTGCCATTCTGCTCGTCGCCATCAGTGCCGCCGCGGCCTGGGTGGGTGGGTCCGTGCGCGATAGCGTGCCCGGAACACAGCCAGAAGTGGCCGCAATCGGCGAGACGATACCGGTGATTACATTGGCGGCGGGTTCGGTCAATGTGGCTACGGGCGCGAGGGCCATGCCGGGATCAACGTTGACGCCCACCTTGCAGGTGTTGGACGCTGAACCTACAGAGCAGCCAACACCGACGATCACGCCCACACCGGCACCCACCGTTGACTATGGCGTTCAAGGCGCCACCGGCCGTGTCCAGATTCCTGCGATCGGCGTCGACCAGGTGATTGTCCCCGTAAGCTGGAATGTGACTTTCGTCGACGGACAGCCGGTTGCTGAATGGGAGACTGTCGACTGGGCCGCAGGACATAACATTGGCTCCGCACCGCTGGGCGGTCCGGGGAACACCGTGCTGACCGGTCATACCCGGGGTAACGGCAATGGCGAGTTTCAGAATCTCTGGGAGCTGTCGCCAGGCGACGAGGTCTATGTCTGGGACAGCATCGGACGGCAGTTCCTCTATACTGTTGAGCGCGTGATCAAGGTGCAGGAGGTAGGGGCCAGCCTGGAGGAGCGGCAAGAGAATGCGCAGTACATTATGCCGACAGACGACACGCGATTGACGTTGATCACATGCTGGCCTGAGTGGGTGTACACACATCGCATTATCGTCATCGCCAAGCCGGTCTAGGGCACCTTTTCTACCCTGAATGTGACGCTCGCGAACCTTTTGGTGGCCAATTTTCCTTGCAATTGTCAACCCAAAGTAGAAATGTCCTCATCTGTCCCAAGTACAGATGTCCTATGCCTCCCCTGAGAAGGGGGGGACA
>ENA-OSEO01002855-OSEO01002855.1-sediment-metagenome-genome-assembly--contig:-NODE-2855-length-22586-cov-6.675596_pt1 | contig 22586 bp, 24 predicted proteins | sample MGYA00237883_ERZ534232 | MGnify/ENA metagenome assembly ERZ534232
TATTCGATTGTCAGAGAACTTTTTTGTCTACGATGTCGTGGCATATTTTTCTGTCCACGATGTCATGGCACTCAGCATCTACCCATTAAAAGTATTAAATTTTTTCATTAAAAACAAGCCCCCATTTTCTTTAAAACCGAGGCTCTCCGAAGCCCGACAAAACATCCACACAAAACAAAACCGGGAACGGAATCCCATATCCGTCCCCGGCTCTCATGCCTCGAACCAACCTGCTTTGCCATCCGGACCGCTTTAATGGCGGTCGCGGTCCGGCCCCTTTTTTGACCCGGAATTTCCCTTGTAGCCCCAATCGCTGCGGATCGGAGCCCAGACGTCGACGCCCTGGTCGCGGTGAATGTTCCGGGTATCGGGCAGTTTCCCGAACTCACCGGGCTTCATGTCGCCCATCGAGCTTCCGTCCGTGCGGTCATGCCCGTCCCGGTCGGGGCGGTCTTTGCCGCCATCGCGGCCATCCTTTCGGTGATCCTCATTACGATCACCCTTTTCGCCGTGATGGTGCCCTTTTCCCCGGTGGCCGTCCCGATAATCCCGGTAATAGTAAATTTCGGTCCGGTCATCCCCGGTGTCGGGAGGAGGGCCGGCCGGCAGAGTGTCATCAACCTGCCTGAAGGAGCGCGTTCCATGGGAAATCCGTCGCTCGCCCTGAGGGTAGCGGTCATCCTGGCCCGCTTCCTTTCGGTGAATGGGCGGCTTTCCTTTGTAATAGCGCTGCCCCGAATGAAAATAGTCACGATGGAAATAGCCCCCATGAGGTGAAAAGACAAAGCTGAAGAAGATGTGATGGGGGTAGTGAGAGGGCGCATAATAAACCCAGGGATAGTAGTAGTCGTAGGGGTCGCGGTAAACGTAGACATACCGGGGTCCGCTCACCACTTCGGCATGGCCGGTGGCCCCCTGCCCGAGAACGACCACCCACCTGCCATCCGCGCTCCGGCAGGCGGTGCCGTAGTCGCGCTCCTCCTCACCGTCGATGAAAAGGGTGGCAATGTATTCCCGGCAGGTCAGCCCTTTGGCGTCGACAAACCGGTTCACCGGCACTATCGATCCCGAGTGCCCCGTGTCGGGGTTGGTCCAGTAGCTTTCCTGGTCGTTCCTGTTATTTTCCAGGGCATATTGCAGCGCCTCCGCCATGGCCTGCTTTTCCGTTGTGTCGAGGAAAGCACTGACGGCGAGCCCCAGGGTGGGAACCGATAGAGAGGCGGCCCACAGCAGCAAAAAGGTCAGGATCCGTTTTTTCATGGCGTCTCCCCCCGGGGAAATGATCCGGCACCCGCGCCGGACCGGTCGTTGTCTCTTTTTCCTGATTTTTATATGGTCCCAAAGGTGGCAGAGGTTACCGGCCGGCGGAAAATAACCCCCGCTGATAAAAGGGACATGCCCGGGTAAAAAACTATTTTATCAGCCTTTTCCGCATTTTTTCCAGGGCCAGGGGGTAGAAAAAGACGCTGTAGAGAAGGAGGTAGGCCAGGCTGCCGAGCAGGGACAGGTGGTAGATGCCGAGGGTGGCGGCACGCACGAGGCGGACCAGATGGGTGAGGGGCAGGGCGAGGGCGACGCCCTGAGCCCATTGCGGCAAGGTCTCAAGCGGGAAGAAAGTGCCGCTGAACAGGAACATGGGGGTGATGAAAAGGAACATCGGCAGGTTGAAGGTCTCGATATTGGGGACGATGCTGGTGAAGAACATGCCCGTGGCGCCGAAGGCGAAACCGCCCAGCAGGGCCAGGAACGGCACCAGGATGATCGAGAAGTTGTCGATAAGGCCGAGAATGCCGACGCCGACGATCATCAGGGTGGCGGCAATGACCGACTTGGTGGCGGCCCAGAAGATCTCGCCGGTGATGATCTCGGCCAGGTTCAGGGGGGTTGCCATCATGGCGTCAAAGGTCTTCTGGTAGCGCATGCGCACGAACGAGGCGAAGCTGGTTTCGAAGAAGGCGTTGTACATGATGGTGGTGGCCAGCAGCGCGGGAATGATGAAATCGATGTAGGAGATCTTGATGCCCTGATAGGTGAGATCCTCGACAATGGCGCTCAGGCCGATGCCGAAAGCGACGATAAACAGGAAGGGCTCCATGAGCGGCGGGAGAAAGCTGACCTTCCAGGTTTTTTTGTAAACCGTCAGGTTCCTCTGCCAGACCCGCAGAAAGCGCCGCGATATGGGCGGGAAAAGTGGCCTATTCATTCGCGCAGATCCCTCCCGGTCAGCTTCAGAAAGACATCCTCCAGGGTTCCCATGCGGAGCATGCAGTTTTTCAGGTCAAAAACCTCCTCGATCCTGGCGAAAAGCTCCCGGCAGTTGTGATTGCAGACCATCAGGCGGGTCCCGAGATCATCGAACTCGTATCCCTGGGCCGCCAGGAAATCACGAACCTTGCGGTCCGGGGAGTCGATTTCCAGGACCTCCCGGCCGACAAAGCGGTCGATCAGCTCGCCAGGTTTCCCTTCCACCAGCACCCTTCCCCGGTCCATGATCAGAAGGCGGTCGCAGAGCCGGAAGGCCTCTTCCATGTAGTGGGTGGTCAGCAGAATCGTCAAGCCTTCCTTTTTCAATTCCAGGAGGCGGTTCCAGACCTGCTGGCGGGTCTGGGGATCGAGAGCGCTGGTCGGCTCGTCGAGGATCAGCAGGTCGGGATTGTTGATCAGGGCCCGGGCCAGGACCAGGCGGCGCCGCATGCCGCCGGACAAATCGGTGAACAGGGCGCGGGAGCGATTGGTGAGGGCAAAAAAATCGAGCAGCCGGCCGATGCGGGTTTGCGCCTCTTTTTTCGGGATGTCGAAAAAGCGGGAAAAAACCTGCAGGTTTTCCTCGACGGTCAGGTCCGGGTCAAGGTTGTTCTCCTGCTGGCAGACGCCGATGCGGTACTTGATGGAACGCAGATGGGCCGCAAGGTCATCGCCGAACAGCTTCAGCTCTCCGGCGGTAAGGGGCGTATAGCCGTAAAGCATGCGGATGGTGGTGGTCTTGCCGGCGCCGTTGGGGCCGAGGAGACCGAAGCACTCGCCCTTTGCCACCTCAAAGGAAACGTCCTCCACGGCGGCAAAACTGCCGAAAACTTTTTTCAGATTCCTGGCTTCGACAATGGGCGTCATGGCTGGATAATGCTCAATACCTGAAGTTGCCGGTCTTTTGATTTCCTCTTTTTCAATTCAGGATATACTTATCGTATTTCAGTCCTTCCTGTAAACAGGTTCTCATCCCTGTTTCCGGGATAATGGGAAAAATGGCTATGGAAGGGTATCAACCGCTAAGGGTCTTCTGCCACGCCGGGCACCGGGGGGAGGAATATCCGACAGCCTTCGAATGGGAAAGTGCGCGGGTCGGGATTGAGGCGATTGAAAAACGCTGGCTGGAACCGGGATGGCGTTATTTTCAGGTTAAGAGCAAGGCGGGAGGGCGTTTTTTGTTGCGCTTCAGGGAGGTCGATGGTCAATGGCAGGGACGGCTTTTAAACTGAAATCCCAACAGGCCCGCCCCGGCAAAGAAGGAAATGACCGACGCCGCTCGAGAAAAAGCGAGGCACATTCAGGAATCGGCAGCAAGAGCCAAGCGGAGATTTGAGCCCGCTGCTTCCCTCAACCTTGTCTTTTGCAGCCGGAGATTATTTCCATCGCCGGGGCAAATAACGACTGATTCTCTCCACGGCGGCAACGAAATAGCCCAGAACCCATTCAAATAAATGTTGCCAAAAGGAACGTCCCGACCAGGTGGTCGATTCGATTTCCTTGCTATGGTTAAAATCCGTCACAAACATCGCCCTGACAATTTCCGAGAAGGCTTGATCCTCCACACCCTGATTGGCATCAAGATTCCAGCGCTGATTCCAGCGGTCCAGGTTACTGGAACCGATACTGGCCCATTCATCACAGAGCACAATCTTGGCGTGGGTAAAGCGAGGCTGGTATTCGAAAATACGCACGCCATCACGCAACAGGCGGGAATAGTGGCGCCTTGCGGCATGGGTCACCCAGGGATGATCACTGCGTTCACCGGCCAGTAACAGGCGAACATCGATTCCCTTCCTGGCGGCGCGGCGCAAGCGTCGTCGCAATTTGCTGGTGGGCACAAAATAAGGCGTGGTAATCCAGATGCATTTTTTTGCCAGTTGCAGGTGCTTGAAGGTGGCACGATTGATATTCTGCAACAGAGGCTGACTGGTGAGAACCTGACCGAACTGGTTCTCGGGCCGCTGCGCCGGTTTCGGTGCCGGTATAGGGAGGATATCTTCCGTAAAATGCTGCCATGAGGTGAGAAACGCATGGTGCCAGTCCTGCAGCACCGGACCTCTTATTTTTACCATGACATCATGCCACGAGGTCAAAGGGTCGTCGCTCGACCAAAAATCATCCGTCAGACCGGAGCCGCCGACAAAGGCCGCTTCCCCATCGACCAGCAACAGTTTTCTATGATTGCGAAACAGAGCGTAATGCCAGTGTTTCAGTCGCAACGGATTGCAAAAGTGCAATTGAAGGCCGGCCTCGAAAAGTGCCTGACGGTCTTTTTTATTCAACCCCTTACAACCATAATCATCGAGCAGGAAGTATACTTCCACCCCGCGGTCCGTGGCTTTTCCCAGGGCCCGGATGAATTCAGTGGCAATAGTGCCGGAGGAAACCAGGTATTGTTCCAGAAAAACATATTTTTCCGCCGCGGCGATGGCGTCAAGCATTTCACCAAAAAACTCGGGGCCGTCAACAAGCAGTTCAAAACCGTTGCCATGACGGCCAGGGTATAATTTCTTTTGGTGTTTATTCCGGATGGGTTTTGTCATCTGTTGCTTTACGCGGTAACAGTAAGCAGCGGGAGCAGGTTTGACTGACGGATATTTTCAGATTCCCTGCGAGCCGCCCCAGCCTCTCCCCCAACCCCTCACCTGCGCCGAGGGGAGTGTTGAACTATTTGTTGCTATTTACTTTTTTAAATATTTTTGATTCCGGAAAAAGATCGAGGGGCATATTCAAGCCCCTTTTTTCTCCTGTTCCCTGTGCAGCCAACTCTTCAACGCCTCGATCACCACCGTGCCCTGGTGGCCGTCCAGATGCCTGAGGTCCTGGACCCCGGTCATGCGCTTGCAGAAACGGGCCAGGGCGGTCCAGCCCGGGTTTTTGACCACCCCCATCTCGTGAAGTTCCAGCCACAGGCCGCGGGCCTTCCAGACCACGGGCGGCAAGGGCCGGCTCTCGCGGCGCCGCAGGCGCGGCCGCCAGCCGATTTCATGCAAACGGTTGAGCAGTTCGTGAAGCTGGTGGTCCGTCAAGCCGGCGGCGGAATCCCGGCCCGCCACCACCGAGCCTATCACCTCCCGGTAGTCCTCGTCGGAAAGTCCCAACTCCTTTTTGGCGATATGAATTTTCGCAAGAGCCTTGCGGCGATAGCTGCCGTCTGCCATTTCAGGCCTTTTTCGTTTTCACCATGCCGATATAAGGAAGAGCCCGGTCCTGGTCGGCGTAATCGAGACCATAGCCCACGACCCAGACGTCGGGGATGTCGAAGCCGAGATAATCGACCTGAACTTCTTCGACCAGGCGCTCGCTTTTGCGCAGCAGGACACAGGTTTTCAGTGAGGCAGGGTTGCGGGCCTTGAAGGTTTGCTGGAGATAGCGCAGGGTCTTGCCGGTATCGAGGATATCGTCGACAATGAGAACATGCTTTCCGGCAATGTCGCTGCGAACATCCATGAGCAGGCGTACGGCCCCCGGCATGGTGATGGCCTGCTCGTAAGTCGTGACGGCAATGAAGTCGATGCGCCGGCGCACGGTGAGGAGCCGGGAAAGATCGGCCAGGAAAATATAGCAACCTCTCAGGACCCCGACCAGGAGAAGCTCATCCACATCGGCATAATCGCCGGAAATCTTCTTGGCCAGTTGGGCCACTCGGGTTCTGATGCTGCCTTCGCCGATAAAGACACTGGTTCCTTCTTTGTCCATAACCTTATCAACCAGCTTCTGAAAAAATGACGATTCCTGTTTGACAACCGATGAAACATTTTTTTTATAGTATAACCAATATTATGAGATATTCTTAAATATCAAACGATCTCAGCCCGTTCGCCGACCCCGGACAAGAAACTCCTGTTAAGCGCCGATTAGATATTTATATAGAAGGATGGAAGATGTCCGACTTTTTCCTCGCCCTGAATCCGGTTGTTCAAGCCCTGCTGGCCACCCTCTTCACCTGGCTGCTTACCGCAGCCGGTGCCGCCCTGGTTTTTTCCACCCGTGAAATCAACCGCAAGCTTCTGGACTCCCTTCTCGGCTTTGCCGCCGGCGTCATGATTGCCGCCAGTTTCTGGTCGCTTCTGGGTCCGGGAATAAAACTGGCGGGAGAAATGGGCATGACCCCCTGGCTGGTTGCCGTCATCGGTTTTATGTCCGGCGGCGTCTTCATGCGCCTGACGGATAATTTTCTCCCCCACCTTCACCCCGGACTGGCCATGAACCAGAAAGAGGGGATCAAAACCTCCTGGCAGCGCAGCACCCTGCTGGTGCTCGCCATCACCCTGCACAACATTCCCGAGGGATTGGCCGTGGGCGTGGCTTTCGGAGCCGCTGCGGCAACCCCCTCTTCGACGGCAAGCGTCGGAGCGGCAATAGCCCTCGCCATCGGCATCGGCCTGCAGAACTTTCCCGAGGGGACCGCGGTCTCCATGCCCCTGCGGCGGGAAGGCCTGAGCCGCCGTAAAAGCTTCATGCTCGGCCAGGCCTCGGGCATGGTCGAGCCGGTTGCCGGGGTCATCGGCGCCGCGTTCGTCTTTTATATGCAGAGCGTGCTCCCCTTTGCCCTCTGCTTTGCGGCCGGAGCCATGATCTTTGTGGTCGTGGAAGAATTGATTCCCGAGTCCCAGTCCAACCAGAAACATATCGACACCGTGACCATGGCCACCATGGGCGGCTTTGCCGTCATGATGATGCTGGACGTGGCCCTGGGGTGATTTTGCCGTGAAAAGGAGTTATTTTTGCCGGATCAACGCCTGATTAATGAACGAATTGCGGAAATCCTCCCCGAAATCATCGCCATCCGCCACCGGCTTCACCAGCAGCCGGAGCTCGCCCACCGGGAACACGCAAGCGCGGCCTTGATACGGGATAACCTGGCAACCCTGGATATGAACGTCCTTCCGCCGTTCCTGGGAACGGACGTGGTGGCCATTCTGGAAGGCAAGGGGGAAGGCGACAACGTCACCCTGCGGGCCGACATGGACGCCCTGCCCGTCCCCGAAAAGACCGGCCTGGCCCACGCCTCCAGGGTCGAAGGGATCAGCCATGCCTGCGGCCACGACGGTCACACGGCCATGCTTCTGGGCGCGGCCAGGGTCCTCGCCAGCCTGCGGGATACCTTCTCCGGTTCGGTGCGCTTCGTTTTCCAGCCCGGCGAGGAGGTTGTGGCCGGGGGCCGGGACCTGGTTGCCAAGGGCTGCCTGGAAAACCCTTTGCCAAAAGCGGTATTCGCCCTCCACGGTTGGCCGGGAGTGCCCGCCGGCAGCATCGCTTCGCGGCCCGGAGAGTTCATGGCGGCAGCCGATATTTTCGAGATCAGGGTCAAGGGCAAAGGCGCCCACGGTTCCCTCCCCGAACTTTCGGTCGACCCGATCCTCACCGGCGTCCGCATCGTCGAGGCCCTGCAAACCATTCCCAGCCACCGCATCAGCGCCCTGGAGCCGGTGGTGATGTCGGTCTGCCGTTTTCACGGCGGCTATGAAGTCAATGTCATCCCCGACAGCACCGTGATCGAGGGGACCGTGCGCTATCTGAACATGGATATCGGCAGGGAGATTCCCGAACACATGGAGACGATCATCCGCGGCATCTGCGACTCCATGGGGGCGTCCTATGATTTCAACTACGCCTGCCGCTATCTTCCCACCCGCAACGATCCCCACCTGGTCGAGCGCGCCAGGGACGTCGTCACGTCAATCTTCGGGTCCGAATGGTGGAAAGACATGCCCAGGCCCTCCATGGGGAGCGAGGATTTTTCCTACTACCTCCTCAAGGCTCCCGGCGCCATGTTCCGGCTGGGGATGGGCAAAAACCGCCCGTCCCTGCACAGCCCGTATTATGACTTCAATGACGAGGCCATCCCCCGGGGAATTCATTTTCTGGTGGCCATGGCTCTGGAAACCCTCCTGCAGGGACATTTAAAAACCGCCTCACCGGACAGTCGAACCTGAAGCAGGGTTTTTCAGCAACCCGGCAAAAAAGAAAGACACATTTTAGCAAGGGAATACTGGAAAAATGACGCGGAAAAGTCTAAACTGAGAACCTGTAATTTATTGACCCGGATAATGAAACGTCCTTCGCGGCGCGGAGAGAATATCTGAGGAGGTTGTTATGAAAACGGATGGAGGTTGGAATCCTTATTTCGCCGGAATCCTGGTAGGCATTCTGGCAGTGGTGTCGGTCCTGGTGACAACCCAGTTGCTGGGGAAAGGCCAATTTCTGGGCGCCTCGACCACATTCGTCCGCACCGCCGGTCTGGCTGAGCAGAAAATAGCCCCCGAACACGTGGCCCAGAATGAATACTATCAGGCCGAAAAGGTCAAGATTGACTGGCAGATGATGTTCGTTATCGGGATTCTGTTCGGATCTTTCGGCGCCTCCCTGACCGATAAAAGCTTCAAAAAAGAGGTCGTCCCTCCCATGTGGTCCGAAAGGTTCGGAACCAACCCCTGGTGCCGGGCCCTGGGTGCTTTCGCGGGCGGGGTTATCGCCCTCTTCGGCGCCCGCATGGCGGGCGGCTGCCCCAGCGGGCACGGTCTGAGCGGCATGATGCAGCTTTCTGTCAGCGGCTTCATTGCCCTGGGCTGCTTTCTGGTGGGCGGCATTCTGGTCGCCCGGCTCATTTACGGAGGGAGGGAATATCCATGGATCTGACACTCGGCCTGTTGACCGGCATCCTGTTCGGTTTTCTGCTCCAGAAGGGGAGAGTCCTCCGTTTTGAAAAACAGATCGGCTTTCTCCGCCTCATCGACATGACCATTATCAAGTTCATGCTCTCGGCGGTTCTGGTCGGCTCGGCCGGAATCTACATGCTGGTCGACCTGGGCATGATTTCCCTCTCCATCAAAGGCACGGTCCTTGGAGCCCAGATCATCGGCGGCCTGATTTTCGGTATCGGCTGGGCTATTCTCGGTTATTGTCCGGGGACGGCGGCGGGCGCTCTCGGCGAGGGACGTTATCACGCGTTCTGGGGCCTTCTCGGCATGCTCTGCGGGGCGGCTCTTTATGCCGAAGCCTATCCCGGCATGAAGGACAATCTCCTGAAATGGGGCGACCTCGGTAAAATCACCCTGCCTGAAGTCTTTCAGGTCAATCATTGGGTCGTGATCTGCGTCTTTGCCGCACTCGGGATCGTATTCTTTATCTGGTGTGAAAACAGGAAACTCTGAGAAGAAGAGCCATTCTCATAGGGAAGAAAGACGGAAGGGCTAGGATGCTTTTCCGTCTTTTTCTTTGAGGAAAAAATGGATGAGGAATTCCGTGTCCTTGGGGGAGAGGTTAAAGCGCCGGCTGGCCTCCTCGATGCGCTTGTAGCTCCATTGCCCATGATCGGAAATCCATCGGACCGCCTTGCGGAGGTCTTCCCCTTTCGGTTGAATCGTATTGTCACTCATTCGCTGTCTGTCCTCTGTTAGGAGTTGAGTGGAAATTTTAGCACGCTTTCCCGGCAGGGGGGAAAATTTTCCGCCTTAAAAAGTCTCCCGGTCATCAGTGCCTGCCGCCGTTTTTTCCCTCATGAGCACATGTTCCACCAACAGGGCGGCAAGCACCCCCATGACGAAGCCGTTGCCCACAATGGGCCGCAAGAACTCCGCGAACCCGGCCACCGTCTGCGCCGGGAGAAAGGAGAGCACCGTGCCGAAAAGTACCGGGATACCGATGCCGAGCCCGTCTTTGAATGAAAAACCTTCTTTTCCGGTTGCCGCCACCACCAGTCCGGCGGCGACCTGGTTGGCGAGTATATAGAACAGGACACAGCCGATAATCAGGCGCGGAATGGCCGCCATGCAGGCAATGGCCGCAGGCGAAAAAGAAAGCAAAACCAGGAAAAACGCGGTCGGCAGAAGGGTAAAACGGGAGGCGCATCCCGTGGAGAGAACAATACCGGGGCTGAGGGAATAATTGACACTCCCGATAACGCCCAGAAAACCGGACAGACAATTGGAAAGGCCGGTCAACGCCATGCCGTTGCGGGTTCTCTTGTCCATGTCGGCAAGCGGGAAGAATCCCTTCATGGCCTGAATGGAGCCGAGGTCATTGACGGCCAGGGCCAAAAAGCAGAAGAGAAAGGAGAGGACCACCCCCCAGTCAAAGCTGAAAGCGGTGGTGAACTGCCCCAAGGGCCAGTCCAGCCAAGGGGGGCTGGGGCCTGCTCCGATACTGACTGAAGCTTCGAAGCAGAGAACATAGACCAGAGAACCAAAAGCCATGGCTGCCACGACCAGAACCGATTTCCATACTCCTCTCAGCCAGCCTTCGGCCAGGAAAATACCCGGAATAAAGAAAAACGCGAAAACCAGCCGGGCAAGGGGGGAGGGAAAAGCATCCCCCGCAATTATCAGATTGAGGATGGTGGGGGTCAGGGTAAAGGCGATGAGAAGCAGCACCACGGCCACCACCCTGGTCGTGAAAAACCTGCGAATCTGCCCGAACAATCCGGACAGGCTGAGAAAGGCCAGCAGCACTCCGTTGACGAAAATGGCGGTGTAGACACTCCCCGGTTCGAACCCGCGGGCGGCAATGATCCCGACCAGCAAAACCGCGGCCGGCCCCATGATCAAAGGCAGCCTATGCCCGCACAACAGTTGAAAAAAAAGGCTGAGACCGGTTACCAGAAAGATTTTCTGGAGATAAAATATCTGCCCGGCGGGCTGGGTGAAGTGGAAGGCGCCGACCACCTTGCCGATAATCAGAACACCGGGCAGGGTGACGGCCAGCCATTGCAGGCCGTAAAGAAACGTCACCCACAAGGGCGGTTTGTCGTCAAGGCCGTATTTGAATTGAAACATCTGCATCCGGTCGATACGAAAAATTCCTAAGTTTCTTGCTCCGCACCAGGGTTCAACTTTTGCAGCATAGTTCTTTTAACATTGATTGAAAGATTTTACCTTGAAACTTTTCGGCATAAGAGATAATTCTTAACCTTCGTTTCCTGGTTAAACGCGCCTGATGCTTTCTATTTTCCGAGAGAAAAGATTTTTATGGAACTGTCATTCAACCGTACCAACAACGAAATCGACCGTCTTATCGATGCCCTGACCGGCCTGGCGGAGGTCCATCATCCCGACATCATCCGCGAGATGATCATCAGCGCCCTGAAAGCGGGGCAGGAAAACGACTACTTGGCCGACCTCAAGCTGATGCGCTCGACCATGAAGGAAATGCGCTATACCAACAAAATCTTCGGTCCCTACCGGGAACGCAAGAAGGTCACCATTTTCGGCTCGGCGCGCACCACCCCCGATGAACCCATTTACAAAAAATGCCGCGATTTTGCCAGGATGCTTGTTGATCGGGGTTACATGGTCATCACCGGCGGCGGGGGTGGCATCATGCAGGCCGGCAACGAAGGAGCGGGGGAGGAAAATTCTTTCGCCATCAATATCCGCCTCCCTTTCGAGCAGGAAACCAACCCGGTGATGAAGGAAAGCAAGCACTCCATCACCTATAAATATTTCTTCAACCGCAAGGTGGCTTTTCTCAAGGAAACCGACGCCGTGGCTCTGTTCCCGGGGGGCTTCGGAACCCTGGATGAGGCCATGGAAACCCTGACCCTGGTACAGACCGGGAAAAATCCCCCCATCCCCCTGATTTTCATCGATGGGGACAACGGCGACTACTGGGAAAACGTGTTCGATTTCATGAAAGATACCCTCCTCAAAAAGGGTCTGATCTCGGGCCAGGATTTCAGCCTTTTCACCATCACCCGCGACCCTGTCGAAGCGGCCAACCATATAGACGATTTCTACCGGGTCTACCATTCCATACGCTTTCACGGCAAGACCCTCATTGTCCGCCTCAACAAGCCTCTCCAGGAGGAAAACCTGAAAACCCTCGAAGAGGAATTCAGCGAGATCATCGAGCCCGGCACCCATCTTCAGCTCAGCGGGCCGCTGCCGGTGGAGAAGGACGAGCCGGCCCTGATGGCCCTCCCCCGTCTGACCTTCGAGTTCGACCGCCGTTCCCATGGCCTGCTGAAAGCCTTTATCCGGCGGCTCAATTCATTTTGAAAAGCTGCGGAAGAAACAGAACCTTATCAACAAATGGCGGTGCGCCGCCAGCAGCCCGCAAAGTGCACAGGTGGACATGCCGAAAACCAAAGAAATCTTCGCCGGGAAAATCCTGACCCTGAATATTGAGGAGCACGAGCTTCCCGACGGACGCCGCATCTCCTGTGAGATTATCCGTCATCCGGGCGCGGTGGGGATTGTTCCCCTGCTGAAGGACGGTCGTATCGTCCTGATCCGTCAATACCGGGCCGCCATGAACGGCATGGTGATTGAAATCCCGGCCGGCAAACTGGAACCAGGGGAAAGGCCGGAAGATTGTCTGGACAGGGAAATTCGGGAGGAGATCGGTTACACAGTCAAATCCAGCCGCAAACTCGGTATCATGCACAATGCCGTCGGTTTTACCGACGCCTGCCTCCACCTGTTCGCTGCCGAGGTCGGCGACCCGGGCGAACAATCCCTGGAACACGATGAGTACATCGAGCTTTTGACCTTGCCACTTCAGGATGCCCTGGCCATGGTCGAGCGGGGAGAGATTACGGACGCCAAAACCCAGCTCGCCCTGCTTCTTTATTCCCGCCAAGCCAAACCAGGCTGACGGCCGTCATCTCATTTCTCAAATCCTCAGTTCAGCAAAAGGCAAATCAAGGGCCTCGGCGACCGGTTGGTTGGTCAAATGGCCCTGGTGGGTGTTGACCCCCAGGTAGAGGGGCCGGTTTTCCCTGATCGCCATTTCAAAGCCCTGGCCGGCCAGGAGTCTGGCAAACGGCAGGGTGGCGTTGGTCAGGGCAAAGGTGCTGGTGCGGCTCACCGCTCCCGGAATGTTGGTCACTCCGTAATGGATAACCCCCCCCACCTCGTAAACCGGCTGCTCATGGCTGGTGGGGCGGATGGTTTCGATGCACCCCCCCTGGTCGATGGCAACATCGACAATCACGCTGCCCGGCGCCATGGAAGCCACCATCTCACGACTGACCAGGTGCGGTGCCCTGGCCCCCGTCACGAGCACGGCGCCGATGAGGAGGTCGGCTTTTTTCACCTCGTTGCGGATATTGTACGGGGTTGAAAAAAGGGTCTTCATGCGGTTCTGATAAAGTTCGTCTAGAAAGGTCAGCTTTTTCAGGTTGATATCCATCATGGTCACGTCGGCGTTCATACCCATGGCCATGCGCGCGGCGTTCTCCCCGACGATGCCGCCGCCGATGATGACCACCTTGCCCGGCGGCACTCCGGGGGTGCCCGAGAGCAGCAACCCCTTGCCGCCGTTTTCCTTTTCCAGGTAATGGGCCCCGACCTGTACCGCCATTCGCCCAGCGATGAGGCTCATGGGCGTCAGCAGGGGCAGGGAGCCGTCTTCGAACTGGACGGTTTCATAGGCGATACCCGTCACCTTCCGGTCGAGAAGAAAGCGGGTCAGAACCGGGTTCGGAGCCAGGTGGAGATAGGTGAACAGGAGCTGCCTTTCCCGGAAACGGGGAAACTCCTCGGGAAGGGGTTCCTTGACCTTGACGATCATGTCGCTTTGGGCGTAAAGTTCATCGACGGAAGCGGCAATCCGCGCCCCGGCCTTGACATAGGCCTCATCCGTGATGCCGCTCCCTATGCCGGCACCTTTTTCAATGAGGACCACGTGGCCGTCGTCAATCAGGGTGTGGGCGCCGGCCGGAGCCATGCCGACCCGAAACTCCTTGGTTTTGATCTCTTTCGGAACACCGATTATCATTGCAATATCCCTTTCTCAAGGTTGAATAAGAAAAATGGGCCACACTGTATTCGTCAAACGTTATTTCAGCCTCTCCCGCACCCGGATAGCCTACCTGCGCTTCATCCTCGAAAGCTACGATGGTCTCGCTTTTGTCCGGACCCTCGACTCCCGCGAAGCGGTGGTGGAAATCGGCTATCCTTTTTCACGAGCCAAAGACGCCGAGGAGCTTCTCCTGGCGCTGACCGGGGAAGTCGGGATGACCGAGCTGCCGGATATCCCGCAGCACATCTACCAGCCCCTATAACCCGGCTTATTCCCCCTGACTACTTGCCAACCTTTGGAAATCACGCTGTTTTTTAAGCCTCAAGACAACCATTCCTTTCCATTTATAGCACAGAAGTTTGGAAAACCAAGGTTCATGAGCCAGATTCAATCCGGGAAATAATTTCTCCCTGACATAAAAACCACTCAAATACCTTTGATCATGGGAACTCAACACGGCATAATACCCTTTGCTTCCACATAACCTATCAATAAAAATGAATTTTTCTCACCTCATAACAGGGCCGTCCGACGACCGGAAAAACCTCCATGCTGAAATCATCTAAAAGCCGATTGACACAGAAACAGTTGTCCTTTTTCCCCTCTGACACGCTTTTCGACAAAATTGCCCGGGCCGTTTGCAGGGCCGAAGTCCTTCCCGCCAAAGAGCTTTTCGAGGCCTGGGAGGTTGCAAGGCGGGTCCGCAGAATGTTCCGGGGAAACCGCATTGTTGATTTTGCCAGCGGGCATGGCCTGTTATCTCACCTGATGCTTCTACTCGACGACAGTTCGCCTGAAGCAGTCGCCGTTGATTCCAGTTTTCCCCCCAATGCATCCAGGCTTTCTCAGTCGATTATCGACACCTGGCCAAGACTGAAAGGCCGCATTCATTACGTTGAAACCTCGATAGAGGAGTTTGAAGTCAGCTCCGACGACCTCGTGACAGCGATTCATGCTTGCGGATCATTGACAGACCAGGTTCTTGAGAAAGCCGTCAAGGCCGGGGCCAGGGTAGCCGTCCTGCCATGCTGCCAAAATATTGAGCTGTCTGAAACCGGTGGGCTGGAAGGATGGATTGACGGCCCCCTCGCCGTTGACATAACCAGAGCCGCACGCCTCCGGTCAGCAGGCTACGCAGTAATCACGCGCCTGATCCCGGAAGACATTACGCCGAAAAACCGGCTGCTCATGGGAGATCCCGGGCCATAAGCCCCTCTTCCAAAGCGGTTGACATCCTCTGCCCCAGCGAAGTACAAAACAGAAGAAACCAAATCATTCATGTGACATAAATAACCCCATGTATTACTACTTCGATTACAACGAACCGGTGTTCCGCCCGCCGGCCGAAGCCTATTCCCTGATCTTTCAGGCGACCATCGGCTGCTCGCACAACCGCTGCGGCTTCTGCGGTATGTACAAGATGAAGACCTTCGGCCTTCGCCCGCTGCGGGAGGTGCTGGCAGAGATCGACCTGGTCCCGGAAAACCACCGCGATCGCATCAAGCGCATTTTCATTGGGGATGGAGACGGACTGATCTACCCCCAGGCCGACCTAATCGCCCTTCTCGAAACCTTTTCCACGGCCTTTCCCAATCTTAACCGGGTGGCCGCCTACGCCTCCCCTAACAGCCTGACACAAAAAACAGCTGAGCAACTCAAGGCCCTGCACCAGAGAAAACTGCGCATCCTCTATTTCGGCCTCGAAAGCGGCGATGCCGCAACCCTCGAGCTGGTGGAGAAGGGTTTTACTGCCGGGGAGATGCTGGCCCAGTGCCGCAAGGCCCAGGAGGCCGGAATGAAGCTTTCCATCACCGCCATTCTCGGCCTGGCCGGCCGCCGCCGCAGCGCCGAACACGCGGCGGCCACGGCGGCCTGGATCAACGCTTTGTCGCCCCGTTACTTTTCCCTGCTGACCCTGATCCGGGCTCGCAACGAAGACTATATCCGCCGGATTGAGCCGCTCAGCAACGGCGAAATCCTCGGGGAAGCTCTGGCCATGGTCCGGCGCCTGGAGCCGCAGGGAACCATCCTGCGCTCCGACCACGTTTCCAACATCCTCAGCCTGGCCGGCACCTATCCCAAGGACCGGGAAAAAATCATCGCCTATGCGGAGGCGATACTGGAGGATGGACGCCGGCATCCTGAATGGTTCAACCGGGTAGCGGAAAATAATTCGGATTTTTATTAGTGCCCCAAGGGGTAATGAAATGGAGGGATTAAGTGGGAAATGAAGATATTTTTTCCGTCATCCAGACGATGTTCAATGAAAAGATCCCCTTCAACAAGGTCCTTGGTCTGAAGATAGAATCCCTGAACGGGGAAAACCCCAGGATCAGGTTCGACATGCGGAACGAACTGATCGGCAACTTCCAGCGGGGAACCCTGCACGGGGGAGTAATCTCCTCGGTCATCGACGTGACCGGCGGCCTGGTCGCTTTTCTGGGGGCTCAACAGCAACTGGCGGATAAGTCTCTGGAGAAAAGATTGGAGATTTTCGGCAAGCTCGGCACCATCGACCTGCGCGTCGATTACCTCAGGCCGGGCCTCGGGAAATGGTTCATCTCAACCGGCTACATCCTCCGCACCGGCCGCAAGGTCGCCGTCACCCGCGTCGAGCTGCACAACGACAGGGACAGCCTGATTGCCGTAGGGACGGGGGCGTATGTGATTGCCTGAAATATCATTGTATACATTCTATAGGCCCTACCTGACAGCAGTGTCCCATTTATTCTAAGAAGATACGAGAACCAATTTTAAGCCAACTTATAAGAATCCACTCTTAAACGGTCAATTATCGATCGGCAATGGCCCGTGAAAAAGGAAGGCCCACCAGTCTTATGGAGGGCCTTTTAAACGTACTATTTTATGTGAATAATAAGAAAATTTCCTTTCTCGCCTATTTAAAAGAACGTTCCACGTCCACAAAAAACACCATTCCAAATTAATAAGGGGAGTACCAGGGTCGGGCTTTACTAGCGGATTTACAAGGTTTGCGGGCCATGCAAAAGCAATAAGTCCATTTGTCAAGCCTGACCCCTAACCCACAATCCATAAAAAGGAGCAAATTTGCAACTTTAAAAAAAGGACAGAGTCCTCTTTTTGAGACAAAAGAGTTTCTTTTTAAAAACGTTAACCATTTAAATATATGAAAATACTAGTTTTTTAATTATTTTCCTGAGGTCTTTGATGGTTTTATTTTTGCAAAAAACTTAGCCTCAGAGGGGGTCTCAAGGTCCGTCATTTTGTCTATTTTTTCGAATTTGGCAATGTCGAAAATGTTTTCGGAGGCGGAAAATGAACAAGTTGGAACTGTGTGTGCTCTGCGATGATGAAGCTGTTTCGGATGAGTTTGTTAAAGAACACGGTGTTTCAATTCTTATCAAACTTCCCAATGGACACCGCTGGCTATTTGACACCGGTACAACCAATATCTTTCTAGAAAACGCCAAAATTCTTAGGGAGCCCCTGGATAACCTTGAGGGTGTCATGATCAGCCACGGACATGATGATCATGGCGGCGGTCTGACCTTTTATTCCCAGCTAGGCGGGAATCCGCCAATTTATGGGCACCCTCTGATCTGGGTCAAACAATACCAGATTAAAAAAGGCGAGCCACTGAGAATCTGCGGTATTCCATATCTGGCGAGAAGGAATGCGTCTCCTCATTTCAAACCCATTCACAATGTTACCCAGCTTGATGAAAATATGTATTTCTTTACCGATGTCACGCAGGAACCCGGCAGCTATTGTCCCACACACGGAAAGTTTTACAACGAAGATGGAGTCGGTCCTTGGGAAGGTACAGATGATGCCACGGTGGCAATTGATATGCCTGAGGGAATCGTAGCGATTTTCGGATGCAGTCATGCGGGCTATATCAACATCTTAAAAGCCATTCTAGAAAAATTCCCCAATAAAAAGATCTTTTCCCTGGTCGGGGGGCTGCACTTAGAGTCTGCGAACGATAGGAATCTAAAAGAAATCATGGATTATACCGACGGGGTTAAAACTGATAATTTCACTTTCTATGGGGGGCATTGCACGGGCAAAAGTGCAATTGACACTTTTCGGGAAAAATACGGGGAAGAGGTGGTTCGTCCTTATGCCTCCGGTACGGTGATTACATATTAAAAGAGTTGAGGTCCTTTTTTTAAAAATAAAGGGGCATCATCTTTGTTTAAAAGGCAGGTTTTAAAGATTTTTCTTACTGAAGAGTAATGAGAATTTATTTGTAACACTTGTTTAAAAAAAACGATTTAAATGGCGCCTAAAAGGGCGTGTTGCGCCAAATAATGCTGTTAATTTCAGCGGTGCCGCTGGATCAGATTATTTGGGGCGTTCAAATAGTCTACCCAAGGCTTTGCGTTGGTGATGTCAGGCAAACATCTCGTGGAGTAGTCTGCTATGACGATTGATACGCAGCCTAATGTAGCGTCCCCTCGTTATGAATCGTGCTCTCAGGTCCATATTTCACTGCAAGATTGTCGATTTTCTTGTTTGGACCGGAGTAGCATCGATCATAAAAAACATTATCAGCTCCCTTCCCTTCTATTAAGCGTTCCAGGCCTTAAAAAAATATTTTTGCTGCTAAAAAGTTTTCCCCGGCCCATTAAGTACCGGATATGCATCCCCATGCCCGATAGGGGTCCTTTGACAGTCAATTGGACTCCCTGCATCGTGTTCAAGGTTTCGTTTTTTAGATATTCTTTTCTTTCCAAGACAGGCAGAAGGTTATGGATATCGCTTTTTCAATGTGAATGTCAGAAAGGTCCTGGTCAAAATTTACGGTAGGATCAGGCTTGTCACCGGCCTGGGATCGAAAGGAGGTGAAATCTTGAAAAAATAGCGGTGACAAGATAATGAAATATTCCTTTTTAAGAACCTGTTTCTAAACAAAATGAAAGGATATTGAATTATGGCAGAAGAACCGAAAACCGCTTTTTATGACGAGGAGCTTGAAAAACTTGAACCACCACCAATGGATGCAATGTCACTGCTAAAACATTTCGGTCCGGGTATGATTCTCATGATGACCGGTATCGGAACCAGTCATCTGGTGACAGCACCGACGGCGGGGGGGCGTTTTGCTTATGCTCTCCTTTGGACAATCCCTGTCTGTTATATCTTCAAGTATTACGGTTTCCAGATGGCTTTTCGCTTCACCAACGCCACTGGTCAGAGCATGCTGGATGCCTACGGTTGCGCGCCCGGCAAGTGGCCTCTCTGGTACGTCATAATCGTAACCATTATACAGTGCGCTGTCGGTGAGGCCGGTCGTCTTATCGCCGCTGCAGCGGTTTTTTACTATCTTTTTAGTGTTTATTTCGAGTTGTCCATTGCACTGTGGGTCTACGCCCTTGCCCTCGCCCTCATCTCAGCCTATATTATTCTTTACGGGAATTATGCCGCTGTTGAGGCCGTGACCAAGGTCCTGGCCGGGATACTCATCTTTTCTTCTATTGCTGTTTATATTTATCAGCCAGCGCCCATTTCCAAAATGGCCCATTTCTTCATTTTCGACATGCCTAATGGCTCTTGGCTGATCGTCGCGGGCTTTTTTGGTTTGCTGCCGACCGGTATCGATGTTTCCATTCAGGCTTCCGAGTGGGGGAAAGCCAAGAAAAAAGGGATGGCACTGGTCCGCAGGACGCTGGAAAAGAACGGCAAGATTCCCTTGTTTGATCCATTTTCCTCGACTAAGGCCGACTTGGCCATGAACATCCAGGCTCTTCCGAAGAAAACCCAGGAGTATTGTCACCGCTGGTTCAGAATTGGAAACCTCGACTTTGCCGTCGGTCATTGGGTTTCAGCCGCGGTGGCTTTTGTTTATCTGGCACTTGCCGCCATCTGGATGTACCCCAGCGAAGTCAAGGGGAAAGCAGTTATGGGCGAAATCGCTAAAATTTTCACCGAGAGTGTCGGTGCCTGGATGATGGCTGTTTTCCTTCTTGGTGCGTTTGCTGCGACTTTCTCCTCGGCGTTTAACTATATCGATGGTTGGCCGCGGGTTATCGCTGCCTGCTGCCGGAACATCTTCAAATGCACTGCAGACCTGTCCGGTGTTGACCGTGCGGATCTGACGCCCGAGAAAAAGGCCAAGTGGTACTCGGAATACAACATCTATCGTATAACAATGGCTTGGACGATCGTCACCTCCTGTGCGATTATTGTTGGTCTTCCAAAGCCAGTCTGGCTGGTTCTTGTGGCCTCGGCCCTGGCCTATTTCATTGCTCCGGTAATTTTTTTCCTCAACCTCTGGTACTGTTTCACAGTTCTCGACAAGAACGATAAAATTTATTATCCCGGGACCTGGGCGACTTGGTTCGGATGGTTTAGCTGTCTAGCTTTCGCCATCATGACGGCACTCATGATTGCCGCACGAATTTTTAAGGTCCAGATTGGTTGAAGCCAAAAGCAGAATGGGTTTAACAAAAGCGCCAGGATGTTTCTCCCGGCGCTTTTGTTGTTTATCAATTTTTTGTTTAAAAGTATAAAAAGCGGAAACCTCCCAAAGGTGGATTTTTCCTAACGAGGGGAGGAATCGAAAATTCTCTTTTTTCAGACCCCACGTTAGAGACCTCAACAAATTGAATTCATAATATTGAACTAGTCGTCAAAAAAGTTGGTTTAGCTTATTTTGATAAAAAAACAGGGCGGGTGGAAAAGTTGTTTACAAATAATCACTTATAATAAAAGGCCACCTGGTCTTCAGATCAAAATGGCCATTTTTTCAATTTTTCATCGCCATCGAATTGGTCAGCTTGGCGCTTGAAAACCGCTCACAATAATAATCGTTTTGATTGCCGTTAAAGCGATTTATCGGGAGAATTTCAAGTCAGGATCAGCCAGGAAATCGCAAGATGGTTGCCAGGAATCTGCTCATCCGATTGGCGTCTTTTGATCGGTTTTGGCGCCGAAGCAGATTTCTTTTTTTAAATAAGCATTTATCCCTTGCTTCTCAAAGGTCTGCCATGCTAAGGTCACACATCTTGACAAGTTTGTGTAATTGTTTCGTTGCTCACCAGATTGACAAGGTGTCAACATGGGAAAAAACCACGCAGACCCACTTGGGCTGCGTTTTTTATTGCCTGGGCAATCGAAGCGTGCACAACAAAAAAGGTCCCCACAGGGGAACATGGAGAAAAAAATGGCAGAAGGTACCGTGAAGTGGTTTAACGATGCAAAAGGTTTTGGTTTTATCGAGCAGGACAGTGGACCTGATGTGTTCGTTCACCATTCCGAAATCCAAGGCGATGGTTTCAGATCTCTCGCCGAGGGAGCGCGTGTAAGTTTTGACGTCACTCAGGGCCAGAAAGGTCCGCAGTCGTCTAATGTGCGCAAAATCTAATTAAAGTGTTGCATTAATCTGCAAAAGAGCCCCACAGATGTCCGTGGGGCTCTTTTTTTTGGCAACAATATCACTGCTGGAACTCATTGGCCGCCTCAAGAATCTTACGACCACATCAGATAAATTCCGGAAATCGTGAAATAAAAAACCACGCATCATCGTGTGAAGTGAGGGTCGTTTGCGAGCTGAGCAGCCAGGGCTCTGATATGCCGGTCATCAGTGCCGCAGCAGCCACCCAGGATCTTAAGGCCAAGCTCCCGGTGCAGCGCGGCAACCGTACTGCCGAAAGCAGCCGGATCCTCCTCAACCAGGCTAGCGCTGCCATCGAGTTCTTCCGGGCTGAGCGCTGCGGTATTGGCTAGCAGGCCCACAATCCGTTGCCGAACCAAAGAGGAAGAATGGGTTGGGTGAAGCAGCGCCGCCCGGGCAAATGACGCATGGGTACAATTGATCATGTAGGCAAAGGGCTTCGGCTTCACAGACTTATCGATAGCACGAATGGCCTCATGCAGCGGAGTCCCGTCGAGAAGGGTCCCCTCCGGACGAGCCACGAAGCTGATCAGGTAGGGCTTGCCGGTTGCCGCCAATGCCAAGGCCAGGCCCGTGGCTTCACTTATGGCCGGCAGTGTCGAAGCGAGGATCACATCGACCTCTGACTCGGCCAGCCTCTCCGCCTGCCATGAATGAAAATGTTGTGCCTCGCCGACAGCCAACGTCTCGAGTGGGGAATAGGCGTTGCCGCGACAGCTCATCAGGCCGCAGACGATCACTTTCTCCGCATAGCTACCGTAGCTTGCACGCAGGGAGTTGAGATACTTCGCATTATCGGCGTTCACATCGCGGTCCTCATAACCGGCCCTGGCAATGCGTTCCCGGTTGGCCCGCCACGTCGGGCTCGAAACCAAAAGCGGCAGGCCGTATTCCCTGCCGATCTCCAGGTACTGGCGATAGATGCTCTCCAATGCCGAGCGTGGCTCCTCCGAATATATGAACGCGGCGTTAACCAGATGCGGGTCGAGTTCCACGTTGTTATTACGACGTAAGCGCTCTATGACGGCTCCTTCGCCAAGGATACAGGGGGCTGAAACGAAAAGATCAAGGAAATGATTGTCGGTCATTTTAGGTAATCAAAATCCGCTGAGCCAAAGGTTTTGGAATTTTTCTAAAACTACTAAGGCGAACGTTAATTATTAGCCACACTTTTGTTATGGGGCTGGGCTCCCCATTCAAAGGGCCGCATAAACCC